>Ga0078972_1003904_pt1 | contig 43010 bp, 42 predicted proteins | sample YelNatPaOPGAMG01_FD_67568 | JGI IMG/M metagenome (GOLD analysis project Ga0078972, IMG submission 67568) | Hot spring thermophilic microbial communities from Obsidian Pool, Yellowstone National Park, USA - OP-RAMG-01 (SPADES assembly) (version 2) | ecosystem: Environmental > Aquatic > Thermal...
CTCAAATTCGGCCTGGTGCGCCGGGCACAGGCTCGGGTCCACCGAACAGGCATGGGCCGGGCAGTTTTTGGGGTCACCTTTGCAGGGGTATTCCTTGGCCTGATTGACCTCCACCGTCACCCCCCCGTGGCCCACTAATCTCTTGAGTAGTTCCACGAGCAACTTCCCTCCCCCCTTGCCGAGGGCCTGAATGAATATGACGATAAAGAGGAGGGTGAGCATTATGGTGTTGAGATTCGCCTCCCCGAACACCTTCTCGCACAGCTTCTCAAGCATTGATCACCCCCCACCGGCGTAGTTTTTTATAGCGGTCAGTATGACCCTCAAGGTGTTCGCTGAGGGGCCAGAATTGCTTGTTGCCGGTGAGGTTGATCTTCTTCACTTTCTCATAGGCCTTGCGGATAGCGCCTTCCATGGTCCCGTCATGGCCGATCCCTACCCCGATGAGGCCGTCGGCGCCGGCCACCCGGAAATTGCCGTAGGCGTCCTCCATGACGTCTATCCACCAAAAGTCCTTTTCATCAACCTTGTGGCCGGAAATGAGGTTGCCCTGGATCATCGAGACGAAGTCGAGGCGGTTGTTATCCGTGGGCGGGAACGGGAAGAGCGAGAGCACCTGGGAGGCCACGAAGCCCTCCTTCCACAGAGTCCGGAAGGAATCGAGGAAGAAATTGCCCAACTTCCCAGGCATGATGAAGGACAGCAGGAGGTAGAGCGCCGAATAGCCGAAGCGCAGGGTCCACTCCAAAAACCAGGCCTGCAGGTCCGGGGTGATGATGCAGTTGGCGTCCATGGCCCCCATGTAATCCCCCAGGAGCTTCGCCGCCTTGGCTAGCTGCTTATGGCTGACCCCGCTGAAATCGGCGTCTCTCCAGACCGTGCTCACCGCGCAACCCACCCGGGGCCCGGAGTCCCGGGAGTGCAGCTTCTTGTTTTCCAGGGTAGAGTTGGGGTGAACCATCTTCCCATCCGGGAGGCGCCACCCCTCCCGGCTGAGTTCCACCACGTCGCCCTCGATAGCTTCCTGGAGGATGCAGGTCACCTTGTCGGTCCCCAGGCGCTTCGGGGCCTTGGTGGTCAGGAAGTCGATAAGCTGCTCCGGGGTGCCGTCGAAGGTGAGGTCCAGGGCCACGTTGTCGTCAGCCTTGAAGTAGTATTTCTCCTTCTTGGCTTCTGAGGAATTGAGCCACCGGGCCGCGTCCTTGAGACTCTTGAACTCGTGATAGGCAGGAATGGAAAAGCCCGCCTTCTTCGCGAGCTCTATTCCCTTGGGCCTCTTGAGTTCGTATTCCGCGACCTCTTCGCCCCCCCCGATAACCATCTTGCTCCAGGGAGGGCGCTTGAGAATGTCCCCCAGGCGGCCGTAAATGTCCGGGACGTTTTTGGAGATCCGGAATTTCTCCAGGAAGGCCAGGTCCCGGGGAGTCTTCTCATTGGCGATGATTGTGTCTATGACAATGGCGTCGGCGCGCTTCACAGCCGCCACCAGGCCGTCTTGTCCTACCCGGGGGAGGATGTTCTTGTAGCCGTTGGCGTACCGGAGGTCGTGCAGGTAAATCTCCGCCGGAATCCCCTCGCGGCGCAGCCGGCGGACCACCGGCAGCGTCTCCCCCTTGCGGGACAGGAACAGGACGCTATTTTTCATCTGTCAACTGCATGTGTCGTATAGGCATATTGATTGACAAAAAAGGGTTACGGACAGCCCTGGATATAGGCGCTGACGTTCCCAACCCCGGCGGTCACCTTGACCTTCATCCATTTCACCGGGGATTTCATTTCCACCAGGGAGCTTTGGGTAATGTCGGTGCCGAATTGCACGCCGTCCGTGTTGTTAGCCGGCTGATCAATCTCGTTGCTGACGCAGAGCTTGGCCGTGGCTACCCCGGTAATGACGAAATGGATGGTCTTTTTCTCAATGCCCTGGACGGAGAACCATTGGCCGTTAGAGGGATTTGTGGCCTCAAAAGCAAGAACTCCCTCAAGGCAATAGTTCTTATCCGCGAACGTGGTGAGCCCTACCTGTGTCATGGGTGCCTCCCTGGTCCTATTTAAGACCCCAAAGGTTATTTTTAAAGGACAAAGTTACAATCCCAAGACGCCATACTTATTTTTCTTTTCCTTGGTCTGGACCCGCACTCGGGGTATGGATTTCTTGCTCGGTTTCGGGGCGAGCTTCTTCTCAATGGCCCCGGTGAGCGCCAGGTCAAGGACGTCCGTGTCGGCCAGTTCGGGGTTCTGCATCAACTGGCCCAAGTTGCTCAGGTCGAATTGCGTGGACTCCTTGGGCATGGTGAGGTCCCGCACAGTGTCGGCGGCGTCTTTGAGGCCCATGCCTTCCAGGGCGCCCGCGGTCTCTTCCCGATGTTTAATCAGGGTTTCCGGCTTCTCCCCCATGATCTTCTTGAGGAAGTAGGGCTTCCAACGCTCCTTCTCGTAATCGCTAGCTGCATCCCACACCCGCAGCGCCCACTCCAGGGGCAGCTTGGTAAAGCGGCTCACACCGGGGGGCTGTTGGGATTCCTTGACGATCTCCTTCACCTGTTGCCGGGTGAGTTTGCCCTCGTCCACCGCCTTTTCCGCGGCGTCCTGAAAGCCCTCCTCGTCGCCGGCTCGAGCTATTTTGGTGAGGTTGGCCTTAGTTTCCTTCATGGCCGCCGTCTCCCGGGTGGTGGTCGTGGCCCGGGTAAGCTGATTGTATTCATCGATGATCTGCAAAGCCGGGGTGTTGGTGTATTCCCGGGGCACCTTGGTTAGCCCGGCCACGTTCAGCCACTTAGCCCGGGGATCTTCGGTGTTCATGACCCCCTGGACGCCGAAGGGCAGGAGGCTCTTGCCCACGAAGTCGAGGACCTGGCCGGCCTGTTCCCCGGTGGAAGCCCACGGATCACGGATTTGCGTCCCGAAATAGTCCTGGTTATTCACCAACTCCGAAGCCAGGCGGAAGGGGAAGGCCATTTTGTGCTGAATCATGGAAACCGGGTGATTCAGGGAGAGGACGTCCCTCATGTAAGTGGGGAGCCTCATGCGCTCCGGTTCGCCGTTGGTCAGGAGCGATCCCGTCCGAGGCATGAAGAGGTCGGCGCCGTCTTTGGGCCATTCGCCGGCCAGGAGCCTTTGGATTATGGCGCTGCCCACCGCCATGGTGAGGGTCATGCCCACCATGAACTCCAGGCCCATGCGCTGCTCCCGGGTCATGGCCTGCCACTTCGGTTTGCCGCCGGTGAGGGCTTCCGCGAGATACCGGGCCGGCTCGCTGACCAGGTGGACGGCCCCCATGCCGGCGTCCTTGATAATTTTCAGGCTGCCGAGGTTCCACCCGGGGAAACCGACGTAGAGGCCGAGGAGGTCTTTGAAACCCCGCTTCATCCCCAGGTTGTCGTAAATCATTTGCCCGAAGATGTTATCGCCTTCCCGGGTGACCTGTTGGGCCAGGCCCGTCAAATCCTCCCGGGAGAGGATGCGCCCTTCCTGCTTGGCCTTGAAGATTTCGGCCTCCAGGCGGCGGACCTCAGCGATGATCTTGAAGCGGGGCACAAGCCAGTTCATTATGGGCCAGGCCATGGCCTTGATGATCTGTCGCGGCAAGCCCATCTTGTTTTCCGCCCAGGCGTCGGCAAAGGACTGGCTCACTTTGCTGAAAGCGTCCGTCTTAACCCGGGTGCCCCCCCGTTGCAGGAGGTCCACCATGAACTCTAACTCGGGGTGCGCCTGGGGATTCTTCCATTGTTGAATGTATTTGCCGGCTTCCATGAGGCTGCCGGGCAAATTGGCCGTTTTCGCCAACTGGCCCAGGTGGAAGTTCATGGTCTTGAAGTCCCCCCGCAAGGCCGCGCCGATTGCCCGGGGGAGGTTCATGCCGATGCCGTGGGAGAAGAAGGAGAGCGTCGAGAAACTGGCGTGGAAGGCGCTGAATCCCACGAAAGCCTCATTCATAAAGGAGAAGGGCTCATAATACAGCTTGAAGAGGGGATCGTTGCGCATACCCGGGGACAAGTGTTTTTCGATCACCGAGGCCAAGTCGGGATGCGCCCAATTCCCCCGCCAGATGCCCTTATCGGCCACCGGCACCCACCCGGGCATCTTCTTCGTGCCCATGAAGCCGGTTTCGGTCAGGTCATTCTTGATATAGTTGTCCATCAGCCAACGGGCTTTTTCCCACAGGTTGGCCTTCATCATGGTTACGTAATTGGTATCCAGGGGCTCCAGGCCCAGGCCTCCCTTCTCCTTCACCATGGTTTCGGCGTCGGCCCGGTTGTCGAAGGTCTGGACCACCGAGTCCTTGTTCTCGTACAGGTCCCGCTTGACGACCTCGAAACCCCCGTCGGCGCTCTCCCGCACGAGGAGCTTGGGCTTGAACAGGGTAGAGGTCTTGAGGATTTTCCGGGCCTCCAGGAAGCCCGCGGCGCCTCCCCCCCGCCGGCCATGGCTGGATAGATACTGAGAGATAATCTCCTGGGCCATTTCCGGTTTTTTCGCCATGCGGGGGAAGTATTCTTTCCAGTAGGCGAACTGGTCGCCCTTTTGGTGGGCAATCAGGAAGTGAAAACCGTCCGACAGCCGGCGCCACGCCTGGGCCGCCTCCAGATGTTCGGGGGAAAGCTCCCCGTTTCTCACCGCCTCTTCCAGGTTTTTCTCACCATCTTCGGCTATGTCGGTAAAGCGGTTGAGGGCGTCCTGGTCCATCTTGCCGAAGAGGGGCAGGTACTTATCGAGGACCTTGGCCGCCTTGTCCATCTCCCGGGCCGCCCAACCCATGTGCTCCACCAGGCTTTGGTGGGCATACTTCGCCATGTTGGAGATCGTGTTGACGCTGATTTTCTCCTTGAGGCTCCGCCTGACAGGTTCCAACCATCCCGGCTTCTTATTCGGTGGGGGCTCCACCGTGCCCTCCGGGGGCAGGAGGGGATTTGGAGGGACGGCTTCCGTGCCCCCGGTCTGTCCGATGAGGGGACGCTGAGGCTTGTAGAACCTCTCCCAAATCTCCTGGTCGTTGAGAAAGCGGGTGCGTCCCTTCTGGTCAATAATCTGGTTGCCGGCCCGGTCCGTGAATCTCTCCCCGATATACAGCGGGATCTCCCGGTTGCCGGGCATGGTCAGCCGGGTTTTCAAAGCCTCGTTGTCCTTGAGGAGCTCGCGGCTGAAACGCTTGAAGGTCATGGGGGTTTCCGGAGTCCAGTCTTGCCTCGTCTCTGCGGTGTCCCCCATGCCCTCGACGCCCAGGAGAAAATCATCCGGGGGGCCACCTCTCTGAACGCTAAACTTGGCCTCTCCCAGGGGCAAAGACAGGGTTGACAGGTAGCGGGGATGCTGAGGATCCATGATATCGAAGAACATCAAGCCAAAATCCCGGCTTATGCCATTGAAAACCACCTTCTCGGGATCAACCTCATACCTCTTAGCCAATTCCTGCTGGCCATGTTGGATGAGCTTTTCCTCGCCTGGCTCAACGGACCTCTTGGCCGGCGCCAACCCTTCCGGCACCCGGGGGGCCCGCTCGAAAATCTCCCCGCTGCGCACCTTGGCGAAAATATCTTCGGCGCTTTCATAGCCGCTGACGGCCTTGAGGAGGGTCTTGAAGAAGTCCAGTATTTTCTGAAAGATGGTGTCCGGGTCTTTCTTGGGATCCCATGCCATATAAGCGTTGGCCCGGCTCTCCTCATTCTCGCCATATTTCTTGGCGATCTTGGCCCGTTCCTTCTCATTCAAGAGCCAGAATTCCACCAGATGCCAGATTTCATGATCCAGAACCCGGGGGCCTTGGCCCTTGGCGAGTTCGATGACGCTCCCGAACTTGATGGTGTTGCCAAACCGTAGAGCCCGGTGCGCGCCAGCCACGATGTCTCCGGGTTGAAAGGCGATCCCCAGGGCGTCATACTCTGCATTAAGCTCGGTCCCCAAAGATAAATGGAGGGAGCGATCTTTGGACTCTAAGATGGTGGCGCTCAGGCCGCCCTTGGTGGTGATCTCCCAGGCCCGGAGGTAATTTTCATCCTGGGCAACGTCAAGCTCCCGGACGGTGCCATTCTTGCCCAGGCGCTTTTGAATCTTCTTGGTGGACACGCCCAGGCCCAGGGCAGGCTCCCCCTGACCAGTCCGGTAAAGCGGCTGCCCCTGGTAGAGAACCGCGTCTTGCATGGCGGGAGTTATGTTGAGGGTGTGGAGGGTTCCCTTCTTCCCCAGAATATCGGGGCCGCCAACGAAATGTGGCGGAGCAGGCTCAGGAATATCGAACTCCTTATCCTCAGCTCTGGCCCCCCATTGTTTGCCGTATTTCTTGAGGAAATTCGGGATGGTCTCATCATAGAATCGGTTAGCCCATTCCGCGCCGACCTGGAGGTCCAAGCCGCGAAGAGCCTTTATTACTGGTGGCTCTTCAGAGAGTGCGTCTTGCTGACGCCACATATCCCTTTCTGCATCAGACATTGAAGCATATACGCCCCATTCCTCCCCATTATCGTAACGGATATAGAATTGCCCATTTTTCTCCACCACCGCTTCGGGCCACCCTCTTTCGTAGAAAGAGCCGTCGGGAGCTTCTGCTACGCCTTCTCCGTTAACGATGCGCTCGGCGATCTCCTTACCGAAATGCTCTTCCAACTCTTGAGCGTCAAAGGTTTCTTCGTCTATGAGGCGCCCGTCTTTTAAAATCTCCACTTCGTAATATCCCGGGATTTGTTCACCCGTAGGCGATTCCGCGGGCAGATACCTGATGGCGTCTATATGTTGGCTCAGAGCATAGCGGTCCTTCACTATGTCCCCGGTAGCCCAGGCCACGGCGTCATAACCGTTCTCGGCGGCGTGACGGATCATCTTCTTGAGGGCGACCTCATGCCAGTTCTTGAAGAAGGCTAGCGGCGGAACCTGGCTACCGTCAGTGGGATCACGCAGAATTGCATCCCCGACGGCGAGTTCATTGACCCGCTTTTTAAACTCCGGCGTCCCTTTCTCTAACCCCTCTGCCTTGGCGAGCTTGGCGGCCTGTTTCCGCCTTGCCATGTTCCAATCATTCTGTAGTTCCCAAAGGACCAGGGTTTTCTTCCCGCCGATCGTCAGGTCAAAGGTAAAGACATGGGCGAAGCGGTTGACGTCGGCGGCTTCTTCTCCGTAGGCGTGGGCACCAGGAACCCTAAATTCCGGCCCCCAATATTTGCCGCCGGCCGGAAACATCCATTTGGAGAAGCCATCTATGAGATCTTCCGGAGCCTTTGCCTCTTTCAGTTTTGTAATGGAAACCTTATCGAGAGGGATTCCCAGGAAATTAGCGGCCTCCTGAGCCTTCTTCCAAAGCGCATCTTTGCGCCGATCCGGCAGCGTCAGCAGCCTCTCCGTGTAGTTGATGGCGCCAGGAGGGAGTTTTATCCATTCTTCAAATTTTGTTGGCGCATCATGTGCATACTTCCCAGTTTCGATCTCGTAGTTTGGAATTTGTCTAACCACCTCCGTCAGTTCCACCTGGTTCTCTTCCAGAAAGTCCACCACCTGTTGCTTGGTGACAGTCCCCTGCTGCTCCCGCAGCCAGGGGAGGAGCCCGGACCATTTCAGTTCTTCGGCCTTGATGGGGTGCTTGGGATCTCCCTTCTTCATCCACCCCTCAATAAGAGAGGCCAGTTGTTCACCGTTCCCTTTGCCCGGCAATTTGGCCTCCAGGCTTTTCCGCGTCATGGAGTAGAAGATGGGGGCAAACTCCTTGGCCACCGATTTTTGGACGTTGAAAAGCCTCCCAGGGGGAGGCTCATCACCAAAGAGGGACGCCTGGCCTTTGTCCTTCTTGGCCGCAGCCTCCTTCTTCTGCATTTCCAAACGGATATTGGCCTGTTGGACCTTGTTGAATAGCTCCGGATCGGCAGCCAGGGCCGCGACAACGTGGGGAGGCTCTTCGGAGGGGAGAGTCCTTAGGACCTGCCTTACCCTCTCGGGGTCCAGGTCCTTAAACTTGTCCATTACCTCCTGAAAAAGAGAATCCTGCCTCTTAGGTTTGATGGAAAACTTCGGGGGTTCTTTTAATGCAGGTCCTTGTCCTTGAGGGCCTTCCTCTCCTCCTGGGCCTGTCGTATCTTCACTAGCTGTTCCACCTGGGCCTCCTGCTCGGGGCTCAGGGGCGGCCTTGGCACCTTGAAATCCCAGGGGTCCCTTTTCTTGTCCATATTTAGCCTCGTCGATAAGTTTGACCGCAGCTTCAAGGGCCACCCTCTTATCGGGAACTGCCGTGGCCCCGAACATATCCGGCTGTCTCGGATTGCCCGCTTTCTCGACGGTTTTCAGATACTCATTGAAAATATCCGCGAGTTTCTTGGGCGCTCCTTTATATTTCTGATATAGCGCCAAAATGTCAAGTGTTTCAGGAGCCGGCTGTTCAAAAAGCCCCTTCTGTTTGAGATAAAACTCATAGGGGTCCATGCCGGCGGGGACATTGGCGATATTCTCCTTGATCCAGACCTGAATCCCCGCGGCCTCTGCCATGTTTTGAGAAATGGAGAGAGGATAGAGGTTGCCTTTGCCGATTTCCCGGTCGATCTTTGCCACCCGAGGGGCCACCCGGAGGAGGGCGTCGGTGATATTCTTGGCGGGATCATCCGTCTTGGAGGCCAATCTTTCCAGGGCGTCCGGGCTCTGATAGGCCAGGGCGAACAGGGCCCGGCGAATCCTGGCATAGCCCTTATCATTGGTGCCACCCTCATCGGTAAGAAACTCCTTGACCTCTTTGGGACCGACAATCCGGCCGAGGAAGGCGCTCCTGAAATCCTTGTTCTCGCCTGTCTCTAACCCGTATTCAGGTCTAAAAAGGTCGAGGATATCACCTTCCATCAAGGCCCGGGCGTCCAACTTGGCGTACTCGACGTCTCCCATCTTGCCCACTTCGGAGACGTTCATCTTCTTGACGAGCTCGCGGCGCTCCGCATCGCTGATCTTGTTGGTCCTGATCCGCACCAGGGCCGGGTCTTTCATGTCCTTTATGGCCTCAGGATCAATGCCGTATTCCTCAGCCTTGTCAAGGAGCTTCTGCCGGTATTCCGGCCACCGGGGATCGCCGCCGGTCTGGAAGCGACGAAAGATAATAGTGCGGCCGTTGCCGGATTCCATCAGCATATCCGGCCCCAGGATAGGAGCCCCCGAGGAGGAGCTAGGAGTCTGGACGAAGGGGTAATCTGTGTCAAAAATATTTTGGAGGTTGGCTAGCTCGAGTTCGTTAGGCGCCGCCTCTCTGTCCCGGGGTTGAAGCTCCTGGGGATATTTCGGGTTTTCCTCAAGGTTCACGTGGTCATGGGAGGCCACAATGTCGTCGAGTTCCACCACCCCCCATTGATAGGGAACCTTGGTGCCGTCCGCGGTCTTGGCGACGCCCTTGTTGCCTAAAGCCGCAGCTTCCTTGAAGCTGTCGCGGCCGGTGGACGGTTTCTCATCCGGAGTTTCCGGCTCAATTTTGCCCACGTCCTCAGAAGTCACCCCGGGGACGCCCATGGGGGCCGGCGGCGTCTGCGGAGTTGTCGGCTCCGCCGCCTTCATGCCCACCTTTTCCTGCCATTGGGCCAGGGTGTCGGCGTCCACGGTGCGCCAACGGTTGCCGACCTTCACCTGGAGTTCTTTTTGCTTGTTCAGCCGGAATCTGGTGGGATCGTCAAAAACCTTGTTGTCGAAGATCAGGTTATTGCCCGGCCTGCTGAGGTAATCCTGAATCCCGCCCAGGAGCTTTTTCTCAGGGGATTTCTCCTGAATCCAATCCTTGAAGTCCTTCCCCGTCTCCGCCGGCGTGGAGGCGATCCCCACGGTCCCCCCGCCGCCGGCCTGGGAAGGCGCGGAAGAGGGAGGCTCATCAGGTGGGGGAGCCTCGTTTATGCGGTCAAGTAGAGGAGTCTCTGCTTTCTTCTCAGGTGCGGCCTTCTTCTCGGACGGAACCTCAGCCTTGGTGGGTTCAGGCGCCTTGGAGACCTCTATGGCCGCAGTACCCGCTGTTGCCATGGGCCGAGGCCCGGCATATTCCCGAATGTCAATCCCCTGCTTCTCGGCCTGGTCCGCCAGGAGCTTTTCTTCGGCGGTCCTCTCAAATGGCTGTTTCTGCAGGGCAGCCTGGACCTTGGCCTCAACCGCCGGTTTCCCTTGGGCGTCAAGAATCTGTTGAGGCGCCGGCTCTTCCCCGATAACCTGGGGAGTCCCTTCCCGGGATTGGCCCCGCCGGTCTATGACCTTGAGGGCATCGGTATAGGCTCCCTGCAATTCCGCCAACAGGTCATTCCGCCAGGCCTCCTCACCGCCCCCGAACTCGTAACCTTGGCCGGTAGGCTTCCCCCCGAAGAAGTCAGCCATAGCCTTGTCTTTGGCCCATTTCTGCCTCTGGAGGCCGATCTCCCCGTGGATACCGCTGATTGCGGTCCCGGTGATGAGGCTCTCCAGAACCCCTTGGGTAAGCTGCCGATCCGGGTTGTAGCCGTATTTCTCGAAGGCGTTTTCAATGACGGAAAAGCCGGCCATGGCCCCGCCGCCGTAAGCCGCCCGTACCGCCCGGTCCGCGATGGCCTGGCCGGTTTTCCCTTTGAAAATCTCCCTGATAACTTTACTGGCGAGGATCTTCTCGCCTTCTTTCCCCACCAACTTTGTCAGGGTCATGCCGGGGAGGAAGGTCCCGGCCACACCGGAACCCAGGCCGATGAGGATTTTTTCTGTGGTGGGGAGTTCCTGGCCGTGCTCTTTCTCCCAGGCAAGCATGCGCTCCCCGGCGTCCGAGACACCGATGAGCCCGCCGGCCGCCATGCCGCCGATAGCTTCGCCCGCGGCCGCGCCTACCCCGAGGGCCGGCGCCGCCACTTCACCGCCGAGAGCAGCTATGGCGATGGGAATGAGTTGGACCGCCAGGCTAGGCAGGGTCGAGGCCCACCACTTTGGATTCGTCAGGACGGAGGGGGATTCGGTGATGCCTTTGGAAACCGAGGGGGAGGCCGCATATTCCTTTTCCAATTCCTCCCCGGATTCGGCCAGGCCCTCCCCGGTGTGCACCCCAAAGACGTTCATTATCGCCCGGGGCATCTTCATAATGCCGCCCACGCCCCGCACGGCGCTTGCCCCTAGCTCGTTTAAAAAGCCCCGCTCCCCGGTTCCCTCGTCTTTGGAAAGCATGGAAGGCCCGGAAGGTTCCGGGGGGGATGCTACACCCTTGCCTCCCCCTAGACCGTCGCTCCTGGGGATTTCTACGGTCGCGGTTTCAGGACCAGGAGCCATTTTTTCGGGGGTAGGGGGGGGAGCAGGGGCAGGAGGCTCCCCGGGCACCCCGCCGCCGAGGGCGCTAAAGTCAGGCGGGGAAGGCTTGGCAGCCGGGGCCGCAGGTTTAGGTGCAGGGGCCGCAGCTAGGCCGAACTGCCTCTCCAAAGCCGCAAGTTTTTCCTCGCCTGAATGGGGACTCTCCGCAACCGGGGTTGCCGGCGGAGGAGAGGCAGATGAGCCAAGCCCGAACTGTCTCTCCAGGGCCGCAAGTTTTTCCTCTCCAGACGGAGAAACCTGTTCGTCAGCCATTTCTCCCTCTATTCAAACGGAACCGCCAGTTGTTCGCCAAATTCTTTGAAAGAGGGCAAATGACCCAGGCCACTCACCCCGCTCCCGGCGGAAAGATTCTGGCCGGCATCGGTATCAGTAAAAAATCCAGTTTTCTTTGGCTCCTGCTGTTTCTGTGCAGCGGTGGTGACCTTTGCCATTAGCGCCTTCCAGGTATCGGGGTCGCTACTCGCCTTAGCCAAGAAGGCGTTAGCATCAAAACCGCGAGGCAGGGGTTGAGTTTGGAGATAATTGCGAGCCTCTTGCCGCTCTTCAAAATGCTTGAAGCCCGCCTCTCCCCCTTGAGCGCGGGCGATGTTTTCGGCGGCCATGGCGTCCCGGGCCTGGTTCTCATCCTTGGGGGTGAAAGTCATTTTGCCATCTTTATAGGTGCTGTACGGACTTTCGGACATGAGCCGCTGAAATGACGCCACGCCCTGCTTCTCGTTGGTTTTCCCCTCCCCGCCGGTCAAGGCCGCATCTTTCTCCCGCGCCATAGCGCCGTAAAGCTCGCCCTTGCCGATTTTCTCCGGGTCCTGATTAGCTTTGGAGGCCGTAATCTCCGCCACGGTCTGCCCCGGGGCTCGGTAATCACCGTACCGGGCCTGTGCCGCCTCGACAAGGCCGGGCCTGGTTAACCTCTCCCGGTCAGACCGAGCCGCAATATCCCCCAGGTTCTTTTGCAGCATCCCCCGGTTATAGGCTTGTTGGGCCTGCAAAGGCGTGGCATACTCCGCATCAGAAAACTGGCGTCCCGGGAGGCCCGAGTTGTACGTGGTGGTGTTCCCCCGCATGACCGCGATGGGTGCGGGAGCCCCGGCGCCGGCGTTGAAGGAGGTCGGCTCCCCTATCTCCTTCCCCCTCTCCGCGGCCTGGGCCAGGTGCATTTGGGCGGTGCCGCCGGGCGCACTCCCCCCACCAGGCGCCGGCCCCCCGCCTCCCCCGGCGCCGGCGGAAGCAAACCTTCCCGGGGGCATGCCGGGTAAATGGCCTGGGCCAGAATGGTCCGGAACTACAATGGGTTGGCGCGATGCCGCATACTGGAGGTTCGCCCGGTATTCGGCGGGGTGCAAATACGCCGTGACAAGATCAGTTCCCGGCATTTTCGGCCTCCTTGTCGTAAAAGAGGACGGGGACAATCTGCCAGTTGCTTTGATCCCCGCCAAAATTCTTCATGTCGTCGTCTTTCCAAAGCTGTGAGTCTTTGTCGGCGGCCACGTCCTTGAGGATCGCCACCTTATCACCGACCTTATACTCGGAGTAATCCGAGGGGGTCGCCTTGTATTCCTTCCCCCGCCAACTCACCGTGTAGAGCGGAAAAGGCCGCTCATCCGTGGGGTCCTCGATGCTTTTGACCTTGGCCCCGGTGTAAAACACCGTGTCCGCCCAATTCCCGGAGAAGATGAAGGGAGAACTCTTCTGCTTGCCGGCCCCCGTTCCCCAGGGCTCATCCGGCATCATCCTGACGCCTAATGCCATAAACTGTCCCGGGGTAGGATATTTCGGGGGGGTATCCTGGTCTTTCAGAAACCTTGTCCGCAGCCACCAATGGAGCTTGGGTTTCGGCTCTCCCCCCAAGTTGCGGGCCATGAGCTTCACGTGCTTGGGATGCAGATAGAGAAAATTCAAAAGGGTCCGGTCCGCCGGGGCTCCTTTGAAAAACGGCCTTGGGCAGGGGGCCGCAGGCTTTCCCGTACCGTCTTTGACGTCGAAATCCCCCTTCTTGTCGCCCTGGCAGATGAGGACCAACATTTCCACACACTCCAGGGGGATGCCCCCCAGGAAATCGACAAAGCCATAAGCCGGGGCCGTGACTGCTTCCGAATATTTGAAATCCTTCCCATACTTGGGAAACTCGAAGCGACAGGCAAAGACCGTATCCTCACCATCCCGGTTCTGGAAAAGGTAGATGCCGAGGTCGTCGGCCAGGTCTTTCAGGTCGTCAGCGCCCGTTTCCTTGGTGATAATGTCCACCGCCGGGTCGTCTTTATTGAGCCACCAGGTATAGGGCATGGTGTCCCGCCAGCGCCCCATGGGGAACCTTTGAAACTCCTGGACAAACTCCGGTGCGGCGGGATTCCTGGCCCAATCCTTAGTCATTACTCACCCGAAATAACCAACGTCTCATCGTTTTTGCTAATGTGTTGGTGCAACTGATTCTTGCAAGCCCACCGCCGGGCTGCGTTGACAAGCTGTTTTGCCACGGTGTCGGCGCTGTCCAACTGCCGCTTTTGGGAGCTACGGCTGTCCTGGACGGCCATGCGATACCGGGCCAGTTCCATGATTAAGGCTGCTTCCGCCGCGAGCTCATCGAGGGTATGGCTGCTCTCATACTGGAAAACCTCCTGGGAGACTTGGGCGTCCCGTAGCCGTAAATCCTCAGCCGCTTTTTCTGCCGCCAAAAGGACGTTGGTATCAGCGGCCATGGTTTCGGCGGTCTGCTCCAGGATGAACTCGACGGCCTTGCGCTCATTCCACAGGGCAAGCATATCGTTGAGCTTCATGGCTACCCAGGTGAAGGCGTCCGCCACTTCCTGGGTTTCCACCCCCAGGCGGATTTGAGCGAGGCCCCGGGTCACAATGTCCGCGAAAATCATGGCAACCTTGGCCTGTAATTCCGCCTTCTCAGCCTGGGCCATAGCGATTTTTACCTGGGCGTCCACCAACTGGACCTCAGCTTCGCCGGCAGAGATTTGGGCCTCCACCGCCCGGACCTGGGCCTTGGCTACCTCCACCTGGGCCTTGGCGACGTCCGCTTCCACCATGGCCCGGTTGATGGCCTCTTCCTTGATCTTGATCTTGACTTCCTTCTGGCGCAGGACCTCCCGGTCAATCTCTATCTCGAGCTTGGGAGTTTCCAGAGCAAGCTTCTGGAGGTCCACGCCGGCGGCGAACTCCCGGGCAGCCATGATAATGCCCCGGACGTGGGCGTCATAGCGGCGCACCGCCAGGAGGTAGTCATGAGTGGCCTGGTAGATTGCCAATTTCTCGTAACCCAAGGCCACCTTGAGGTCGGCAATCTGCCTTTCCTGGGCGATCCCCTTCAACTCCAGGTCTGTCGCCGTGTCCCGTTCGGTCTCCTTCACACCCAAAATCTCATCACTGGCCGCGAGGCTTTGCTCAATGGTGCCCTGGTGCATGAGGTTCCGGGTAGCCTCGTGCTCGGCCACCGGCATAAGGATGCCGGCCCAATCGAGATTGACCCACAGGCTGCCGTCGCGCTCCCGGGTGCGCTGCCTCAACTCGATTTTCTCGACGCTATCCACCGATAATCCTCTTGCTATTGGTATCAGAGGAGTTAATGGAGAGCCATGCTTTGCCGGCCTCCTGCCGGATGGTAAAATCATCGTCACTCGCCCGGGCGCTGATATTCGTCAGGAAGGAGGCAAGCTCCGCCGAAAGATTTTTCAACTCATCGGTGAGGACCATTTCTTCGGCAATAATGTTGTTGTGCTGCCGGGTAAGATGAGAACTCAGGTTCAGATAAATCTTCTCCTCTTCCAGGGCCTTCCGAAGCTGAATGATGTTGGCCTGGATCTGATTGTGGTAGTTGGCTAAGAGAATATGGGCCTGTTCCCGGGCAATTTTCAGGGCCTCCTCAGCCCTTACCCGCTCCGCCTTCACCACCTCGTAATCCAACTCCGCTGCCCGGTTAAGGTGGTCAGCTTCTTCCTGGGTCCACTTCAACCGCAGGCGCTCATACCCCAGGAGCTCTAGCTGCTTTTTGGCCTCAGCCTCTTGCTTAACTGCCACGGCTAGCTGTTGCTCGGCGTCGGCCTCCATCATGTAATACGGCACCATCTCCTCTTTTAAGGCCGCAATAATCTTGTGAGCCGCGAGGACCTGTTGCAGGGATGCGGCCTTCTGCCTTTCGGCCACGAGGACTAGCTGTTCGGCGGCCAGGACCTGATAGATGGAGTTGATAATCTCCAGGCGCTTGAGGGCCGTCTGATACTCCTCTTCCACCAGGGTCCTTTGCAGGGGGATGGTAGCTTCCTGAGTGGCGACAAGCTCTTTCTGCAAGACCAGAAGGCTTTGTTCGGCCAGGGCCCGGTCCCGGATAATGTGCACCTGGCGGGACTCAATCTCCGCTAACCACCGTTCCACATCGGCCCGTTGTTCCTGGACGGCCTGGTCAATCCGGGCTTGCTCCAACTCCAGGGCGTCCATAATTTCCACCCGGTAAAGCTCCATGGCGAGGCGGGCCAGGGTGACTTTCACCTTCTGGCGCAGGGCCTCCTCCTCAAAGAGGACCTGGCTCTCGATGTCGTAAATCTTGCCGTTGGCCTCGACGAGTTGGGCCTTGGCCTCCTGGCCGGCGGTGATAATGGCGTCGAGGTCGCCCCCGGGGGGAGCCGGAAACCCCCGGGCCGCGGAGCCGTCAAGCTGCTTCTCGACGGCCTGGGTAAACTCCTTCACCGTCTTGTTAAGGGCTTGGCCCCACCTAGCGGCATCTTGCAGCATGGCTACCTCTTCATTAAGACCAGGGGCAGGACTTCCACAAATCCTAGTTGCTCAAATCCTTGTAAATCAAGGACAAACTCGTTTCCCTCGACATTTCGGCTCACCGGGATCACATCTTCCTCTTGTTGAGAGACTTCCTCTTCCCCGCCGGCTGCTACCCTAGCCGTCACCCCCTCAGCCCCGGGCCGGATTAGCCGCAAACGCTTCTGGCGCTCCGTCCCGAAATTCATCGGCCCCAGGCGCACGCCGCTGACAATGGCCTCCCCGTTATCGTCCGGCCCCTCCAGGAGGTAAATCCCATCCTCCCGGCAACCGTAGGCCTGGCCCTGGAACATGGCGTAGGATTTGAAGTCGAAACTGGCGTAGAGGCTTGGCTCCAGGGTAAAACCGTTCAAGGCCCAGGTTTCGCTTACCTCATCCCCGCCGTTGAGGATCCCGTAACCGGCCAGGCAGAAACCGCCACCCTTGGAGACAATGGAGGTTATCTCCGTGAGCAGATGCTCGACGATCCCCCGGCCCCCCAGGAGGAAGCCTCCCGGATTGTTGTCCGGGAAGATGCTGATAATGTCCGGGCTGAGGAAGATGTCCGGCTTTTTCCAGGAGCCCCCGAGGAGAAAACCGCCGTCGCTCTGTATCTGCCAGGGTTTCGGCGGGTCCACCAGGTTGACCTCAGTATCGCTCCCCCCGAAGATAAACCCGCCCTGGCCGACGATAGGCAGGACCGGCACCGCCCCGGGGTCAACCCAGGTAACGGTAGTGGAACCCCGGAGGAGGAAACCGCCGAAGCTGACAATCTGGAAGGGCCGCAGGTCAGAGTCAACCAGGAAAGTAACCCGGCTCCGCCCCCCAAAGAGGAAGCCGCCTTTGCTCTGGACCGCGTCGGTTTCAGGGGTTAAGAAAACGTCATGTTCTCCCGGGGGACCGCCGAAGAGGAAGCCGCCGGATGCCGTCTCCCGGGTGATCAGGTTCGTAACTATGGAGGGAATTTCCCCCAGGGCGGTCAGGGGCTTGAGGCGGGCGGCCCCCGTCCCGATTACCGGGGCGATGAACCTCCCGCTCCCACTTGCTTTCAGACGAGCAAGAGCGGCAGCCCCCGCCCCCTCTTGTGGCAGAGTTTCATAACCGGCCGCAATTAGCGGCGCCAGGGAAGCGTCAATGGTCCCCGTGATCGGTGGCCCCGTTAAGCCGGTGCCCCGGGCCGTGGCCGCCTCAAGGGAGGCCTCTCCCACCCCGGTTACCGCCGGAATCAAATAACCTGCCCCCGCTGCCGTCAAAGGAGCAAGTTTGGCGACGCCCACGCCCCCCGAGATGATAATGCCTTCCCCCGCCGCGGTGAGCTTGCGGAGGGCCGCGGCCCCATGCCCGGATACCTGGCTGCCCCTTCCTGATGCCGTGAGCGGTTTGAGGGATGCACTCCCGGAGCCAGTCCTCGTAAGGTCGTATTCAACCTGGGCCAGGGTTTGATAAACCTGGACCGAGGGCGTAATTTCATATTCCACCTGCCCCATGGCCTGATAGACCTGGAGTTTGTCCTGGAAGAGAAGGTCCTGGCTAAATTCGATCCAGGGGCAGAGGTCGGTATTGGTGGTTTCATCTTCCGGCAGGTCGGCCACCGCCGCGCCGTCCTGGTAGCGGAGGCTGAAACCCATGGAAGTCGTAACGGTGTTGAAAGCCCGAACCCCAAGCTCCACCACCAGGTAATCGCCGTCCTGAGCCGTGACCGAACCGAGGGCCTTGGAAGCGGGAAAATTGCGGTTGACCAGGCCGGTGTTGTCAAACTCGGAGGCCAGAGCCGCCGGAAAATCGGAGAGCAGGATACCCCGCACCGTGAGGCCGTCACCGGACACCACCTTGACCACCAGGGCATGACACATATCCGCGGCGGGGTCCGTCTCGGAGGCCCGCATTTGGCCCTTGACCGTGCCGGTGATGGTCTGTGCTACAAGGGGTTTGGAGATTAACTGGCGGTTGAGAATGTTATAGGCGGCGGCATTGGTTTCGGTATCGCTCGAAGTCGCGTTGATGGTGGTGAGCTTGGATCGCGACAGCAACCGTCGCACCGCGTTGGCGGTCTTGTTCCAGTTAGCGTCATAGGCAGGAGTGATCGCCGGCGCCGCCGTTGCAGTAAAATAAAAGCGGGTGGACATGACGACCCCTTTTAGACGGACTTGTAGCCGATCTCGGCGGCGTTGACGCCCGCCACCGTCCAGGGTTGCCCGGTAGCGGGGTCAGTTGCCCATAAGCTGCACACTCCTTTGGAGACCGAAGCCAGGGCCTTGCTGCCGCTAAAATAAGCGGTCCCACCGGAGTTCACGACCAACTGCAAGTTTGTGGGGGTTGGATTCCCGATCAATTTAGCCCGGGCCTGGACCTGGACACACTTCACCGAGGCCGGGCTCCCGCTCAAGGCCGCATGAGCGAAAGTATCTACCTTGGCGGAGACGTCGGTTTCGTTATAGTCCGTTTCAGAGTAAGGAATTTCATCGACGTTCTGCCAGTTGGCCCCGGCAGAGGGGGTGAACTGGCTAAAGGCGCCGGGTCCGTTGACCTGGATAGCCTGAATCCTGGTATTGCCAATCCAGGCCGCATCATCCACGATGATGTTGTCGAAGTAATGGCTCCAGTTCCCCCCATCGGTCCCGAAAAATATGCTGTTGATCTGCAAGGTGGAGGGGGCCGTCTGCCCGCTAAAGTCGATCTCCAGGATGCCGTCCACCTTCACTTGGAAAACCCCGGAGGAGGCGTCCGGCTTATAGTGAATCTCGATAAGGTGAGCAGTATAGCTATTGAATACTGTGGTGCCAGTCGCCAGGGCGGTGTTTGGCCCACGAAACACCTGGAGCTTGGCAGAAGAAAATTGGATATAGCCAAGTAGAGTGGCGCCATTGAAAAACCGCATGATCGCAGCATCGTTGACGCTGTTAATCCTCAGGATGAAAGCGAGGTAATACTCACTTGCCGCCGGCAGAGTCTTGGAGGCGTTTGCGTAGGCACTTGCGCAGTTGAGGCAGTAAGTCCCGTCTGCCCCTGAAATCCCTGAGGAAACTGTTGCACCGGAAACCGCATCCCACAGGTCCAGGCTACCGGATTCAAAGCCGTCGATAAACACGCGTCCCATGTCCGTCTCCTATTGCCCGAGGTCGGGCCACATTCCCGCCGCCTGCAATTCTTCCTTGGTGTGGGGCCGCACCAGGACCTTATCGCCCGGGTCCTCCGCCCCGAAATCAGATTCTGGCAAGCTAATATACTGAAAATCGGGAAATCCATTTACAACCGGATAATCACCGCCAGTAAACCATTCAATCTTAATGTTGTCGTACTTTTCCTTGTCGTAAAGCGCCACCCATGCCGCCACTCCATAATTAGGGTCAGGCATAGGACAAGCATCAAGATGAAAATGCTCTGAATTAATTAAGTCACAATCAATACCATATTGATGAACATCAAGGTCAAAAGGAAGTGTATCTCTTGGTGCCCATTCGCCTGGGTATTGTATTACTCCACCTATGCAACTGCCCCCAATGCAGACAATATACATATACGGGCCGGCAGTGAATTTAAAATATTCAGCCCTGCTCCAACTGGCATCAGTTCCATAAATTATATATCCATTTTCTGGTGGACCGCCTTTCACATCACAAAGAATGTCGGAATCAACTCTTAGAGCATAAGTACGAACCTTGCGGCCACCACCTGTAACAGTAAGAAACTTTTCCGCCTCATACTTTAGACCCAACTTTTCTTTATCAGGGAGGGTAGGAATATCAGCTTGGGCGAACTCCCAAGGCAACGCACCATAATGCCTCATAAACGGGAAATAAAAAAAATGTCCGCCCACGTTGAAGGCGGCTTCGGCCAGGCGGGGATAGCCGTCATAAAAGCCAAGGACCGCCTTGGGCTCCCCGGCCTGGAGGAGCACCACCACCTCGTCACCCGGCCGGAAGCTCGTCCAGGCAGCCGGGTAACATTTATTGTCCTTGTCGTAATCCTTGGCTAGGCGGTTCACCCAACTGTAATCGGGAGCGTCCGGGAGTTTTTGATCATAGTCGTCAAAGTATTGATCCTTGGGCCTGAAAAACAGGGGGATGAAATCAGATTCCTGGCCGTCTATGTCCACCTTCACCATGGATTCAACTTGCTCAACGATCCAATCATCGGCTAGCTTATACTTCTGAAATTCTTTGATGGTGCCCTTGGCGAAGGTCGTCTCATAGACGTCCTTGAAGTCCTTGTGATTCATCCGCCAGTTTTTCGGCGTCTTTTCAAACGGGTCAGGCATTACCCTCAGCCTCCAAAGCAGGGAGCAGGGCCGCCCCGACACCAACGGTGCCATACGGGATCACGCTCGGGAGGATTTCCAGTTCCCCCACCACGGTCTTAATGACCTCACTTCCCCGGGTGATGCTCACCTGGAGCACATAGGGGCCTGGGTAGAGATTGGTCTGTGCCGCGGTGGGGGTAAAGGAAATGACGCCGGGGGGATCATAACGGGTGATCCCCTCGTCAGGCACGGTGAAGGAATAGAAAATATCCTCTTCGTGTTTCTTCACCGCCACCATGACCTGGGCGTCCTCAGGGATCGGGAAAGGGCTCCCCGCTTCATAAATCCCAAGGGCAATCTTCCTGGACTCGCCTTGGTAAACCTTGAGAATCGACATGGGACCTCCCACCCTGGCGCAGAGATTCAAGATATCCAGGCCCAGGTCAATTTCCATGGCCTAAACCCCCGCCGGCGCGGTAATGGAGAAGGAGGTAACATTCACCGGCCCGCCCGACACAATGGCCGTGGTGTTCAGGTTGAGGGAGGCCCCGCTCGTGCTTACGTCACCGTCGCATACTACCGTGGTGCCGTCGGCCTTGGTCATGCGGAAATACCCTGCGGTGCCGTCGGTCAAGGCGTTCTGTGAGGCGATAGCCCCAAAGGTCAGAACGCCGTTGGCAACGGAGTTACTGGCCTTGCCGGGCAGGGTAAGCTCCGCCAACTTGACCCCCGTAGCCGCTTGGTTCGGCCCCGGGGAGGCCCCGGAATAAATCTGGAGCTTGCCGCCGTCCAGATCATCGTTCATCTTGTTGGCGAGGTCGTTTTGGATGCCGGAAGCGATCACGAAACTTGCCATGGGGTTTCTCCTTTAAAAGTTGCTTCAAAATCCGCTAGCGGTTTGTCCTGGCGCCTAGGCGGTTCGGTTGGAGTATTAGCCTGTCCCCATGCTGAGGGTCAGGGTGTATCGCAGTTTCTGGCCGCTTAAGGTGACGGCCTTGGGATCGGTGAAGGCCTCCATGAACACCAGGGTCTTGAGGCTGTCCCCGTTGAAGAGGGTGCCGGTGTTGCTCACGGCCTTGGTAGCCGCCGCCACCTGGAGGTTTTCACCGTTCTGGAAGGCCCCGGTCTGATTCTTGACTGCCAACCACCCGGCCGCATCGCCGCCGCCCCAGGTGCCGGAAGAGAGCCACACCGCTGTTACCTCAGCCGTGGCCGCGCTCGTGGCCCCCGTGATGGTGTCCCCGGGGTTGATCACCGCGCTCCCGTTGTTGAAGGGGATAATCCGGGCGTAGCCGAAGGCGCCGTAAACCGTCACGCCGTCCGCCACATCCGCGTCGGTAAAGGCCCATTCCAGATAGGGTTTGGTGGGCCCGCCCACCGGATCACACCATTGGGCCGATCCCCTGCCGGAATTGTCCACGGAGAGATACCACTGGCCCCCGGCCAGGGCGCTTTCGTTTACCACATTGGCGAGATCCTTGGGGGCATATCCCCGTCCCCCGCCCTGGTTAAGCTCCTGGATGAGGAGGACGTTCGTGCTGCCGTCCGGGTTGAGCACGTTTTTATAGAGGCCCACCCGGAGCGCCAGGCTGCTAAGGATAGCCTTGAGGCCCAAGAGTTCGCCGGTATTCGTGATATAGATCACTGTGTAACCCTCCTAAGGAAAGAGGTTGCCGCGGTTAATAATTTCCGAGAGGGTGGCGTCCACGGCCTCTCTCGGGCTGCCGAACAAACTGAAAATAAGCTGAGGCCAACCGTTCACCACCCGGTAGAGGCCGGCCCCCGCCGAAAGGTAGTCCATCTTGAGCCGGGTGTCGGTCAGGTGCAGGAGCCGCCCCTGGTTATCCCCGGCTATGACTCCCCGGGGGCTCACCCAAACAGGCTCGGGAAGAGCTACGGGGTGCGGGGAGCCCATCCTGTCCGGGCTTTTCCGCAGGGCATAGGTGAGGGTCCCGGGGATCGCCCCGTCGCCTACCCGCCGGGCCACGGCCTTCTGAGGGTCGCCGCTGTCCAGATACCAGGTGGAGGTCCGGGAGTTGACGAAAAGCCCATCGCTGACCGGGGCAATCATCACCACGTCCTCGTGGAAGGGGAAGTAATGGATGAACCCCTCCAGGCGATAGGGTTGACTGTAAATTACCCGATCCTCATGAGCCCCCCATATCCGCCCGAAGCCATAGGAAAAATGCGCGAAGGGCGGCGGGGGTTTCTCCAGGAGCGTCGGCAGGGGTTGGACCTGGGGAGATTGACGCCGGATCACGCCGTCGGCATCGAGGGGGGCCAGGAGAAATTCGCCCCCGTCAATGGGCGTAATCCAACACAGGGCTCCTGGGGGGAGGTTATGGACCTGGATTCCTCGAGGAGCACCTTCCCAACTTACTTGCACCAGGGGGCCGTTACCGGAGAGGTCACGGTCCCGGGTATTGGTGAAGGTGAGGGTGTATTTACCGGGGACCAGGCTGCCGTCGTCGGTGAGGCTCACCTGTGGCGCCGGGGGCAGGGCAATTCCCCAAGACCGCACTTGCATTTTCCACAGGTCGAACACCCCGTTATTCCAACGATTCGAGAAGTAGATAAGGCCGTTGGCCTCGAAGTAAGTGAAGGGCTCCGGAGGCCCCGCCAGGTCCGCCACCTTGACGAGCTTGGCCCCCTGGACGTAGTAAAGCGCCCCGGGGTCGGCCACCAACATCACCGAGCCGCCCCATAGCGAATGAGCGCCGGCCAGGGGGATCACCTTCTTCTGGCCCAGGCGCTTCTTGAGCGAAAAGCCGTCGGTAACGTCGGCGTTGAGGATGAAGGTGGGCGTGGAGTGCCCGTTTTGATCAACCTGGGTCGCAGGGGAGCGGGGCAAGTTGTTCATGCCCTTGAAGCCGGCAATCCGGAAAGGCTTAATAGAACCCACCGAAGTCAAACCTCCCCGGGCCGATAGGATTGCGGCCGCCGTGACGCCGCGGCCCCCCGGTGATTTTGGTCAGGTAAGGCACCAGGCCCATAGAACCGCCAGGCACACCGATGAGGCCTTCCTTGAGTTGGCCTTGCCACCATTGGAGCGGCCTCAGATCGGTGCCTTCCACCTGGTCAATAATCATGGGCCAGGCCTGAATGATGATTTTGGGGATGAGCACCCGCCGGTGATACTCCGGGGGGATGCAGGCGCACTCATCCGTGGGTTTGCTCAGCGGAGCGGGCTTTTGGTAATACCACAGGTGCAGGGTGTCATTGGCCCGGGGATGGACGCCGATATACGCGTCCTTGCCGGTGTAGCCTACCCCCACGGTGCGCACCCGCTCCCCGATATGGTCATGGGCCGGGTTGAGGCGGGTAATGTGTTCCAGGTCCAGAGGCCGGCCCTGAAACTGGAAGGTCACATGGTTAAAGTGCCCGTTCCGGCAATGGAAGATTTTCTTGTGGAAGTTGTCGGGAGCCTTGAAGAGCCAGTTATCATCGGTGACGTCGAACTCCTGGGCGTCCATGAGCTTGAGCGTGGGCAGGTCATAGTCCGCCGCGAGCTCCAGGATGGCGTTATTGATCCAATCCTTGAAGTGCTTCGCCAAGCTCTTGTCCGTAACATGAAGAGCTAGCTCTTTTTCCAGGGCCGCCAGGTTCATAGCTTGCGCCTTGTGGTTTTGAGAGCGTCCTCCAAGTCGTCTTTCTGGACGGGATGGAGTTCGACGCTATCCATGAGCAGGGAAAAGCTGCTGCTGTCCTTGCTCTTATTGAAGCTGTTGATCTTGCCCTTCACTATGACGGTGACTTCCTGATCCACCGCCAGGTCGGAGAATTCCTTGGGCTCCTTCATGCCCCCCTTCCCGAAGTCGAAGCTGACGCGTCGACGCCAATCGTCAACTTCGTGAACGGCGAGGGGAGCGGATTTCTTAGCCATTAGTCCCTCCTGAAGATGGGCGGCGGTTTTTCCAGGTCGGCCCCACACGCCGGGCAGAATTTGTCGCCCTGCCGGTAAATGCGCGGGTCAGGCCGGAACACCAGGCCGCAGCGCGGGTTCGGACAATGGACGACAGAATCCTCTTCGTTAGCCATTTACACGGTCACCTGGGCCGGCGGAGCTTCCGGCGCCTTGGCCCGAACCGGGGGTTTCTTCTTGCCGGCGGGCTTCTTCTTGCTTGCCGCCATGGTGGGCGGCTTGGCCGCCGGCGCGGTGTCCCGCTTCTGGCCCTGGCCCAACTTTTCGGCCTCCATCTTCTTGTTCAGGCCGATAATGGCCGCGGTGAGGACCGGGCCCGGCTGCAGGCAGTTGTAAAGGTCGTCCATCTTTTCCACCGGCGTCCCGTCCTCGAATTGGGGGTAGCCGTTGTTGTCGAACATGATCTTGGGCAGAGCCGCCTCTTCCCCGGTGCCCCGGTTGCGGAACCACTCCAGGGCCTCATCCCGGACGGCCCGGAGGTCCGGAGTGCTGAGGATCGCCTTGATTTCCGCCTCAGACTTGATAGGGAGCCCGGTAACGTGGACGAAGGCCCCGTTGGTCAGTTGGGCGATGTGGCCCCCCTGCCGAATGATGCTCCCCTCTTCATTCTGCTTGGGGACCACCACCCAGGAGCGTTCCACTTCGATTACGCCGAAACTTTTGGTGAAAACCTTTTGTGCCACGGTTTATCCTTTCTGTTGATTGTTATTCCCCAAGTACCATCAGGGGGATTACCAGGGCCGGGACCGCCACGTGGCCCAATTCCACCATGGCCGCGGGGTCAGCGCCGCCCTTGCCGATATAGAGCCGGATGGTGTTGTGATCCGGGTCATAGACCGCCATGTAGCCGGCCACAAAGACCGGCTGAATGACCTTGACGCCCTTGTTGAGCCCGAAAACGTAGGGAGCGTCCAACGGCAGGGGCACGCCATTGGCGGGATAGGTAAGCACTCCGTCCCCGAAGCTCACCACCGGCAGGGTCAGGGTGAGAGGACCAAGGGAGAAGTACCGATCTCCCCCGGCCAGGGCCACGTCCACATCGGCTTTTGCCAGATCAGCCATATCCTTTTCTCCTGAGAGGGAGGCCCCCGGTTTCCCGGGGGCCACCCGGTTAAGCGTGAATGTTGCTGTCGGCGGTAGCCTTAACCGGAGTCCGGTTGACCAGTTTCGCCATGTTGTTCTCGGTTTCCGGCCGTTCGTGCCAACAGAAGAACGGTTGGTAGGTGCCCGCGATGCCGGCGCCCCCCGCCCCCTGAGTGGTGATTTCGATGCCCACCTGGTCCCCGGGATCAATGTCGGCCACGTTCTTGCTCTGAACCCCGGTGTAGGGGGCCGCAGCCTTGACCGGCTGATTGTCCACGTCCACCACGTACTGCGTGCCGGGCGCGTCGCCGTCCTCAAGGTTAATGGTGGCGAGGGCTACCTTCTTGGAGGTGTCGCCCCCGGGGTATTTGTAGAGGGTAAGGACGCCCTTGCTGGTTTGAGTGGCGTAGTCGAAGGCCACCGTGGGAGCAAACCCGAACCGCTCGACGCACATGGGCTCCCGGGCGGATTTGGTGAGGATATTCCCGGGAGCCGCGTTCAGGGCGATAGCCGCAGCCATGCCGTGATTGTCATTGGAAGAATCCACGACCTTCCGAATGTAAGAGCCGTACATACTGAGGTCCCTCCTTCTCTCCCCGGCTTACAGGGAGTCGATGACGATGATTTTGGCCTTGCCGTCGTCGGCGGAATCCCACACGGAGCCGATGCCGATGATCCCGTACCAGGCCGCGGCCTGGGTGCGGCCAAAGTCGCTCTGATAGTTGGTATCCAGGCGCAGGTGCGGGGTTTCGGCCGTGATCCGGGCCACGGCGTCGTCACCGAACACCACGGCCTGGCCCAGGTAGGCGGAGTTGCCGGCCACGTTGGAGAAGGCCAGGGCCCGGTTACATTCCACCCACCGGATCCTTTCCGTGGCCCCCATTTCGCCCTTGAACACGAAATCGCCTTTGCCCAGGTACTTGTGCCATTCCTGCCAGTAGCGATCCTGTTTCAGGGAGCGGAGGTTCTTGTTGGCGGAGATCCCCACGTAGTTGTCCCCCTCGTAGGGCGGGCAATGGATGGTGTCCCGGAGGTAGTCCGCGAGGATGGTGCAGTGATCGAAGGTCAGGCCCGCAGTCGCCAGAGCCGCCGGGGTGCCGGTGGTGGAGAAGGTCCCGGTGGAAAGGCTCGTGGGGGTGAAGCGGATTTTCACCGCGGCGGGGTCCAGGAAGCCGGCGGCGCTTTCGGTGTCCAGGGCCTCCTCCATCTGGACCTTGAGGGCCTTTTGAAGCTCGTCTTTGATGTTGAACTTCGAGAGGCGGTACATGAGGTTGGTGAACTCGACGCCTTCCCCGAGTTCCACCACCTTGATTACCCGGTTGCCGAAGGCCAGTTTCCGAATCGGAATCCGGTTGTTCTCCTGGAGCCGGGAAGAGGGGGAGTTGGGCAGCCGTTCAATGTGCATGATGTTGACGGCCTCGCCCGCGTTGGGCTTGAAGGTAATGCCGTGCGGGTGCGTGAAGGGCGCCACGATACAGGCGCCGGCGGCAACTCTCCGCAGTTCGTTGGAAAGCTGGTGGTTTTTATAGATGCCGAGGGCGGCATCAAATTCCCAATTCATGGCAGAACCAGGCATGGTTTACCTCCTAAAGTGTGCGTTGGGCCTGGACCGCGGCGAAGTCCTCGTCGAGGCTCCCAGGCTTCACCTTTTGAGTGGTCCTGGGGGTATGGCTTCCCCGGCCCAGGACCGCATTGTTGGTTTGGTTTTGGCGGGCGGCCTCCTCCCGCTGCTTATCCGTCTGGACCGCCTGGCCCACGCGGGACCGGACCTGACCGACCACCCAATCCACCTGTTTCTCCAGGGGCTTATTTTTCAAGTCCTCCGGGAGCTTCCGGGCGAACCGATCAAAGAGGATGGAGTCGGCGCTGTCCTCGTCCCCCATGTTCAGGCCGGCCTTTTCAGCCAGCGATACGGCCTTGTCCCATACCCGGGCCGCAGCGTCCTGATCATCCTTCTGACGCTGAGCTTCCCGTTCGGCCTCAAGCTGCTTCTTGACGATCTTGCCGACCTCCTCCTCACTCATCCCGGAGGGAGAGAAGCCCGCTTCCATCAAGGCTTCGGCGTTGGCTTCGGCCCAGGCTTCCGCCACTTGCTCGGAATAGTCCGGGTCCATGCGGTCAAGCTCGGCAATCTTGTCCAGGGCCTTCTTGTTGGCGGTCTTGGCTACCGCTAGCAGTTTGGCCTTGCGCTCCTCAGGGCTTACCGGCGGCGTCTCGGGAGGTTTTTCCTCCCCGGCGGTCTTGGCTTTGAGTTCATCGAGCTCGCGTTGCAGGTTTTCCCGGGCCGCAGTTTCCTCAGCGGCCTTGGTAGTGGCCTCGTGCATCTTCCGTTCGGCTTCCCGGTAAGCTGCTTCCGCGTCCTCTTGGCTCTTGTATTTGAGCTTCGGGGGCTCCTCCTTCTCAGGGGGTTTCATAGTTTCCCCGGCGGCGGCTTCCCCGCCGGCAGTTTCCCCCTCTTCCCCCTTTTCTCTCCCGTCGCCGTCGCCTTCCCCCGTCTCTCCTGGGCCGGATACCTCTTCCTCACCCCCTAGGGCCGGGTGACCGGTGAGAACCGGATGCTCCAGTTCCCCGTCCATAAAGTCCTGTGGGGGCAAAGTCTCCGGAGATACCTGGGTGTCCAGATTTTGGGTTTCGCTGCCTGTTTCGCCTGGCATGCCCTGTCCTTTCTCTGGCGGGTGTCCTTGCGGGCCGCCATGTGGGGGGCCAAAAAAGAGGGACGGCAACCCGATGATCCGGCACCGGATTGCCGTCCCTCAATTTCGCTTGCGTCCCCCAAGCGTTGGCCGACGCCCAGGAGAACCCCTGTTTTGTATGCTCAGCCGGTATCCCGAATGGGGCGGCGTGAGTCCTTATTAAAGTTTTTGCGAGTTTCCGATAATAAGATTCCCCTAAGTATCATCAGCGATAATACTTGCAAGCTGTGGCCCCAAAGCCCTCAAGGCCACCTTTTCGGCCAGCCGCGGTTTAAATTCCAGAGTCTGGCGGAGCGTCCGAATCGGCGTTTCCAAAGCCTTGCAGACCGGATCATCCTGAGCCAGTTCCAGGAGGCGATCCCGGTATTGCTCAAGCCACACCTTCAAAAGGAGGCTGTTCTGATGAAGCTCCGCGCTAAGCTGCCAGGCTTCCACCAGAACATTATTGAGCCGCGCCCGGGCTTTGTTCGCCTGGGCCTCTGCCTTCTCAGGCTCCCGGGGACGGCCGGTGCCGAAGTCAACTTCCACCCCGCTTGAACCGAGGATGCTGTGGTCAGCCATTTACAACCTCTGCAGGGGCCTGGGCCGCGCCCGCCTGGGCATCATAAAGGCCGGCCTGGGAGCGTTCCGACGCGGCCTCACCGTGGGCCTTATCCGCCAGGGCGCCGTGTTTCAGGGCCTCATTCTCTTTTGCGGCCACCTGTGCCGCTTCGAGGGCCTGCTGCTGTTGAATCGCAGCATCTTGAGCGCCCTGCTGTGCCTCATCAATCTCTTGAGCCTTATTCTCATCCACCACAATCCCCTCATCCTGGAGGTTGAGACGGCGCTCGATGGAGCGGAGCAACTGATAAGGCTTGAGGTAGGCTGCAAAGATTTTCCCCCTATCACCGTCGAACAAGGGCAGGATCACATTGGAGAGGGCGTCAATGACCTCCTGATTGCGCATCAGGGTCGCGACGCCTGAAACCTTGAAGCTGCCGGTTGTGAGCACCGGGAGCCTGAGGCCGGTGGGAGCGGAGGGGTCCGCATACTTTTGAGCGTACTCCGCGAACTTCCCGCCCATGGCGGCAAGCTCCTGGTACGTCATGTTGATCGCGATGGTTTCCGCCCCGGCCACGATAGCGTTCAAGGCCCCGTCCTCGATGTTCTCCCCCATGAGGCCCATCACCGTCATGCTTTGCTCCAGGTTTTGCGCACTCTCCCGGGCCGTCACCTGTTGTCTCCAACCCGGCAAGCCTTGCGCGGCGTAGTTGATCATAATGCCTTCCTGGAACCGCTGATCGGCAAAATTCATATTGGCGAGGACGTCCCCGGTCTTGCTGTTGCGGTCCACGGTGCGCACCACCTGTTGGCCGTTGACGCTTCCATGGGTAAGCCATTGGTGCCCGGGGTAGTCGTCAATGTCGTCTTGGTCCACCAGGCTCGAAATGTCGATTTCCGTGGGGGGATTGACCGTCCAGTTGAGGTTATCCACATGGAGGGCCAGGAGGTTGCACATCATGTACCACAGCGAGGTAATGCCCTCCAGGAGAGAGCGGCCATCGAAGCGCAGCAGGTGGGGGAGGGGGGAGAAACCCGTCCCCGGCCACCGCAGCGTGGGATACGGGCTCTTTTTGGGCAGCCGCACCACCCGGTTCCCCACCACCGTATAAGTGGCGTTGGGAAGCAGGACCTCCCCACGTTTGTCGAGGATCGTGCCCCAAAATTCCGAGGTCAGGGCCTTGGAGCGGAAAGCCGATTGCTGCCAGAGCATATCCTGGCGCCGGCGGATTTCCGTCTGGTCAAGGTCGGGGTTGTCCTTGGGGTTGGCCCAATTCGTGCCCGGCCCGAGATAGGGGACGTTCTTTAAAATCCCCTGGCCCTCTTGTTGCTTGAGGACATGGTAGTCCATCCATTCCTGGTGCACCCAATACATACCCGATTGCGGCCGGCGTCCCACCGAATCCGGGTCCCGCTGAATCAGGGCTGGGGGCACCAGGATATAGTCGAGGCCCCGGCCCGGGCGCCACACTGGGATCATTTCCATGCTCTGGCCCACCGCGGCCCCCATGCCCGTCGCGTCGATAAACTGGATGGGGAAGTTGGCATAGGTCCGGGAGAGCATGATGTTCATGAGCTCGCGCCAGATCTCCGCGGCTTCCGGGTCACTCTCGTTCTCGATGGAGAGGAATTGCGGCTCAAAGGCCTTGCGCACGATAGCGAGGAAGAACTGCACCGAAGAAAAGGGTTTGGGGACCACCACCCGGCTCTGCCAACTCTCCTTGAGGGCATAGCTCGGGGGCTCCTTTTCCAGGTAAACGTCCCAACACTCCCGCTGTTTCTGCCGGATATTCCGCATGGCGTCCACGGACATTTGCACGCAATCGTCAAGGAAGCGGACGAAGTGGGCCTCATCCTCCCCGGCGTAAGCCTGGGCAGCCTCCTCCCGCTCCGCGAGCTCCTTCTCGTCAAGCTCGGGCTCGGGCTTTTCCGGGGCGCCGGCCTTGGTCTCCAACTGATTGCGGAGACGTTGGACCTCTTGCGTGGGATCTTCCGGGACCGCAGGCATTACCCATTTACCCCGCTATTAAGCTGATCCTTGACCTTCCGGAAAGGATTGACGGCCTTGTCCACGCTGTCGAGCTTGCCCGCCACCGCGTTTTTCACCTTGTCCAGGATCGACAGGTTGCCCGTGTCGGTTTGCTTCACTTCAACCTTGTCTGCCTTTGGAGCAGCAGCTTTCGGATCGTCAGCCATGTCCCCCTCCTACAGCTTTTTTTTGTGCAAGCCCCCGGTGGGGGTGTGCTTCACCTTGTCCTGGTCCTGGCCGGCGGCGTTCATGGCCGCAGCCACGGCCTGTTTATCGGCTTTCCCTTTGCCGAATTTGGCCTTGGTATGGGCGTAGGTGTCGCCCTTATGAAACTCCGAGATATTCCCGGAGATGGTTTCCTGGGTTTTGCCTTTCTTCATCGGCATAGGTGCGCCCCCCCTAGTCCCACCGGATCTGATCGTAATTTTGCCGGTAGAGTTCTGAGTTGTGCCGGCAGGCCGCCAAGTCCCCGGTTGCGTAAGGCGGGGCCCCGTCCCAACCGTTCTCAGGGATACAGGCTTCGCCGTTGACGATGTTCCTGTATCCCTGACGCCCGGTCATGTTGCCGGCCTCGTCTTTGCCCTCGAAAAACTGGACTTCCTTCCAACCGTTAAAACCCGCTGTGTTGCTGTCCACTTACCGGAATACCTCCTACCGCGTAGCTGTTGGCCCGCCGTTTCGCACGCATGGCGGCTTGACGGGCTCTCCCCCGGGGGAGTTTGCTCACCCGTGAGGGCAGCAACACGCAGACAGCGTTGGCCCAAGCATCGCCAACGTGGGAGTTCTCATCTTTCTCCGGCAGAGTGCTGACGCGTTGCCCCTGGTTATTGACCTTGTAATGCCAACCGCCCCCCAGGGCTTTATCCAGGAGGTTGTTGTCAGAAGAGAGGAGGATCAAGGGCTCGCCGCGCTCATCGGAGGCCCTGAGGACCTTCGGCAGATGTTGCTCGATCATGGCCCAGGTGGTGGGCCCGCCCTCGAAGGTGCAGCCCGGGAAAGCCCGCAGGACCTTTTTGGCCGCTGTCTCCAGGCGGGAGGACTGATCCATGTTAAGCATGGTACGGTCCCCGCCCACCCGCCAGGCCTTGGCCTTACCCCGCCACCGGGGACTCTCGATCATGGGGATCACCAAAAGCTCTAGCAGCGTCTCAATGTCCGATCCCAGGAGCCGCAGGGTGTCCAGGAAGATGAGACGGTTGTTTTTGGTGATCTGGCCCAGGACGCAGGAGGGGTTGCCCCAGGCGTCGAAGAAGGCGAAGCTCTCCAACCCGGGGGCCGGCTCCAGAAGGAACTCGGAAAGGTGGCGTATGCGGTTATAGGCCGGCGTGACCTTGGTGCCGAGAGGGATGGTGGCGAACTCGCCTTTGACGTACCGGGCATAGTTGGCCGGGTCGTCCTTATACATGCGCTTGGCAGCCTGGCGGGATTCCTCTTTGAGATGCTTGTTTTCCCCGTAAGGCACGTGCCAGACCTGTTTCTGAATGAGGGGGAACTCAGGATCGACGTCAGGCTCCAACTTGAAGGCCCGATACGTCCAATGCTCCATGTCCGCCGGGTTCATGTCCACGATCAGCCGGCCTTTGGCGCCCTTGTAGCGGACGGCCCGGACCACGGCCACCTTGTAAACGTCCTCAGAGAGGCCGGCGTTGGCCTTATCCGCGATGGGGGCGGGCTCATTTAGCCAGATCAGGGAGTAGGCGGAGGAGCCCTTTAACCTTTCAAGAGAAGCCGGATCGTCAATCCCGAAGAGGTCCACAGTAATAACCGGGACGCCCGGCAACTTTATGGTCAGTTCTTTGTATTCGTTTTTGAAGCGGTAAAATTTGGAGGAATAGGGGAAAAATTCCCGGAAAAACTCTTGTATTGAAGGAACAATGCTGAGTTTGATATTTTCCAGAGTGTCACGTACGATTGCGCAGCGAATGGGAACTCCCGCTTTCTTGGCGTGGGTTATCATAGCCGCTATACAACCGAAGGTTTTCCCTTCACCAAGAGGCGCAATTAATACAGTAATTGTCTTATTTGACCATATAAAGTCTTGAACAGTCGGCCCAAATGTTTTGACGAAATCCACTTGCATGATAAAGCGATAAACGTGTGTAAAAGCAAAAGCAAGGACAAAATTTGTAGGAAAAAGAATGGTGTGTTGGAAAAAACTCACTATGAGGGAAAACTACAAAGAAAAAAATTAAATTAAAGTTTCGTGGGCTTGATGATTCTGAGTAGTACCCAGGCAATACCTAGCAATACCGGATGGCAGGGGGGTGGCCCCCCCACAGAACCCTTCTATACCCAGATCTTAACCCCTCGCTATCTGAGCCATCCAAAACCGGTAATGGCAATTTTATTTCATGAGTCACTTGTGCTATCCTGCCTCTTAGGAGAAGAGGCACAGCAAATTCAAGTTGCCGATTTGGAGGGATAATTGAAAGTCCTCGGCATAGACCTGGGTACCAGCCGCATTCCCTATATAAGCCAGATGGTAAAGGAAGAATTGGGAATTACGCCATCCCGAGGTGTGGACCCCGAACTGGCAGTGGCGCAGGGGGCTGTGATAAGGGCAGGGTGTTTATCGGGCCAAGTACACGACATCCTTTTACTTGACGTGATCCCTGGCAGCTATGGGACGCCAGAGGCGATAGAATTAATAGAACGGTCTTGTTAATTACTTAGATGTCACATTTTAAGGCTCTTCTCTGGCGTGAGTTCTCCTTCCTCCAAGCGCGGCGGCTCCCATATAGTCGGCTCCCCCCGGAGAATGGACTGAATCGCCCTAGTTTGGGAGGAAAGATATACCTGAGCAAACTCCAGACGCCTCATTTTCTCAGATTCTTTTTCGGTCATTTGAAGTCGGCAGCCTTGGGGCAGTTGCCCCAATGGGATATGACCATAAACCACCTGGCCCTTGGGGGTGACCACCGTGGTCTGCTTGACTTCGCAGGGCATCATCTTCCCGTTGGTCGTCTCGATCCATAGAATTTCCACCCCACAGCCTCGACACGTGCTTCTCTTGGGCATCAGTCCAGATCCCCGTCATGGTCCGAGTCGGCCCGGGGGTTAAGGATACCCTGAATCTGGACCAGGGGCACGGAGCCGCCGAAGTGGTCAAAAATGGCCCTCTCAGAGAGGCCTTTCTCCTGGTGCAGGTCCCGAATCCAATCCGCCAAGTTGCGCTGCTGTTCGTTCATCTCCCTCACCTTCAACTATTTCAGAGGGTTGGTATATATACTACCCCTCGAAATAGTTGCGCTTTTTAGCCTTCCTCATCACCCAAAAATAGCTGTGGTATTTCCGGGCGTGCTTCTGGACCTGGTGCTTCGGGTGCATCATGCGGTTTTTCGCCAGGAGGACGAAAAGGTCCACCGGCCGGAAACCGATATCCGCCGCCATGATGTAGATTTCCGCGTGGGTGAAATTGTTTTTGCCGGAAAGAACCCCGTCCTGGCATTTGAAGATGAGCCAACCCCCGGGCTTGAGGACGCGGTGAATCTCCACGAGGGCCGCACGGTAGAAGGCCCACAGGTCCCGGATGGTCCCCACTATCTCCCCGAATCTGGACTTGAGACAGGCGCCCGGCCCCGTCCTTGCCATGAACGGGGGATCAAAAATTACCGAGCCCAGGCAGCCGTCTTTGAGGGGCAGGGCCCGGACGTCCGCAGGGATCACGCCGGGCTTCCGGGGAGCCAGGTCGGAGCAAAAGATGGGCCTGGGCTCTCCCCGGTAAAAGCAGCCCGAGCCGAAGGTGACGTCGGCCTCAATGCCCCCGGTATGAAGCGCCGCGATGTTGTGGAGTATTTCCGCTTGGCTGAAAGAAATGGACTTGATAATGCTCATTTCATCGTCGAGATTGCTTGGTGGTACGCCTTCTCGATTTCCCGGAAATAACTGTTGTTGAAGCGGGCGTTATACTTGGAGTAAACCCGCCTGAGGTCCCCGTGGTAACGGCGCAGGAACTTGGCGAGGACCATGGTGCCGCCCTTGATGTTCTCCCGGGGATCCCACGGATTGACGCCCAGGCTCCGGGCCGTGTCCTTGTGCAGCTGCATGAGCCCGATACAGGCGCCGTGCCCGGAGGACGCCTCAGCGTCGAACCGGCTCTCAATGGCAGCCGTCGCCATTATCAAGCAGGGGTCCACCCCGTATAGCTTCCCGGCCTCCACCATGTAACCCCAATACTCATCGGGGAGGTACAGCCGTCCGATCCGGGGCTTGGGAGGGAGTTGCGCCAGGCCGACGCCTGGGAAAGAGATGAGCAGGGCCAACACCAATAGGCCACCCAAAGCCCTCATAGTCGCGTCCTTTGAAAGCAGGTGACCAGGCGCAGGCCACCAAAAAACAGGAACACCAGGGCCACCATGGACAGGCACACCATGAACCAAAACCCGAGGTAAGGCAGAGCCTTGGCGAACATCAGTTAAACCCCTCCTTCATCGGCCCCTCGCAGGAGAATTGCAGACGGACGTTTTGGTGGAAATACCGGCCCACTGATCGGGCGGACAGCATTTCCTCGTAAACTTCCTTGGGGACGTCGCTGTAAGTGTAGAGGCCCCCGTCTTTGAACCTCACCAACAGCTTCTCGCCGGCCTCATCAAAGCCGATCTCCCTGATGGTGGAGGATTCCACCGGTTGCATTTCAGGCATTGTCACCTCCAAAAGAAGTGCCGCCGTTTTTCTCTGCTCTGGCGGCAGGAGCAGACTCGTTCACCCTTGAGGCGCCGGGGGCCGCCATTACCTCCCTGGCGGCAGGGGTTTCCCGGGGAATCGGGCAGCCACAATCGAAGAAATAATCTCCCTTTTCATCAGGGCCCTTATAACCACGATTCACAGCCCCGCATCTTTCGCACTTGACCATCGCGCCCCCTAATTCTTGTGCTCATTAGCCACGGTCCACAGCCTCAGAATGTCGGCGGCCGCAAGCTCCATCTTGTGCATGGCCTGGAGGAGCAAGTTGGGGCCGGCGTATATCGCCGCCGCCGTGTAGAACCTATCGGGGGCCTCCCGGTTATAGCTCGACGCCCCTATGACCAAGCCGACCTTGCGCCTCTCGCAAAACTCCTTCAAGAAATCCTTCAACTCCATCATGGCGTCGAGAAATTCCTCCTGGGTGAGAGGCGTCTCTTGGAAATCCCGGGTGATCGGTTCGGTCATGTTGGCTCCTAAAGGTGGGTTGGCCCCCGCCGCCAACCCGGGTTTTCGCCATTTTCAGCAACAGTGCACCATCAACCAACCGGCGCCGGGACCGCCGGGAATATCCGCCGTGAGCCAAAGGTCTGCCGGCGGTTATTCACTCTTCAAGAAAGAGCAGGCCCCGCCTCGATACCAACCGCAGGCCCCCTCAAGACAATATGTATGACGGGGATCGTGCCAGGGCTTCATGTCCGCCAGGGCCAAGGCCAGGACCATAGCCGCCTGGAAAAGAGGGCAGATTCGCCGGCCCGGGAGCTTGCGCTCATGCTTAGGTGAGGTCAATGCTGTCCTCGTTCCTGGCCCGGAAATACTTCCGAATGTCATCCCGCAGCTTAGTCCGCCGGCGATCCAGGCTCAACAACCCCTGCCAATCCCGTTTCAGGTCCGCCACCGGGTCATATTTGTTGTCCACCAGGATCTTCCACCGGTCCTGATAGCGCCGGTCCGCTTTCTTGCCGTGCCAGTAATGCAAAATGGTCCCGGGCACGAACCCCACATTCTTGTGCACCAGGTCCAGGGCCCGCTCCTGCCATTGAGAAACCATCAACTTGTAGTTGGGTGTCACCCCCTGATGGTAGGTTTCAGCCCCCCGGCCGATAAGAGCGAAAGCCATGTGCGTGTCCGCCGCCCCCAAAATCGCCCGGTCCATCAACCCGCCCACACTGTCGAAAAATTCCCGCCTGGCCGCCCACGCATAACCCGGGTGCGGGAAGTCGTAATTTTTATCCCAAATGACCTTGATCCTGTTGCCGTCCCGCCAATGCACATAGCCAAAGCTCTTGTGCACCTGCATTACTTCCTCAGTCGGCCCCAGGTCCACCGCCGTCTGCCACATTTGCACCACGGCGAAATGCTGCAGCTGCTCCACCGTCTCCAGCAGCCAATCCCGCCTCGTAAAGATAAGGTCGGCGTCCACCCACGCCACATACTCCCAATCCTCAGGCAGCCGGCTGATAGCGATGTTGATCATGTTCTCCTTGAACCAAAGCTCCTCCCGGGTCCGTAACTGAATCTCCGTGTAGGGGTCCCCCGGCTCTGTCACCTGGTGCGCCCGGTCACCTTGCACCAACTCCACTACCACCAACCTCCCCCCGGCGTTCAGCACGAACTCCCGGAACCTCTTGAAAACCTCATACCGCTGCCGAAACCTCACCGGGTTCGATACGGGCGCCACAACGTAAAAATTCCGCAGTAAATGATGGTTAGGCTTCATGCCGCCACTCCGGACGAGGCACGTTCAAAATCCCCTTGGTAAAGGTCAGAATCTTGCGCAGCCACTCCACAAGCTCTATCGTCCCCCCTACACCACAGTTCAGACAACGAAACCAACCTACCTCGCCCCATTTTTCCATCTCTCGCCCGCATTTCGGACAGAAAAGCATGCTCCCACCCCCGCCGCTTATTGTGACACCTTCTTACCATCCCTCTGTCTTATATGTCAAGAAAATATGTCAGTAAGACAGATTCAGTAAAATAAAAAGCCATCTGAGCGTGATGAATAGGGATTGTCGGGAATGTCATTAAAGATTCCAGGTAGTGAAGGTCCAGGGCACCAGCCCGAAGGGACCCTTAAACCCATTGCCAAAATCCGCTAGCTCTTTGTCACGGCGTCTAGGCGCTTCCCCTCGACCCTTTGCCTTGCCTCAGGAAACCCACTACAAAAACGGCTAAAATCAAGAAGTTTGGCCGAAAATGTAGTAAGAAGGCGAGAGGTAGCTCTGTATGAGGGAATGGAGAGTTGTCGGGATTGTCAGAATGGTTTGAGGAAAAGTGGGTGGACGGGATATTGAATAGACGGGGGGGGTGGAGTCCCGCCCCCGGGTTCCTCTCCCGGGCGCCCGTGGTTTCCCGCAGGCATGGCGGCAGGCAGGGGACCAGGCAGGGGAGGGACCAGGCCGGCAGCAGCAGTTATAAAGGAATACTATACAGCCGTATAGGTAACCATGTGACAGGCATCAGCCACAAGGCAGGGACAAGGCCGGCAGGAGATAGGCCCGCTTTTATTCAAAAGCGGTACTTTTTACCGGGTAATCTGTAAGGCTTTCACCTGGACAGGGACCGCCGGCGCCGCCTCAACCGGCTTGTCGGCAGCCGAACCCCCGGCCGGCGGATTAAAGACGATGGAAAACCCCTGGAAAGTCTCATCCGGCTTGCTCATCCCCAGGCAGTTAGCCGCGAATTTAAGCGCCTCAAGGCGGACCAAATCACTTTTAGCAGTTTCAGCTATGGATTTCAGTAGCTTGGCGATTTTTAGCTCACCGAGCCCCACCGCCCGCAGGACCTTAGGCCCAACCCCCCCGCCCGCCTCATACTTTTCCACAATTTTTCGCGATATCAGGTAGAGCATACTATCAGAGAGCCCGTCATAACCCGCTAACTTCATTGATTGAATCCTGTCACCCTCCCCTGAAAGGTAAATCTCAAGGAATTTTAGCTCCTTAACGGTTAATTGCTCACCAAGAGCCCGGGCAGAGTTGAAATCGGGATTATCATTCTTAATTAATTCTTTAAATTCTTCTGAACAGATATTCACATTATTATTCTCTAGATAATTATTAGTAATAGATAGTCCGGCTTTATCCTTACCGGAAAGCTTGCCGGCAGCCGGCTTTTTTTTGGCCGGCGACCTGGCCGCGCCCCTGGCCGGCTTTTTTTCCCAAGGCAGTTTGATAGGCCGGCCGCGGCCCTGTTTCTTTTCGCCCTGGACCTCCCCAACAGCAACCCCGAAGTCAACCCCATTTTTACCTTTTCCCACCTTTTGACCCTCCCAGGCTAAAAAATGACCTCATCAGAGCCAGCAGGATTGACGATCCCCGCCGGCCCTGACCTTTGCCCTTGCCGCTTTTCGCCTCAATTTCTCTTTTTCCTTTTTCTGGATCTGGACCGCAGCCCGATCAAACCCCGCCAAGGAATCACGGCGCGCTAGCTCAGCGAGGAGGAGCCCGACGGCGCGCCCATCGTCGCACTTGAACTCAAGAGGAGCCCCAGGCCACAACCGGCGCGCCAACTCTAGAGGACTTTCTGACTTGCGCGCCTGCCAATGTGACAGCCCAAAAGCAGCTTGCCAGGTTAACGGAGAAACCAGGACCGCCGGCAGCCCAAGAGCCATGCACCACCCTTGCCAGACTCCCAGGTTGACCAAGAGCCCTTGATTTTTATTTTGAAAACCCGAGTCTTTTTGCGGAAATGTCTGGACTAGCTCAATATATATATTATCTATTAACCCTCTAATAATTGATAAAAGGTTATACAAAAGCACCGGGTTTTTCACTTGCCACCTATGAGCCCCCACCACGCCGCCGGCCCTGTCTAATATTCCTATCCCCCCGGAACCACCCACATCAACCCCCACATAATATTTCACTTTATTATTTTTTCCCCCGGCTTTTATGTCTGAAATATCCTAATAAATACAAGCACTAAAGGCAACACATATTTTTTAAAGGTTTTTATTGCTCTGACCGATTGACATATCAGACAATTTGAATACAATGTAATAGCAGCACCGAGGACAGCACAAACCAACCGACACGGCAACCGACACGGCAGCCGGCACGGAGGACCGGGCAGGAGCCACCCCTCTTTGACAACTTGAACCGACCCGGGACAGGACTGGAAGCGGATTTAGGCCCATCTAAAACAACGGCCCGGGAAGGGATAAAGCAGCACCAACCCTCAGACGAGGAACCCCCCGGATTTATCTATTTAGCCCCAGGCGAAAAGGCCGGCAGCCCTCGATTTTTCGCCTGTATTAAAGAGATAAATCAAAACCCCGAGGAGGACAAAACCCATGTCTAACGACCTTACCGAAAAGGCCATGTTAGTAAAACTTAGCGTGACCAAATGGAGCGCCCGCAAGCACGATAAGGCAGTTTCAAAAAAGGTTGCCGCCGAATACGGCACCGCCGAGGACCGCGGCCGCTATAACAAAATTCTGATTGCTCAGGACCACTTGAAAGCAATCAGCCAGGCGGAGAACGCAGCCCGAACTTTTCATTATCAACAAACCCTGCCCTGGAAAGACGACGGCGCCCGGATTTTACCGAGCGCCAACTATCTTGAATACACCGCCGAAATTAGGCGCCTCAAGGCAGAGTTTGAAAAAGAGGTTGCCGCCTTTATCGATGCCTACCCCGCGCTTGTCAGCCAGGCCCGCTATGAATTGAATGGACTTTTTAACCAGGCGGACTACCCCGACCCCGCCAAAATCGGCAGCAAGTTTTCTTTTGAAATGGAGGTTGACCCCCTTCCCGCCGCCGATGATTTCAGAGTTACCTTACAGGCCGGCGAAGTCAGCAAAATCAAGGAAGAAATAGCCGCCCGCCTCAAGGCCGCAGAACAGGCCGCAGTTAATGACCTTTATGAGAGGTTGCGGAACGCCGTCAATCACATGATGGAGAAGTTAAAGGACAAGGAAGGAATCTTTAGAGATTCCCTTGTAAACAACATCAGGGACCTTTGCGAACTGATACCCCGCCTTAATTTCACCGGCGACGCCCGGCTTGAGGAACTAAGAGCCCAAGCAGAGAAAGACCTCACCGCCTACGAGCCCGACGACCTGAGAAAAAACCAATTCGCCCGCCTGGAGACGGCAGACGCCGCCGCGGAACTTTTGGCGAAAATGGCAGGTTACACCGGCGCCGCAGCTTAAACCTTTTTACCCCAGGCCAGGGACCCGGGCACCGAGCCCGGCGCCCCCTGGCACCGGGTAAGCAGGTTTAAACAATCCCCCCGAGGAGGCACAAAGAAATGAAACCTAGCGCACTGAAGAGACTGCTTTCAAAGACGATCTGCGCCAAGGAGCCCGTTTTGATAACCGGCGCCCCCGGCACCGGGAAAAGCGAAATTGTTGACCAGGCCACGCGGGAAGCTGAAAACGATTTAATCATATCGCACCCGGTAACCTCAGACCCCACCGACTTTAAAGGACTTGGCGCCTTGGTGGACGGAGAAGCCCGCTTTTTACCCTTTGACCAATTAAAGGCCCTTATCACCGCCCAAAAGCCCACCGTTTTTTTCCTCGATGATTTAGGCCAGGCGCCGCCGGCGGTACAGGCCGCAGCCATGCAACTAATTTTAGCCAGGCGCGTGAACGGCCACAAAGTTTCCGACCATGTAACTTTTATCGCCGCCACGAACCGCAAGAGCGACCGCGCCGGCGTAACCTCAATTTTGGAGCCCGTCAAATCAAGGTTTATTACCATCGTAAACCTGGACCCCGACCCGGAGGACTGGCTAGCCTGGTACTTGACCACCGGCGCCCCGATAGAGGTTGCCGCCTTTATCCGATTCAGGCCGGCCCTTTTGCACGACTTCAAACCCACCGCCGACTTGACCAACAGCCCGAGCCCCCGCACGGTATTTGCCGCTGCCCGGCTTTTGAGCCTGAACCTTGACGCGGATCTTGAATATGAAACCATAGCCGGCGCCGCCGGCGAGGGATTCGCCGCCGAGCTTTTGGGATTTTTAAAGATTGTTCGACAGCTTCCGAGCCCCGACGCAATCTTACTTGACCCGGTAAACTCCCCTGTCCCCACCGACCCGGCGACTCTTTACGCCCTGTCAACCGCCCTGGCAGCCAAGGCGAGCGAGCAGAACTTTGAAAGAATCTGCAAATATGGCGACAGGCTACCCCCGGAATTTTCCGTTTTAATGGTGCGCGATTCGGTGAGACATAACCCGGACGTACAACAGACCCGGGCATTTATCGCATGGAACAGCCGCCACAGCAGCGTGATGATTTAACCCTTTTACACCAGGCCAGGAGCCCGGCGCCGCCGGCGCACCTGGCCGCGTGTAAGCGGAGCTAAATCACCGAGAAACGGAGGAACCCTTGAAAGACCAGGCGACCCAAAAAATGATAAAGGCGCGAGCCGGCTTAATTCTGGACCGCCCCTTTTATGGCGCCCTGGCCCTGAGACTTACCCTTAAATCGGACCCAGGTTGCAAAACCGCCTGGACCGATGGAAGGACCCTAGGTTTTGACCCGGCTTATATCAACAGCATCAGCCTAGAGGAAGTCAAAGGACTTTGGGAAGAGGAAACGCTTCATTGTTTCCTGCAACACCACACCCGGCGCAACGGCCGCGACCCGCAACAATGGAACGTCGCAGCAGACCAGGCCATTTTTCACATACTGGCCCAGGCCGGCAGCGCCCTCCCCGCCGACTGTCAACCCCTCCCCGAGTATCGAGACATGAGCGCCGAGCAGATTTTTGACGCCATGGGGAGGAAGAAAAAGAGCCCGCAGCCGAAACCGCAGCCAGGCCAGGGACCCCAACAGCAGCAGCAACCGCAGCAGCAACCCGGGCAGGGACAGGGACAGCCGCAGCCGCAACAGGGACAGCAACCCGGGCAGCGGCCCGGCGCCCCAGGCCAGGCCCCCGGCGCCCCCGGCCCGCAGCAGCCAGGACAGGGTCAGACCCCCGCCCCCGGGCAGCAGCAGCCCGGCAGACAGCCCGGAGCCGGCCGCGGTGAAGTCAGAGACGCCACCGACCCGGACACCGGGCAGCCCTTGACCCCGGCGAAGCTAGCCGAGGAGGAAGCCAACTGGAAAATAGCCGCACAACAGGCCGCACAACAAGCGGCCGCGTGCGGTAACCTCCCCGGCTTTCTTGACCGACTTGTCAAGGCGATTATCAACCCCCGAGTACCCTGGCAGGACTTGCTAAGGCAATTCCTGGAACGCACCGCCCGGAATGATTACACCTGGACCACCTTAAACAGTAATTACCTGTCACAAGGTATTTTCCTCCCCACCCTGAGAAGTAACGAGCTCCCCCAACTTGTGATAACTGTCGATACATCGGGCAGCATTGATCAACGCGACCTTGACCAATTCGCCGCCGAGGTAAGCGCAATTCTGGAAATGACCGCCGAGACGGAAATCACGGTTTTATATTGCGACACCCGGATAAAAGAGACGGAGACTTTCACCAGGGCAGACCTCCCCTTGACCCTCAAGGCAAAAGGCGGAGGCGGAACCGACTTCCGGCCCCCCTTCACATGGATAGAGGAGCAGCAAGAGCAGCCCGCCGCCCTCATCTACTTAACCGACATGGATTGCAACAAGTACCCCGAGGAACCCGACTACCCCGTTTTATGGACCAAGGTAAAAAAACCCTGGACCACCAAGCCGGCGCCCTTTGGGGAAATGATTGAAATTGATTAACCCTGCCCGAGCCCGCCGGCGATCCCCGCCGGCGGACCGGCAGCACCGGCGCCCCTTGCCCCCCCTTGATGGATTGAACCCCCCCCACCCCCCGCCGGCGCCCCTATTGCCCGGCCCGGAGCCCGGCGCCCACGCAGCAA
>Ga0078972_1003905_pt1 | contig 42997 bp, 53 predicted proteins | sample YelNatPaOPGAMG01_FD_67568 | JGI IMG/M metagenome (GOLD analysis project Ga0078972, IMG submission 67568) | Hot spring thermophilic microbial communities from Obsidian Pool, Yellowstone National Park, USA - OP-RAMG-01 (SPADES assembly) (version 2) | ecosystem: Environmental > Aquatic > Thermal...
TAAGCAAATCATCGCCCATCCTGTGCACCTTAAAAAAATAGCTTAGAAAAAATTTTTAAATGTTTTAGCTTTATTTTTAACTACCGACAAGGAAAAATGGAAGCCATATCAAAGATGCCTGTAACCCTTGCTGAGGTAAAAGAGCTATGCAAGAAGGAAAGGCTGGAAGAGAGGAAGGAGGGAAAAAAAGCTGAGGGGGAGAAAGCAGGAAAGGAGAAAGAGAAGGAGCAGGAAGAGGAAAAGAAAGAAGAAAGGGAGATAAGGAAAGCAGAGACCGCTGCATTGGAATATGCAAACAGGTTTTGTAAGATAAGCTTAGAGAGTGCACTTAAGATGAAAGAGGAGTTGAAGGCGCTTGGCATTGTGAGGCTAAGTGATGAAGACATAGTGAAGATAATAGACATCATGCCTATTGACATAGCAGATGTAAGGAAAATACTTGGCATAAGCCTGGAACAAAATGAAATACAAAAAATACTCGACATTGTTCAAAAGCATAGGAAATGAAAAAGGACGAATATGCAATAGTGATAGATTATTTGCCTTATGGCTATCTTCGTGGAAGAAGGCTGCCGATTGTCATAGCCCTTGGTATAGACCATTTTTCCTTGCTCGAATTAGCGCCGAGAAAGGATGCGAAGATTGAGATAAAGGAAAAGGTGTACATAGGAGAAGGTAAGAGGGATAAGATACATTTTATCATAGGCCATGCCAATCCTAAAAACCTGACTGAAGCGGCAAAGATAAACTTGAAAGAAGCCATACATGAAATCGTAAGCCAAAAGCCAGAAATAGTTGTGAAGTTTTTCAATGAGGCACAAGCCATAAATAAGAGGCTGCATATGATTGAGCTTCTTCCTGGCTTTGGAAAGAAACACATGCAAGATATATTAAAGGCTAGGGAAGAGAAGCCTTTTGAGAGCATAGAGGATTTGAAAAAAAGGGTAAAGAATTTGCCAGATCCTATAAAGGCTGTAGAGAAAAGAATTTTTGAGGAGTGCACTCAGCATGAAAAGTACAGGCTTTTCGTGCATTAACATGATAGATTTCAACAGGCTTATAGAAAATTACTTGGCAAGAGAAGTAAAGGCTAAGAAGATTGGTAGATATTATGCAAGCGATGTCGGGAATTGTTTAAGGAGAGTATGGTTTTCTTACAAGTTGCCGAAGCAGCTTAGCCTCAAAACGCTGAAGATTTTTAAGGCAGGCGAAATGTTGCATGATTTTATTGTTAATGTGATAAGAAGTGAGAAGAATAAAGATGTAGAGCTTTTGCAGAATGAAATGCCCATACAAATTGATGCTGGCGATTTTTTGATTATTGGTAGAGTCGATGATGTTGTGCTGGTAAAGACAAAGGCCAAAAAAATGCTGATAGAGCTAAAAACTGCCAAGAGCCTACCAGAAGCATGCAAGCCTGAACACCAGCTGCAGCTGCAGATTTACATGGCTGCGCTTGGCATAAAGGATGGGATGGTTGTTTACATACAAAAAGACAATCTCGAGACAGTTTCGTTTAATGTAACTTATAGCGAAACCTTATTCAAGCATGCCCTCGAGAGATTTAAAGCATTGCATCATTGCCTTATAAGCAACACTTGCCCAGAGCCGGAAGGCAAAAAGTTTCATTGGATGTGTAACGGCTGCCCTTGGAGACAGGAGTGTGAGAGTATTGCATAAGCAAAATGCTTTGCACTTGCTTTAGTTTCAACCAAAAAGATTTAAAAATAACGATACTAAGTAAAAATAGCACAGAGACAAAGCACAAAAGAACATGGGAAGGATAAAGACAAAGCTTGTGAAGAAAATAGGAAATGAGCTTGTGGAGAGGTATGGCCAAGAATTTAGCATAGATTTTGAACAAAACAAAAAGGTAGTAGCTAAGTACTTGCAGACGAGCAAAAAGCTTCGCAATATTATAGCAGGCTATATAGTAAAGCTGAAAAAGCAAGAAAAAGCGCAAGAGATTAAGCTAGCATCATCAGAAATGCTAAACAAATAGCAAACTAAATAAAAGATAAAGCAAAATGGTAGAGAAAAAAGAAAAAACAAACGACAATGTGGTTTTTATAGGAAATAGGCCATTCATGAACTACGTGACAGGGGTGGTGATGCAGTTTACAAGTCAAAACCAGAAAGAGGTAGTGATAAAGGCGAGGGGCAAATTCATAAGTAGGGCTGTAGATGTGGCTGAAGTGATAACAAAGCGTTTCTTGAAAGATCAGGGGGTTGTTGTGAAGAGCATAAAGATAGACAGCGAGGAGTTTGAAAACAAGGAAGGAAAAAAGGTTAACGTCAGCACGATCGACATAGTGCTTGGGAAGAAATAAGAAAAGGCTTTAGCTTGAAAGGAGGCTTAGCTTTTTTTCCTTTTTCTTTTATTTTTTGTTGCTTTTCTTAATGCTTTTCTTAATTTTTATTTTGGATGCCCCTGGTGGGATTCGAACCCACGTTCCCCGCCTTATGAGAGCGGTGCTTTGCCGCTAAGCTACAGGGGCGCTAAAAGCGCTAAAAAGCTAGGCTTCAAAATTTTAAAAATCTTTCAAAGTTAAAAGGATTGAGAGAAAGCAAAGTTCAGGGCTTAAACAACTTGAGCTGAAGGGGCTTTTTTTCTATGCTTTCTTCATCTATGTAAAATGTAGGCCAATCCTTCATCATCTTCGAAATTTCTGTTGCATACTTTTTTATGTGCACATCTTTATTTTTTGGATAAACAGGCATGAATTCCATAACCTTTAGCCTATAATTATCCCCTCCCCTCTCCCTTTTTATTTTTTCATATTGACATTCAAAACACCAGGTGATGGGCACTTCACACATCTTCATTCTCAGCTCCAAGTCAAACCTGAAGCTATCATCGACTTCAGAAAATACTTCTGAAAACAGTTCTATTCTCTTTTTAAATGATATTGAATAGGGATTAAATTTGGCAAGGGTTTCTAAATCTTCAAACTCTTTATGCCCCTTTCTTTCCAAATAAACCAGGAGATCAGAAAAATTCATCGACATTATTCTTTCTCTATATTCCTTGCTTAGTTCTCTACAATAGTACCATATGCTATTAGGATGCTTTTCAGAATATCCTTTTTTAATTACATCATTTTCTCTTTTTTGCAAACCGTTTGCTATAGCAAAAACTTCTAGAAGATTAAGAAATGGATAGAGACACGATAGAAATTTTTCAAATTCATAAAGGCCATGATGGACATTTTCTATATACTTTTGGTTATCGATCGCCAACAAGTAGCCTGATCTTAACCTTGGCCTTTGGCAAACTCTGTATTTCTTTTTTAACTCTTCGACTATTTTTTCTGCTTTCTCAAGAAGATCTGACATTTTTCAAAATTTCAAAAAGCGAAGACGGCTTGTGAGGTTCCCACCTTTCGGCAGTACAACCCACAACGGCCAGGGCTTAGCTTCCGAGTTCGGAACGGGATCGGGCGTTTCCCCTGACCTATGGCCGTCTTCATTATGCTATGGCATAGAAATTTTTAAATCTTTCGATGAAAAACAAAATATAAGAAAAGTTTTTAAACCCCAAAAGCAAAAAAATTCATGGAAGAAAAAAAGGAAAAAGCGGTATCAAAGCCTTTCATATTTTTAGCAACAACAGTCTTTTTGTTGCTTAGCTGCTTGGTTCTGGTGGCTGCACAGGAAAAAGTCACGACAATTGGAGATGTGGGGAAGGCTATAGGAAAGTGGATCAGTGATGCTTTTGGCTATACAGACATAAAGGCAACTTCCGACTGGCGTTTTGTGGCAGTGCTTGTAGTAATATTTTTCATGCTTTTCTTTGCCTTTAGCGACATAATCTATAGCTTCACAACCTTTGGAAAGACTACTGCTTATATACTTGGTTTTGGTTTGGCTGTGATAGCGGCATTGACAAAAGGCGTGTTGTGGCTTTCACGAGTTGTTTTTGGCATCACTGCTGCGCTTGGTGCTTTGGCTGTAGCCGTAATCATAGTAATTGCATTTGTAATTGCCGTTCTTATGCATTGGTGGATTTTGGGTTGGGTTAGGGGAAAGATTAGAGAAAAAGAAGTGGAAGAATATGCACAAAAGGTGAGGAGGGGAATGAAATTAGCTGCATTAATTGAAGAGGGAGCTGAAAAGGGAAAGAAGTGAAAGTAGCTTTGCATGTTTTTTCGCTAAGATTTTTCTTCGACATCACTGCTGCGCTTGGTGCTTTGGCTGTAGCGGTTGTTGTGATCATAGCGTTTGTTGTGTTTGTGCTGATTCATTTTGGTTTTGCTAAGATCATAGGCCGTCTTCTAAGAGAAGCGAAAACAACAAAAGAACTTGAGCAGTGGGCAGAACAAGTCAAAACAGGAGCGGCAAAATTGAAGGAAATTTCAAAAATATAATAAAAATTTTTATTTTATCTGTTTCCCAAATTCCTCCAAAATTTTTTCTCCTTTTAACTTTTCTAACTGTTCTCTCCACTCCTTCTTTTTCCTTATCTTTGCCAAACTTAACTTTTCCAAAAAGTAGGAAGAAGTAAAAAAACCAACAATGATGATAAATGTGATTATTGGGCCGAAGAGGCTGACAAGCCACTGAACAAGCCTTGCCACAACACCTGTGCTGGCAAAAACAACTCCCAAGCCTATAGAAATCATCACTATTACGTGCTTAGAAAACATGATAGCAAGGCTTAGCATGGTATAAAACCAATAAACCAAAAACATGATAAAAATTAAGCACAGGAGCAATACAGAAATATCGGCCGTTGAGCTCCTAAAGATTTTTTGCAATATCAAAAAAAAGAAGGATGCTGCCTGTTGTGCAGATGCTGGTATTTGTTGTGCTGTTGATACTGCCAATAACATAAAAGCATACCAGAATTGGATTTATAAATTTTTTAAGCTATTTAATATCCTGTCAACTCTTCAAACTTTTTAAGTTTTTCCCAAGCTTTAGCAGGCTGTTTAGCTCCCTTTAAAGCCTCTGCTTTTATTTTTCTTTTTAAGGCCCATGCGAAAGCCTTTTCAGAACACCATGCTAATCCTATAAAGATAACAAATGCGAGTATGATTTCAAAAATTACAGCTATTGTTCCGAGAGCCGCTGCTAAACCGAAGAGCCAAATCGTAAAATATACCAGCAATCTAGAAAAAGCTGCTATAAAAGCTAGACCAAATCCTATGAGATAATGGGTTTTTCTTGAAAAGAAAGGCGCAGTTAAACTTAGGATATCAATTATTCCGAAAGCTATTACCAAGAAAATAAAGACTGCTATAATTAGAATACCAATCGATTGATCTTTTGGAAATCCGAAAACAATATTTAGAAAACCTGAAAATTTTCCTAAACATTCATCTATCGAACACCATGGTATGGGCTGCTGTGGTGCCGTCTGAGCAACAACAAAAGTTAAAGAGAAAATTAGCATAGAAAAGATTGCTAAAGATAATACCTTAATTTTATTTGCTCCATCCATGTAAAAAAGAAAAAAACCTATTTAAAAATCTTTCGATTTATGATTGATTTTATTCTAAAATAGTACCAAAAAGCAAGTTTCGACAATTATCGAAACATTTAAAAAGAAAAAAAATTAGCATTGAAAATGGAAAATGGAAAAGGTGCAACAGGTTTATAGGGAAATACTCTATCAAGCAATAGAGAGAAATAAAAGAAGTTAACCCAGCTGGAGCTGGCAAAAAGACTGAGAGTTTCGTTAAGCTTGGTAAATTTTGCCCTAAAGCCGTTAAGGCAGATGGGAGCGATAGATGTGGGAAGAAGAAAGTTCGATGTTGTCAGTGTTAAAAAAATATTACTTTATTGGGCCTCGATAAGGAAGCTAGAAAGGGATTTGGTTTTTTCTGCAAGTGTTGCAAGCGATGTTGTGAGATAGAAAAGGCCATGCCTGACGGCGTTATCTTTACTGCCTATTCTGGCTTCAAGTTTAGGTTTAGGGATGTGCCGGCTGACTACAGCGAAGTCTATGTCTATGCCAATGCTGCTGAATTGGCAGAGATCAAAAAAAGATTTCGGTTTGGTAAGGGCTTCAACAATTTGTTTGTGCTGAAAAAAGACCAGAATGCTGAGCGCTATCCCCAGTTGCCACTTGCAAACCTTTTCGTCGATTTGTGGCAACTAAGGGAATGGTATGCTAAAGATTTTATTAAAGCACTTGAAGAAAGGCTAGAAAAATGGTTGTGAATTATTGGCATACATTGCTGACAGAAAAAAGTTAGAAGGTTTTGCAAAAGATAAAAAAAGAATTTGACTTTATCCTAATAGGTGGGTGGGCTGTATACCTATATAGCAGAATGCACAAAAGCAAGGATATTGACATTATTGTTGATTGGGATGTGTTAGAGAAACTTATGACTTGAGAAAAAATGATAAGCTAAGAAAATATGAAATCAAGGTTGATGAGATAGACATTGACATTTATATTCCGTTCTATTCCAGGCTAACCATTCCTGCAGAAGAGTTAATTAAGCACATTGCTACCATTCAAGGTTTTAAAGTTGTGCAGCCCGAATATCTTCTTGCATTGAAGCTAGGGCTGTTGTCAGAGCATAGGGGAGAAAAAGAGAGAAAGGACAGAATAGACATAATGGCCTTACTTCTTGCAGATGTTATAGATTTAAAAAAATTTTATGTTATTTTGAAGCAGCATAGACTAGAAAATTTTTTGACAAGGCTGATTGCTCTTGTTCAGACTTTCAAAGAGTTAAAGTATATTCCACTCAACCCAAGAGAATTTAAGCTCAGAAAGCAAAGATTGCTTCGCTTGCTTAGGGGCCTTAGATAGTTGAAGCTTAAATAAGATAGATTTAAAAATCAAGGCTCTGAAGGATAGAATGAAAGGGCTTTATGGGCATTTGGGCGAGCAATGGAGAAAGGGAAGCTTTGAGATAGAGCTGATTAGCTTGAGGAGGGAGCCTACTCTTCTCATCCTCGACAGGCCGACGAGGATAGACAAGGCCAGGAGGCTTGGCTACAAGGCAAAGCCTGGCATCTATATAGCTAGAGTAAGAGTGAAACGGGGAGGGCATAAAAGAAAAAGACCGAGAAGCGGGAGAAAGACAAGCAAGCAGACGATAAGGAAAGCGCTGAAGATGAATTATAGATGGATTGCGGAGCAAAGGGCTGCAAGAAAGACTGGCCTCGAAGTACTCAACAGCTATTTTCTTGCAAAAGATGGGAGACATTATTGGTATGAAGTAATCCTTGTAAATCCAGAAGCACCAGAAATAAAGGCTGACAAGAAACTGAGTTGGATTGTAAGGCAGAAAGGCAGAGCCTTTAGGGGATTGACAAGCGCGGCAAGAAAAAGTAGAGGGCTTAGAAGCTAAAGGAGTGTTGGACGTGTGGGACATGCAGGATAGAGCGGCTAAACAAAAAGCTACCTTTTCGCTCTTTTTCTTATGCCTCTAGCATATTTATCAAGAAATTCATAGAACTTGTTGTTGCTTATGTTGTAGCCCAAAATCTTGCTCAATTCCTCCCTAGCCTCTTTCACTCCTTCATTCATATAAATGCCAACAATTTTTTCTATGCTGCCAACAACTTTCTCTTTCTCGCAATAAGCTTTCAAAAGTTGCAAGTCTAAAGAAAACATGCCAGCATACATTATGCTCCCTTTGCTCTTCTTTTGCTTGATATTTTGAGTCTTTTCGATCTGCTGTCCTTGCCCTTGCTTCTCTTGCTCTTGTTGCTCAAATTGCGGTGTTGGGGCTTGATAAGTAGCAAACACATTCAAAATATCTCCTTTCTTGCCCTTGCCAAGCTGCACAACTTCGGCCATAGCTACATCATCTGAAGGAAGATAGACTACTGCATATTTTTCCACTTTGCCATTTACAAATTTTATCACTTCTTTCCTTCCGTCCTTCAGCGTTACAAGCAAGTAAAGGTTATTGAAATCAACTCCTTTCATTCCAGAAATGTCCCATGCCCCATTCAAAATTTTAAGCTCAAGCTCATTTCCATCTGGCTTTTTTGTGTTGTTGTCTATCCAAACTCTCCTCTTTGCATTCAATATCCTCTCCTCTATCGTTGCATATCTATATTTCTTTCCTGCAGCTTCAGCAGCTTCAGCCTTTTTGTTTTTGTTGTCTTTGCTGTCCTGTGCATAATAACACATGTTGGCTTCACACATTTGTGGCTCTGGCATTGCACAAAAAAATTCTTCTTGTGGCTTTTGCAGTTTGCTTATTCCAAAAGCCAACAAGCCTGCCAGAATTCCTGCAGCCAAAAGCTCAGAAGCTTTTTTTGCGTAATTTTTTAAATAATAATTTATGCCTTTCTTCTCTTTTTTCTCTCTCTTCTTGCTTTCATTTTCCAATTCATCTACGATGGGCTTGAAAGCATCTGTCATTGCTTTATGCTCATGCTTCTTGAGAGCTTCCAAAAGCTCTTCATCGCCTATAGGGCTAACGAGATTTTCTTCTGCCTCATAAAGCTTGCCAAACAGCCTTGGCTCTTCTTCATCCTCAATATCTTCAACTTCTTCATCTTCATCCTTGCCCTCGAAAATCGACTTTATCTCTTCCTCATTAACAGCCATCTCACGATTAAGATGATCCAAATCTATCCCAAGCTTCTTTGCTGCCGGCTCAAACTCTTTCAGCATTTTTTCCCTCTCTTCATCGCTTACAAACAAATGTTCAAATTTTCTTTTTTTCAAGTTCTTTTCTTCTCTATTTTTTATCTTCAATGCTTTCGCTATCCTTTCCCAAACTCCCTCCCTTGCTTCTGCCATGCTAAAAAACAAATTTTGTTTTTTAAACTTTTTCTTTAACCACTTTACAGTTATGGCGTTTTAAGATAATCTTCACATGCCTCTTCAAAAGCCTTTAACAGCTTTTCCTCATCAAACTGTTTTGCTTCGACTGGAAATTTTAAGGCTTCTCCTTTTTCTTGGCTCCATTTTATTTCTACATGTACATTGAAGCTCGGTAATCGGTTGTAGACGGCATAAGCATTGCAACCAGGCGCAACTTGCTGTACTTGTCGCTTTATTTCCTTCATATTCACAACATACTCATTTGGGTTTAGCTTTATGGCAGCCAAGCCATTGACAACTTCAACATCAGTATCTATCTTAAGCTCATCTGATTTTACATGAATCTTTTCTTTTTTTATTGGCCTCCTGTCAATTACATCCATTTTTTCATCGATAGGCTCCTCTTCAACCAATTTTCTTTCTTCGTCTATTGTTTCGACAAACCTCCATTCTGGCCTTCTTTCTTCTGGCTTTAATGAGCCTATAGCTATGCTCATAGGTAACACACCTACAAAAAACCATAGTCCTAGAGAAAGTTCACAACCAAATTCAGCCTCTCCTGCTATGGCAGATGCTCCACAACCAACCACAGCTCCTCCCGTCCAGGCTCCAAAATATGGCAAAATAAAATTACCTATACTCTCTACTTTATATTTATTTTGCTTTACCACTTCAAACTTCTGCTTATAGTATGTGATTTTGTCGAGCTGTAAATCAAGGCCCTTTATTTTTAAATAAGGCTCGTCCTTTTCATAAACAATTTCTCCTCTAAAAGCTTTTGTGCTTATCGTTTGATGCCTGTCGATTGTTGCATTTTCATAAGAGGTTTCTGGCTTTATTTCATAAGTTGCACAGCTGCTGGCCAATGCTAAACTCAGTACTAATGGCTTTGATCTTTTCAAAATCTTTTCAAGCATGCAAGATTAAAAAGGCAGAAATTTTAAATTTTATGTTGATTTTTCGTTACAAGATGGTGACAGACGTTGTAGAAAAGGTGAAGGCAAAACGCGAGTTTAGAAATATCGACGATAACTTTGTGCAAAAAGTTGCGGCAATTGTAATTGCTAAGAGAAAAAGGACTAGCGAAGAAATTGTGAAGGGGGCGAGGGCTTTGTTGAGAAAAGTAATTGTTCCCATGCCATCAAAATTTTACAGAAAGCTAGAAAAATATAAAGCTAGCAAGGAGCAGCAACAGCTTGCGGAGTTGGTAAAAATGAATCGAGCTACTCGTGAGAGAGAAGAGGCTGGTATTTATCCTTGGCTCATCTCTTTGATCAAATCATTGCAAGACAGGACAGGAAGCGAAGAGCTTTTGGATTTTGGTTGTGGTTTGAATTTAATAGCGCTGTGGCTTCATGGTTTAGATTTTAGTGGTTTAAGCTATGTTGGCTATGATGTGGATAAAGCCATTGTAGAAGTGCTGAATAGCTTTGCCAAGAACTTTGGCTTAAACGCAAGGGCTTATTGCTGTGATGTGGCAGAGCTTTTAAAAGAACTTTTGAAAGAAAAAAGAAATGCTATTATGTTGTTTTTAAAGATCGTTGATGGCTTGGAGGAAATAGAGCCAGGAGTCAGTGAGAAGATCGTTGAGTTGGATGGAGTAAAAATTGTTAGCTTTGCGCTTAGAAGTTGGGGAGGAAAAAAGATAAAACAAAGGTTTTGGTTTGAAAGAATGCTGGAAAAAAAGGGTATAAAGTATGAAAAATTTGTGAAGGGAAACGAAGTTTTTTATGTGATTGATTGAACTTTGCCACTCTCTTGGGCTCTGGGGCTTTATATGGGGCTTGCCTTAAACAATTTAAAACAATTTTATCCGGTGTAAAAGCTTCCCCTCGGCTCCTGGCCTTCCTGAATTTTCTTCTCTACCTCTTTAAATCTCTCGATTTGATCCTTTGTTATGCTCGGCTTTATCTTCTTTAAAGCTGCCTCAAAGTGCTTCGCCTTAACTTCCTTTACATTCTTGTTTTCTCGCAAAGCAGTCAATGCTGCTTCCTTGCAAACAGCAGCCAAATCCGCTCCACTATAGCCTTCTGTTTTTTTTGCAATTTCCTCTATCTTCACATCTTTTGCTAGTGGCATGTTTTTTGTGTGTATCTTCAAAATTTCAAGCCTAGCCTTTTCGTCAGGAGGACCTACAAATATTAACTTATCAAATCTTCCAGGCCTTAGCAAAGCAGGATCTAGGATGTCTGGCCTGTTTGTTGCTGCTATAACAACAACTCCCTTAATATCTTGCAGTCCATCCATCTCGGCCAGCATTTGGTTTAGCATTCTTTCTGTAGTTCTATTTATATCATATCCTCTTCTACTTGCTATTGCATCTATTTCATCAAAGAAAATTATGCATGGAGCAACTTGCCTTGCTCTTTCAAAAACTTGCCTTATTCCCTTTTCACTTTCTCCAACCCACTTGCTCAACAAGCTTGGGCCTGCGACATAGATAAAGTTTGCCTCGCTTTCTGTCGCTACTGCCTTAGCCAACAATGTTTTACCTGTACCACTCGGCCCATAAAGCAAAACTCCTTTAGGTGGCTCTATCCCAAGCCTCTTGAAAGCATCTGGCATTTTTAGAGGCCATTCCACTGCTTCTTTCAAAGCCTGCTTAGCCTCTTCTAAGCCGCCTATATCCTGCCATCGTACATTTGGCGTTTCCACAAGAACTTCTCTCATTGCAGAAGGCCTTACGATTCTTAAAGCATCATTAAAATCTTGCATTGTCACTTGCAACTTTTCCAAAACCTCTGGTGGCAATTCTTCTTTTTCTAAATCTATGTTTGGCAACACTCGCCTAAGCGTATTCATGGCAGCCTCCTTGCATAAAGCGGCAATATCTGCTCCGACAAAACCATGCGTAATGCTTGCCAACTTTTCTAAATCAACATCTTTTGCTAGAGGCATGTTTCTTGTATGTATCTTTAAAATTTCAAGCCTTGCTTTTTTGTTTGGCACATTTATTGCAATCTCTCTGTCAAACCTTCCAGGCCTTCTCAAAGCAGGATCTATCGCGTTTGGCCTGTTCGTTGCAGCTATAACAATAACCTTCCCTCTTGACTTTAAACCATCCATCATTGTTAGCAGCTGAGAAACAACCCTCCTTTCGACTTCACCATAACTTTCTTCCCTTTTAGGAGCTATAGCATCTATTTCATCAATAAAGATTATGCTTGGAGCATTTTTTTCAGCTTCCTCAAAAATATCTCTAATCCTCTTTTCGCTTTCACCATAAAACTTACTCATAATCTCTGGCCCTGCTATGCTAAAAAAGTTTGCATCGCTTTCATTTGCAACAGCCTTAGCCAATAAAGTCTTGCCAGTTCCTGGTGGGCCATAAAGCAAAACCCCTTTAGGTGGCTCTATGCCAAGCCTCTCGAAGATTTCAGGATGCTTTAAAGGAAGCTCGACCATCTCCCTAATCTTTCTAACTTCTTCATCCAAGCCGCCTATGTCTTCATAAGTAACCTCAGGAACTTTTTCTTCTATAACCTCCACGGCTCTTGGCAATAGCTCAATTTCTGTCATATCTGTAACAAGGACTGGACCTTTTGGGCTTGTATTTACAACAAAAAATCTTGTCTTGGCTACAGGCATCATAAACCCAAATCCCATTTCACCAAAAATGCTAAAGAAATCTTCCATCTCATCCATCTGCATACTTTTCCTTCTTCCTAGCACAATCAAATCACCCTTAACCATCGCCCTTCCGAGCAGCCCTGCCTTCAGTATCTCTGGGCTCATTCTTATCATCGTGCCTTTTTGTGCAGGTGCAATGACTATCTTCTCTGCCTCCTTAACATTTGCCTTCTTAACAACAACAAAATCTCCTACTCCTGCTCGAGCATTTTTCCTTATTATGCCATCTATTCTTATTATAGGCTCACCTATATCAGCAGGATAAGCTCTATCAACTATCGCAACAGTCTCTCTTTGACCAGTAATGCTGATCACATCGCCAGGGTTACAGCCAATTTCCTTCATCATAGTCCTGTCTATTCTGGCAATTCCCTTGTAAGCATCCTCCTGAACTGCCTCGACAACTTTCAACTTTAGCTGATTTATTTGCTCTGTCATTTGATTTTTATCGATTTTTATTTTATTTACTTTTTATTTTTTCCTCTATTTCTTCAAAGATAAGTTTTAGCTTTCCTAGTTCATCAAGCATCAGCTTTATCTCTTCATTAGCCTTTATATTAAATTCTTTCTCAATTTCCTTTATAAAATTAATGATTTCTTTTGGCAAGGTTACTGCATAGCTATTCCCCACCACTCTCAACTTCACCCTAAACTCTCTTCTTTTCAAATTGCTAAAGTTCCTGTAACTTGCCAAATCGCCTGGATGCCAGAGTCTCTCGTTGCATTTCTGGCAATAAGCATATCTAATCCTAAATCCATCCCTAATCGCTACTCCTTTTTTCATTTCCTGCTTACATTTGCTGCACAATATGATTCCATCAAATATATCTTTCATGTGTATACATGAAATGCATACTTTAAAAATCTTTCGGTCTGCAGGCTTGGAAGTAATCTGTGGCTAAACTTGCTGTTTCTGCTCCAAGCAGAAGTCGAGGAACGTAGAAGGAGTAAAGCAAAGCATTAAAAATTATGGGTTTCATGAATGGATAAAAATTCGCAGCAGTTTTGTAAATTTGTCTACATTAGATTATAACAAAAAATAACCAGTAGGTTAAGATATTTATTATAGTCATCGGAATGCCTATCTTTGCAAATTCTAGAAAAGTTATTGTTTCTCCAGACTTTTTTTCTGCATTTTGAATTATTATAACGTTACTTGCGGCTCCCAAAATTAAAAGATTTCCTGCAATTGTGCTTCCTGCTACCAAAGCCATCATTTCTTTTGTTGTTGCACCTGCATGAAGTAACAATGGCAAATAAAGTGCTACCAAAGGCACATTGGATATTAACTGGCTCAATAAAACACTAACTGCAAATATTATTGGAATAGAAAGAATATTTATGTTTGAAGCAGCTATTATTGATTGGAAGAATCCTGTTTGCCACACACTTTCCATTAACACAAACATCGAAGCAAAAAATATCAATGTGTGCCAGTCCACTTTTTTAATTATAGAAATTCTTTTTCTGCTAAAAAGCAAAATAGGCAATGCGGCTGTTAAAGTAATATAGATCAATTTGAAATCTATTTTTGGGTTAACAAATGAAATTATTATTTTGATAAATATCAACAATATTAACAAAGCCAGCGAAATCTTGGATAAAAATGCAAGTTTTTTATCTTTTATTGGTTCTTGAGAATGGTTTAAAGAAGTGTTTTTAAATTTTTCTTTGTAGAAAATTTTTATCAAAAAAAATGCTAAAAATAAATTGATAATTGTTGGTATCAACAAATACTTTAAAAAGGTTAGAAAGGGATTACTGATATTTCCTTGCGTTGCGATAAGAAAATTTTGCGGATTACCAATGGGGCTTGTAACGCTACCAATGGTTATTGCAAATGCTAATGCAATTAGAAGAATTTTTGGATTTATTTTATGTTTTTTTGCAAGAAGCAAAACCATCGGTGTTCCTATAATAGCTAAAGTATCATTCATAAGAATAGCTGAAGCAAAGCCCATTCCGAACAAAATCAACAACAACAGCTGATTTGTATTTTTTGCTTTTTTGAATATCTTATAAGACAAATAAGAAAGATAACCACTTTCTTCGAGAGCGACCCCTATAACAAACATGCTAAACAAAAAAATCATCACATCTAGATTTATTGATTTTAAGGCATTGGCTGGAGAAATTTGGCCTGTTATTAAAACAGCTACTGCTCCAAAGAGCATTATTTGCCAAATTTGAAGTTTTATACTGCCAATTTGTCTAATTGCTATAAGTATAAAGACTGTAATCAAAATTATTATCGGGATTATCATTCACCAAAAATGGCCCCTATCACTTTAAAAATTTTATCAATTTTATAGATGAGCGAGTTGTATTGTTTTGAAGTTTGTGAGAGTAAAAATTTTTAGAATTATGCAAGCCAAGCTAAACAAAGTGAAAGCACGAAAAGCTGCAGATTTAGAAAACCTCTCGGTTTGCTTGACAGTCTGTCCCAGTTCAGCGCCATCGACAAAAAAAGCAAAAGCATTAGCTTTTAATCGATTTTCCTTTTAAAAAATCGAATGTTTTGTTTACAAAATTCCTTCATTATCCTGATCATCACATCCTAGCCATAACTCCCAACTCCCCACCACATTAACCGAAAGGTTTATTAATGCTTGAGCCTAGCTTACATATGGAAAAAAATGTAGGTGTGAGCGATAGGATAATAAGGCTGTTGATAGTTCTAGTGATAGCTTTGCTAAGGGCCTTTAATGTGATAAGCGGAGCAGTAGCAATAGTGTTGATTGTGATAGCTGTAATCCTGCTTTTGACAAGCATTTTCGGCTATTGTCCTCTGTATGGTTTGCTAGGCATATCGACTGCTAAACGCAAGGAAGCAAAAGTTGTGGAAGCCAAAAGAGTGGCAGGGCCAGTTGTGAGAGCTAGAAGGCGAAAAAAGAGGAAATAAAAACGGAATGATAAAGCTGGGGGAGTTGGAATAGCCAAATAATTCATTGGAAATAAAAAATTGAAGATCCTAAAAGGCCTAAAGATAATAGAAAGGGGTAAGGTTAGAGTTACAAAGAAAATAGCTCATATAGAAAGCGATCGATTGTTTTTTCTATGGTAGTTTCATTTCCACTTAAAATTATGCAGCCCTTTTGCTTTTCTATCTTGCTGGCATTGGAGTAAGCAAAAACCAAAACATCGTCATCGCAGCTTTTCAGCGGAAGCTCTTCGTTGTAGCACTTATAAGCTGCCTTGCTTTCATTGAGGCATGCCTCGTTGAGCAAGGTAAAATAGCTGAGATATTGTAAAAGCCTTACTGCACTTTGCCTTAGCTCGGGAGAAGAATAAAAATAAAACCTTTTTCCTGCAAAATAGTCAACAGAAGGAATAAAGTCAAGTACAACATCGCCTGTCTCATTTTTGGAATATAAGGTGTTGATGGTAATTTTTCTTCCATAGAGCTCTATAGTGTGTTCATAAGGATTGGACTGCTCTCTGTAGCTTAGCTCAAGCGTAAAGCCAATCACACTTGCCACCATTATTATTGCAACAATGATGGCAAAAATTATCTGCTTCCTTTGCTCTCGCCTCTCTCTTTCTTTTTTTGTCAGCAGTTTTAGCCTTGCCATCTTGTTTTGCTTTCTTTGCTTTTATTTTTCCAAAAACTCTTTCAGCTTTAGCGCATTGTAAACTGCATAAGCATTAAAATCATTGTTGAAATACACATATGCATCAACCTTGCTTTGCTTTATTTTTTTACTCCACTCTCTCAGCTCCTCATCGCTATAATTACTTCCATACCAAATCTTTTTCCCATGAAACCTTACATAAATTGCTTTGCATGTTTTAACAAAATCTTCTGGCAATCTCGGAGCAGAAACAACACAAAAAATTGCTTTGTCTTTCATTGTTGCATATGTAGTTTCGTTCCACCAGCTTGGATGCCTAAATTCTATAGCGTTTTTATATCTATCGTTTAAGCAATCCAGAAATGACTCAAGACGCTTTGCATCAAACTTTAGCGAGGGAGGAAGTTGAAAAAGTATACAAGCCAAATACGGCTGCAGCGCTTCTGCCACATTGTAAAAATCTCTTATAATATTTTTAACGTTTTTCAACTTTTTCACATGGGTAATCATTTGGTTTGCTTTTAACGTAAAAAGAAATTCTTTGCCTTCTGCCTCTAACTTCTTAGCCTTGCTTTTCCATCCTTTAATTGTGCTTTCCTTTGGCCATCTGTAAAATGTTGCATTTATTTCTACTGTATTGAAATGCTTTGCATAATAGTCAAACCACTTCGATGTGGCGAGGTCTTCAGGATAGAAAAGCTTTTTCCAATGCCAGTAGACATATCCACTTGTTCCTATGTAGTATTTCGGCATTTTGTTTTGATTCTTTTTACTTTTACTTATGTTTGTTCTTCATCCTCTTCATAATATTTTTTCACTACTGCCTCTTTTTCTTCAAACAGCTTTTTTATTGGCCTGTATTTGTAGTAATACGTCTCCACCTTCGGAATTTCTAAAGGTTGTTTTGGGGCTTTAACTTCTGCCATGCTTTCTTCTGCCATCTTTTCCAGCTTTTCTTGCTTCGCCATTCTCGCCTGCTCAACCATCCCATCGCTAAACTTTATTGGCGCTGCTTCTGGCTTTCTCTCCAGCTTTGGCCTCTCGAAAGCAGGAGCCAATCTTTCAAATCTTTCATTCTCATACTTTGGCTTTGGCATTTCATAAGGCACCTGTGCTTGCTTGGGCTTGTAAAATACTTTCTCTCCCTCCTTCTCTTCTTTCTCCTCTCCCTCTTTTGCGGCAATAGCCTCGAGGGGCTTGGCTTGTGGTTTAGAAACAGGAAGTAATGGTAGTGCCAGCTCTCGTTCTCCGCTTCCTTCAAATCTTTCTGCCCTTTCCGCCATTCTCCCCACTCTTTCCTCTACTTCCCCCTCTTCCTCTCCGCTTTCTTCCTCTTTCTTTTTTTCTTCTTCCTTAACCTCTTCTTTCTTTTCTCCTTCTTTTTCTTCCTTCTCTTTTCCCTCTTTTTCTCCCTCCTTTCCTTTTTCTTCCTTCTTCTCTTTTTCCTCCTCGCTTTGCTCCCCCTCTTTTCTTTCTTTTTCTTTTTTCTTGGCCAATTTCTTTTTCTTCAGTTCTTCCCAAGCTCTCCTTATTTCTTCTTCTATTCGCATAATTAACTATGCTTTGCTTTTTTATAATTTTTTCCAATCCAAACCAAATCAACAGATTTAAATAACCTCAGCATTGTTAATTGATGCGAGTCTACGCAATAGGAGGCTATAGCGAAGTAGGCAGGAATATGACATTGCTTGAGATAGGGGAAGATGCTTTTATCTTCGATATGGGCTTATATATGCCAGCCATCGTAGAGCTGGAGGAGAAGGAGAAGGTTAGCGGAGAAGTTTTGGAGAAAATAGGGGCGCTGCCTGACATAACACCGATAAAACATTTGACAAAAAAGGTTAGGGCAATTGTCATAGGCCATGCACATCTCGACCATGTCGGTGCTGCCCCATACATAGCATATAACTTCGATGCTCCCATTATTGCAAGTGGCTTTACTGTAGAAGTGCTAAAGGATTTGGCAAACGATTTAACAAAGGAAGATAAAGAGAGGTTTAAAAATAAATTCATCAAGCTTAACCCAAATTCCACTTACAAAATAGAGGGAAAGTCCGGAAGCTATGAGCTTGAGCTTGTTCATATAACTCACTCAATACCACAATCCTGCGCAATTTTTTTAAGAAGCAAGGAGGGAAATGTGCTCTACACAAACGATTACAAGGTTGACAACAATCCGCTCGTCGGAGGAAAATTCAATTATGAAAAATTCAGGAAGTTGGGAGAGGAAGGAATAAAGTTGCTCATTACAGAGGCGCTCTATGCAGATGAAGAAAGAAAAACTTATAGCGAGATTATAGCAAGAGAAATGCTCAGAGATGTTATGCTAAATGTCGACACCGATGGCATCATTGCTACTACTTTCTCTAGCCACATCGCGAGGCTCAAAAGCATAGTAGATTTTGGCAAGCAGCTTGGCAGAGAAGTTTTGTTTTTTGGAAGAAGCCTGAAGCGGTATGTGCAGGCTGCAATAAATGCTGACATATGTCCTTTTAAGGATGACATAAAATTGTTGAGCTTTAAAAAACAGATGGAGAGATATTTTAAAAAAGTCGAGAGAAACAGAAGGCAGTATCTTGTCGTTTGCACAGGCCATCAGGGAGAGCCTGGAAGTGCTTTGGACAGGCTTAGCAGAAATGCCTTCTCTTATAAACTTGGCCACAAAGATTCAGTCATTTTTTCCACTCGTGTAATACCAACTCCAATAAACCAAGCCAACAGGGAGCTTGTAGAAAGTAGGCTGATAAAAAAGAAGGTAAGGATTTATGCAGATGTACATGTTAGTGGGCATGCTGGTAGAGAAGACATGAGGGATATGATAAGACTTCTCAGCCCTGAAATAATTCTGCCGAGTCATGGTGGATTGCAAAAACGTTCAGCTTTCGCTGAGTTGGCAAGTGAAGAGGGCTATAAGATTAACAAGGATGTATTGCTGCTGGAAAATGGGGCTTCTGCAGAAATCTGAATTGAAAAAGCCTGTGAAGAAATTTTTGAATCAGAAAAAACAAGCGCTAAGTAAGAGCGATAAATCTGCAAAAAAGAGTATGGACGAAAAAGCCAGAGAAGTTGTAGAAGCCATAAACAACAGCGCCTTTATGTTTACAACTTCTAGCTGCAGCGGCAGAGCAATCTTGATGAAAGAAACAGGAAAAAAGCAAAAACAAGCGATAATCAAGGCTTGGCACGAAAGGCTAAGCAAGAATGAGCTGTTTGAAGAGCTGAAAAAATTAGAGCTAAAAAAATTGAAAAATCTTAGCACAAACACAAGCAGCATTTATTTCAAATTCGAACCACCGATTTACCATGTGATATGCTTTGATTGTGACATTGCTGCTAGGCTTGTAAATGCTGCAAGGCAAATGGGCTTTAAAAAAAGTGGTTTTTATTATGGAAAACGTGGTTTTCCCATAGCTGAGCTTAGGGGAAGTGAAGAGATAAGTCTGCCAATTTTTCATGAAAAAATTTTGGTGGATGAAAAATATTTAAGCTTATTAACAAAAGAGGTTAACAAAAAATTTTTGCAGGTTTGGAAAAAGCAAAGAAGACTTGTAGCTGCTATAAAAAAACTAAGCATCAAGCCAAGCAATGATTTAGAAAATAAAAACATAGATGATGCCAAAAAGATAGATGAGAAGCAGCAAGAGGTAAATAAAGCCAGGAAGTTTTAGTTTAAATTCTGGCTTTCTTGCAAACATCTTTAGCCTTGTTTTTCTTGCTTTTAGCAACATTAACACAATGATGATTCCTGTCAAGCCACCGCTTACAGCTCCACCTATATCGAGCATTTTTACAAAGTCAGAGAGCCTGAATGTTACAATTAAAATGTAGAGAATAAAAGGTAAGAATGTTGCAAGCAAAAAGGCATAGGCTTTTTTCAATTTTAAGTCGAGGTGGAACATGTCCTTGATTGCAGTTCCTAACGCAATGCTTGCTGTAAACATTGTGAAAATTGCTAAGATGCTTGGAATCTTGCCAAGAGCAATCGTTGCAATTTCAGGAGTTGCTTTTCCTGCAAATCCTAGGATTGCTGTAGTGAAAAGAATGTAAAGTGCTAGAGGAATCAGGGTTCCTATGACAACTGTCTTCTTCAAGACTTTTTCCTTCCCTATTACTTCTTGCCTAACTTCTGGCAAAGCGCTAAAGCTCAAAAATGCGAAAAGTATAACACCATAGGGCAAAAACCAATCGACAGGATTTTTTGAAACATAAGAAAGGTTTTGGAGCTTGGCAGAAGGTAAGAAAACAAGGGCTATTGCTAGCATAAATGCCATAACAACAAACATCACCACAGTCTCGCTTTCCTCGAGCGCTTTTATGCCAAAAAAAACTATCGAGGCAAAAACGATGAAAAAGAGAAAGCTAAAGAGCATTGAATGCTCTAAAGAGCCTGTAAAGACATAGCTAAGCACTTGGCCTTCTCCTATAAAATAGGCAATCAATGCAGAGTAAATTCCAAAAAGAACAGCAAAGATAGCTATTGCTTTGGCAGCTCTACCAAGATAAAGCTTTGCATAGCCTGGAATTTGATGCATTCCTTTTGTCCTTAACATCACTTCACTAAGACAGAGGTTTGTCAATATAATCATTGCCGCAAGCAAAACCAGATGGATCAAGCCTACAACAAACCCTGACTTTGAAACAACATATGGAATGCCCAAAAAGCCTGCTCCTACAGTAGTTCCTGTTATCGTCGCTATAGCTTCTAACATGGCAAGCCTCTCTCCTTTCTTGTCGCCTTTGCCATCTTTCTTTCCACCTCTTTTGCCTTGCATAAAACGAAAGAATTTTAATGTTTAAAAAATTTATAAGCAGTAAGCAAGGGCCCATGGTGTAACGGACAACACGCAGGGCTTCGGACCCTGAAATGGGGGTTCAAATCCCTCTGGGCCCTTTTTAAAAATAAAAAAAGCAAAAAATGAAACAAAAATGAAATACTTTCACGACGAAAACAACAAGGAAAATAACACAAGCGCTGTTATACTAGAAGAAAGGGTGCTTGAGCTTGGCGACAAAAAATTGCTTGTAGTTCAGAGACAAAACAATGATGGCTTATATTTTGTTGTTGTTCCTGGCTACATAGTTGAGTACAAAAAGAAAGATCATACATTTTTGGGAGAATTAACATATTCGGAAATTCAGCCTATAGCAAAAGATGAGAAAGAGCAGATAAAGAAAGTTGTGACAGATAACGGATTCAAGGGGCCTATCAGTTTTTGGTAGATTTAGTAGATTTTGGAATTTTTACTTTTTCTTTTCACCCTTAATTTTTTTAAGCATTGCTTTTAGATAGTTGGTTTGTGACACAATTTCAAGATTTTTTTCTTCCTCAAGGACTTCTAATGGCAGTGTAAGTTCGGCATAGCCTTTCCCTGTTTTTTTATATTCCTCAAATACCATTTCCCTGTATTGCTCAGCAGTCATCGCTTTTGCAGTAGTTATTGTAGCATGAATCTTAGCAATTTCTTGCAAATTTTTGTCTTGCATCTTCTCAGAAGGAATCCCTTTAAAAGGTATCGAAGCAAATAAGTTTCCTACTTCATCTATTGAATGCTTATTCAATAATTCGTAAAAGTGATCGTAAAGCAATAAATTGCTTTCAGTTTCTTTTATAGGAAGAAGTTCTCTTTCAATTTTATGTATAAAGCCATGTGTTGGCATTGGCGCCAATGTTTTTTGAAGTTCTTGATAGCCTAATAGGTTAGGTAGGTCTTCACGTACTTCTGGTTCATCCCAACGGCCCTTTTTCTTGGCCCAATAATAAATATCGAATGCTTTGCAATAGGATTCTAACTTCTGATAGACATCTTCTTTTTCTTTCTTTCCTTTCTTCCTCTCCTCTCCTTCTCCTTTTCCTTCTTCCTCTGGCATAAAAATAATTCTTCTATTTATTTTTAAATTTTTTGTCAGGTTAATGTTAATGTTCGAAAATCTCCTGTTCAACTCTTGCCGCAAGTTCTCTGATTTTTTCTATAGCATCAATGTTGACAGACAGACTATCGATGCCATGCTTGATTAGGAATTCTGCCATTGCAGGATCGCTTGCCGCTTGTCCGCAGATGCTTGTTTCTACTCCATATTTTTTGCATATCTCTATAACCATCTCCATCTGTCTTAGCATTGCTGGATGCATCTCGTTGAAAAGCTTGGCAATTTTTGCATTGTTTCTGTCTACGCCAAGTGTCAACTGTGTTAAGTCATTTGTGCCAAAGCTTATGAAGCTTATGCCTTCCTTACAAAGCTCCTCTATAATCCAACATGCAGCAGGAGTTTCAACCATCACACCAAAGGCAACATCCTCTAGGGGCTTAAGGCCGATCTCCTCCATAATTTGCTTAGCCTTCTTTAACTCATCGACACTTATCAAAAAAGGTATCATTACGCCAATGTTTTTGTAACCTTTTTCATGCAAGCCCTTTATGGCTTTAAATTCAGCCTTAAGTATTTCTGGCTCGTCGAGAGAACGTCTTATGCCATGCCATCCTATCATAGGATCTGTTTCTATAGGCTCAAGATGGCCGCCCTTTAAGTTTCTGTACTCATCTGTCCTCAGATCGCTTGTCCTTACCCATATCGGCTTTCCTTCGAAGTGCTTTGCTATAGCCTCTAGATTTTCTACAAGAAGCCTTGTGTAATCGTCTGCCCTTCCTTCTCTAATGTACTGTGCAGGATGTACACCGCCTGCTATAATCATAAACTCAATTCTCACTAGGCCTATACCGTCTGGCTCATGCCTTGCTGCCCTCTCTGCAGTCGCCGGCATATCACAATTTACCTTTATCTTTGTCCTTGTCTTAAGCCTCTTTTCTTCTGCCCTTGCTTTTTTTTCTGCCTCTGCCTCTTTTCCCTCGAGCTCTTCTATTTTGCCTTCATAAACCTTACCTTCAGCTCCATCTACAGTAACAACCATGCTATCAACCAGCACTTCTGTCGCTTTTCTAGTTCCGACAACACATGGAATGCCAAGCTCCCTGCTTACAATTGCTGCATGGCAAGTATTGCCGCCCTCATTTGTGACTATGGCAGCTGATTTCATCATAACTGGCACCATGTCAGGATTTGTCATTGTTGTGACTAGCACATCTCCCTTCTCTATCTTTTTCAAATCCTCGAGCTTCCATATAATCTTAACAACTCCGCTTGCCACTCCCGGGCTTGCTCCAAGGCCAGTAAGTATGGGAGTAGCGGCAATTTCCTTTCTTTTAACTTCTCTTTCCACCGTTGTTACTGCTCTCGTCTGCACGATGTAGATGTTTCCTCCTTCTATAGCCCACTCTATATCTTGTGGCCATTTGTAATGTTGCTCTAGCTTAATGCCATATTCTGCAAGCTTCTTTATTTCCCAAGGCTCCAGCACTTGCTCCCTTTGTTTTTCAGGAGGCAACTCCTTCTTTATGTTTTTTCCGCTCGAGTCCCTCGTAAATTCCAACTTTTTTATCCCAATTTTTTTATCCACCAAGCTTAACGTTTCTTTATCGACAAGATAGTAGTCTGGCTCTATGGCCCCACTCACTATGCCTTCACCAAGCCCAAAAACCGCTTCTATCACGAGCTTTGACTTATCGTTTTTTACAGGTTCGATGGTAAAAGTAACTCCGCTCTTATCGCTGTTTATCATCTTTTGCACGATTACTGCAATCAAAGTCTTTTCATGACTGAAGCCCTTTTTATGCCTGTAGTATGTTGCCCTTGCCGTAAACAGAGAGGCCCAACATTTTTTTATTGCTTCAAGCAAAACAGTATTGCCCTTAACATTGAGATAAGTTTCTTGCTGGCCTGCAAAGCTGGCTGTGAGCAAATCTTCTGCTGTTGCAGAGCTTCTTACTGCAGTGAAGCATGGCTCTTGCACTATCGCTTGCTCATTACTGCTTAAAACTTCATAGGCTTCTATAATTTCTTCTGCTATGTAATCAGGCATTTCTGCCTTCACAATCAACTCCCTCACCTTTCTTGCCCTCTCTTCAAGCTCAGCAGTATTTTCATAATCAAACCCACTTAGCAATTCAGCAATCTTCTCATTTAGCTCATTTTCTGCAAGAAATTGGGCATAGGCATTGGCAGTAACAATAAATGCTGGGGGAACAGGCAAGCCAAGATTGTACATTTCTGCCAAATTAGCTCCCTTGCCTCCTGCAATAGCAACATCCTCTTTTCCTATCTCGCTAAGCCACACCACAGCTTTTTCCATTAATAACTTAGCAGCATGTTTTTAAATTTTTTTGAAATTTTTGCTTTTGCCTTTACAACTAGAACCAAAGCCCAAGCCTTGCAACCATGCATGCGAACGTTTTTAAAATTGTTTGGCCTCTTTTTAAAATGCCAAGACGAAAGATGTATGATGTGGAGGATATAGTTGAAAATGAACTTAACCAAGAAAGAATACACCAACTTTATGTTGAGAGAGCAGAGCATTGTGCAAAATGTGGTAATTATTATGATGCTGTCATCAATGCTGTAAAAGCAGGAAGGCAAGATCTTGTAGAGAGTTATCTAAATGAATTGGCCAGGTATCAGCCAACTATTGCAGAGATAATTGCTTCTTACTTGGCTTTAAAAGAAGCTAAAAGTGCGAAAAAAGAATCAAGCTGAAATTGAGGCTAGCAGCTTGGATGCTATCTCAGAGGCAACAGGAAGCTCGAATTTTTGTCCTTGATAGCTTTTTATTAGGCAAAAGAGCCATAAGCCAAAAGAAAAAAGCAGGACAAGAATTGCGAGGGCTTTTCCTATGAAAGGAATTGTGCTCACTACAATGCTAACTATCGTTAATATGCCAAATGCGACAAGGCTTTGTGCCGCATGCCATCTCACAAATTTATTTTTCTCTAACAACAAAAAAACCAGGCCTGTAACCCAGCCAAGTAAATAGGCCAACATTGCCTCAACGTTTTCACTAAGGTTAAGATCTGTTGTCTTCGCTTTTGCTTTTGTTTTTGCTTGGTCTTTTGCTTGAGCCGCCATTCCAACTTTTACTTTTATGTTACCGATTGGTCAGTAAAATAGGCAACAACATTTAAAAATTTAAAATCAAAGGCAAGCATGATCATAGGTGTGACTGGGCTGAATGCAAGCGGGAAGGATACTTTTGCAAATTATCTATGCACAAAAGGATTTTATCATGTCAGTTTAAGCGATATCATAAGAGAAGAAGCAAGGAAGAGAGGGCTTGCTTTGACGAGAGAAAATTTAATTTGGCTTGGCAATGAGCTTAGAAAAAGGCATGGAGCAGGCATATTGGCAGAATTGGCATTGGAAAAAGCTAAGAGAGAAGCTTTTGGCCAACATCTTGTTATAAGTAGCATAAGGAATCTGCAAGAGCTGGAATTTCTTAAGAGAAAAGGAAATTTTTTGCTTGTTGCGATAGTAGCAAGCCCAGAGAAAAGATATGAGAGATATTGCAGGAATCCTAAAGCAGGGGTGATGAGCTTTGAAAAATTTCTTGAGCTAGAAAAGCAAGAAATGCAAGAAAGGCCTGAATCACAGCAGCTGCATTTGATAAATAGAGGGGCTAAGGTTAAAATTGTGAACAATGGCAGCATAGAAAAATTTTACAAAAAGATCGACACTTTTCTGAAGGACTTTGCACCAAAGTTAGATAAGAGAGAAAACTGGAATGTATATTTTATGGAAATTGCAAAACAAGTGGCTATGAGAAGTAATTGCATAAAGAGGAAGGTTGGAGCGATAATTGTGAAGGATAGAAGGATCATAAGCACTGGCTACAACGGAACTCCAAGAGGAGTAAGGAATTGTAATGAAGGCGGATGCCCTAGATGTAATGCTTGGGTTGAAAGTGGCAAAGCGCTAGATGAGTGCTTTTGCAGTCATGCAGAAGAAAATGCAATTGTTCAGGCTGCTTATCATGGGATAAGCATAAAGGATTCAACTCTCTACACAACCTTCTCTCCTTGCCTAACTTGTGCAAAGATGATAATAAATGCAGGAATAAAAGAGGTTTATTACAATGCAAACTACAGCTTAGCCAAAAATGCAGAAAAAATATTAAAAGAGGCAGGAGTAAAGTTGTATAAGCTTTAAAAGTTGTATAGGCCATGTCTTAAAGCTCTTAAAGTTACTTTGTTGCTTCGTTATTGCATTTTTTTACTTAGCAAACAAAATTTTAGCAACAAAATAAAGCAATTTATTAAAAATTAAAAAATCAAAAAATCTTAAATTCAAAATAAAAATGGCGAGCGCGAAAATTAAGAGCATAGAAAAGGTTATGGAAATTTTGGCTAGGTATTTTAATTATACAGAAAGAACTACACTGAACAGAATGAGAAAAAAGCCTGATGCATTTAAAATCCTCATCTCTTGTTTGCTTTCGTTGAGGGCTAGGGATGAAAATACAGAAAAAGTGGTTAAGAGGCTTTTTAAGCATGTGAAAGGGCCAGAGGATATTGTAAAAATGCCAACAAAAAGGCTAGAGAGGCTTATATATGAATCGGGATTTTATAAAAGGAAGGCGAGAATTTTGAAACATGTGGCTAGAGTTATTTTGGAAGAATATGGCGGCAAGGTTCCTGCCAGCAAGGAAGAGCTGCTTAAGATAAGGGGGATAGGGCCAAAAACTGCTAACATAGTTTTGGCTTTTGCTTTTAAAAAGGATGCACTGCCTATTGATACACATTGCCATAGAATTCCAAACAGGCTTGGATGGATAAGAACAAAAACACCCGAGCAAACTGAAAAGGCCTTAGAAAAGCTTTTGCCAAAAAAATATTGGAAAGAATTCAATGCCCTTTTTGTCTTGTTTGGCAAGACAATATGCAAGCCTGTCTCACCTTTATGCAGCATTTGCCCTGTCAGAGATTACTGCAAGAGGGTTGGTGTTGAGAGGAGGAGATAAAATTATTCTTCAGAAATTTTTATAACTCTAATATTCAATTCTTCACAAACTTCCTCTAGAGCTGGATCGGCCCCTCTACAAATTACGTACATTCCTATTTTTTCTTTAGGATGTTTCTTTCTTTTGCCAATAGTATTCTGTATCCTATTACTTGCCCAATAGCCTCCCAATTCAACTCATCTTTTATTTCAATAATATCACAAGATCCATCAGGTTTTTCATGCAGAATATCTATTTCTTTTTGTACAAAGTAAAGAAATTTTTTAGCATATTCAACACTTCTTTCTTCCGGTATTATTTTTAAGGGCGGTCTTCCAACTATACGGACTTTCTTCTTCAATGTACCAGTAAAACCAAGATCCCTAGCTTTAGAAAGAAAAATCTCGATAACCTCTTCCTCTTTTTTTCTCCTTTTGTTTCGATTTTTAATTTTTTCTTCTTGCTGGCCCATTCTCTAACATTCTCTAATATTAATAATTCTTTTTAAGATTTTTCTTTTTGAAGACAGTGTAAAGTAGATTTTTTCTTTCTCAAACACAATACTACTTCATTTACATCTGTGCCCCTTCACCAAAATCCCATCTATGATACCGTTCATTATTAAATAATTGTCGGACAAATATTTAAATACTAAAAAATGTGTTAAAACAAAAATAAATAAAAAATGATAAATAAAAAAATGATCTTAATAAGAAACTTGTACGGCTTTTTACAAGAAGTCCAAAAAGTAACAGGAAAAATCTCAGGTAAATGGATAAGGTTAGAACCTCTTGTGCATGAAGTTAAAACAGATACACTTGCACCAGGAGCAACATTGACAATGGAAAAACGAGCTGGTGTTAATGAAGCATTTGTCATACCCTTCTGGTATGGTGCAGTTGATGGAACAAAAGGAAAGTTTAACGTTGATATTAATATTGCAGGACCAGTTAATTTAAAATTTGATAGTTTAATTTTAAGCATGGAAAACGATAAACCAGTCATCACAAATCCAGCTATTGTTGTAGGATCAAATGAGAGTTACAGAGTTACGATAACAAATAATACTAAGGAAACAGTAAACAATGTTATATTGCAAGCGTGGGGATTTAGAATGGAAAACGCATTTGTGGTGAAAAATAGAAAAAGAAAAAAATTAAAATGACAGAAAAACACGAGAAAGGACGTGAGTTTGAAAAAAAGGTTGCAGAATGGTTTAGAAAGCAGGGTTACAAAGTTTTGGTTAGGGAGAAGGTTGGAGGAAAAAGTGGATTAAAACATGAAATAGATGTTCTAGTTTTTGATAAAAATTCCGGTAAAATAATTTGGGCTGTTCAATGTAAATATCATGAAACAAAGAAAATTGAAAAAAATGAAATAAGTGCATGGATAGAAATTTGTAAAGATATAGATGCAAAACCAGCATTTGCAGCTTCAGACTTTACTTCAGGTGCAGTGAAATATGCGAGAAGTAAGGGAGTCGAATTAATTAGGGCAGATGAATTAGAAATTGAACCAGAAGAAGTTGATGGAAAAGATTTTGCAGCTTGGAAAAAAGAACTTAATTCTATTACTGATGAAGTAGATAAATTTTTATTTTGTGTTAAGAGCATATATCAGACAGGGATATTGCAGGAAGCAGAGAAAGTTAAATCTCAATCTCTTATAGAATTAGAAGAGTATGAACCAAAACTTTATGAGTTATTTATAGAGCCTGGAAGGCTGAGAAAATTTTTGATTAAACTTAATCGAGTAGAGGGAAAGTACATGTATGATTATGCTTTTGGAGATTTGGAAAATCCTTTTGGAATCTATATAAGAGTATCTAATACGTTAAGTGAGAAATCTAAAAGTTTGCCATCAAAAATAGACGAAGTATTAGGATCCATTAAATCAGTTTTCGAACGATTTAATGTCGGAACTTTACTTCCATTTCAAAAAATGAATTATGGAGAGAAATGTAAAATCTTTTTAGAATCATGGCTCACGATTGCAGAGTCTAATTTAAACATAGAAAAAGCAATCGAAGAATGGGGAAAGTATATTTCCCTTACTTTTTCATATTCTCTTGCAAAGGATGGTGTGAACTTTGATTCGACGAAAAATATATTGATAGGGAAACTAGAAAATCAAGAAATCAAAGCTATAAAAGATTTTTGGAAATTTTATTTAGAGAGAAATAAAAATACAGACATTGAAAAATTGAGTTCATTCTTTGATACAGACCTAAGATGTTTAAATGAAGAAGATAAATGCCCCATACTTAATCCTAATGAAAAAACAAATAAATTAAAATCAATTCGTTCAATTTTCAAAAAAAGCATCATAATCAAAAAAGCATATGAAAAAAATAAATCGGAAGTCGATACAACCATTTTCAATTTAAAATTAGAAACTATCAATAGCAAACCTTAAATAATCCTTCTGGCTGCTTTTTTATGGAAGCCGATAGGAGATTTATCGAGAGGTTTGAGAGAAAGATAAGGGAAACTATCAAAAAATACAATTTGGCTAGTGAGGATGATAAAATCTTGGTTGCATGCTCTGGGGGCAAGGATTCTACAACTGTGCTTTATTTGTTGCAAAAATTTGGTTATAAAGTTGAGGCCCTTCACATAAATTTGCAGATGGGCCAATGGAGCAAGCAGCATTTAGCTAATATAACACAATTTTGCAAGCAACAAGCCATTAAGCTTCATGTTATTGATATGCGAGAGGAATTTGGATGTTCGATGTGTTACATAAGAACAAGCATAAGAGAGAAAGCGGCAATAAAAAATTGTGCTATATGCGGAGTTATAAGAAGGTGGCTTTTGAATAAAAAGGCAAAGCAGATTAAGGCAGACAAAATTGCTACGGGTCATAATCTTGATGATGAGGTAGAGACCATCTTGATGAATGTGTTGAAAGGAAATCTTGAGCTCAGCTTAGGTTTGGGGCCGAGGGTTGGGATTGTGCAAGACGAAGAATTTGTTCCTAGGATCAAGCCACTCTATTTTTGCACAAACCAAGAAGTCAAGAGATATGCTATGCTCATGCAGTTTCCTGTGCTTTATGGCCCTTGCCCCTGCCTTGCAAGCTTAAGGAGAGAGATAAGGGAATTTCTTCCTGCTTTGGAAAGCGTGCTGCCTGGAATGAAAGTCAACCTTGTCAAAAATTTTCTCGATGTTGTTGTGCCAGCAGCAAGACAGAGTTATAGAGAGAAGTACAAAGAAAGGCTTACGGTAAATCACTGCAAGATCTGCGGAGAACCTTGTAGAAATGAAATCTGCAAAAGATGCAGCTTGATTGAGATTTTGAATAGCTAAAGCAAGCCATCCGAAGCAAAACAAAGCTGCTAAATAAGCAAAGATTTAAAAATTAACCATCGTTAATTTTTTTATGCAAAAAATGAAGAAAAGGTTAAGGAAAAAGTTAGGGCAAAGAAAGTTTATCTTGCCACAGGCAATAGAACTTTATTACTTGATTCCATTTTTAAGAAAACAACTTGCCATTGCATTGATGAAAAAAGGCTTAAAGCAGAAGGAAGTTGCAAGGCTTCTTAGCCTTACTCCTTCTGCCATAAGCCAATATCTTAGCGGCAAAAGAGCAGCTAATAAAATTGAGGTTTTGGCAGGTGCAATAGAGAAGAGTGCAGAAAAGATTAAAAGTAAGGTTGGCAAGGTTGGCAAAGACGAGGATTATGCACATAAAGAATTGCTCAGGCTTGTAAAAATTGCTGAGAGAAAAGGAATAATGTGCGAGCTTTGTAAGGCCCATAACAAAATAAATTGCAAGGATAAAATTTGTTATTAAAATGACGAGGAAAGTTTATTTGGATTATGCCGCAACAACTCCCTTGGCTAAAGAAGTTTTGGAAGCAATGAAGCCATATTTCTCTGAAAAGTTTGGAAATGCGAGCAGTTTGCATAGGTTTGGCATTGAGGCTAGAGGGGCTATAGAGAAAAGCAGAGAAAAAATTGCAAGAATGCTGAATGTTAAGGCAAACGAGATAATTTTTGTTGGTTCTGGCACCGAGGCTGATAATTTAGCAATAAAAGGTTTTGCTTTAGCAAATAGGCAAAAAGGAAAACATATTTTGATAAGTAGCATAGAGCATAAAGCAGTGATAAATGCAGCAAAATGGCTAAAGAATTATGGCTTTGAGATAGAGTTTATTAATGTCGATAGAGATGGAATAGTAAAGGTTGATGAGTTAGAGGCTAAGATAAGAAAGGATACAATTCTTGTTAGCATTATGACTGTGAACAACGAAATTGGCACTATACAGCCAATAAAAGAAATTGCTAGGATTTGCAATGAAAAAGGAGTTGCTTTTCACACAGATGCTGTTCAGGCTTTGGGAAAGATAAAGATTGATGCTAAAGAGATATGCTTGTTGAGTGGAAGCGGACACAAGGTTTATGGGCCAAAAGGAATAGGTTTGCTTTACAAGAGGCAAGACATAAGGCTAGAGCCTTTGTTGCATGGTGGTGGCCAGGAATTTGGCTTGAGAAGTAGTACAGAAAACACTGCAGCAATAGTCGGATTTGCAAAGGCTTTGGAGCTTTGTGAAAATGAAATGGAAAAAGAGAGCAAGAGGCAAGCTGTGCTGAGAGATAAAATTATCGAGGAGATTTTGGGCTATGATTTTATAAAGGCAAGGCTCAATGGCTCTAAGCAAAGAAGAATTTTCAACAATGCAAACTTCAGCTTTTATGGAATAGAGGGAGAAGCCTTAGTGCTGCTGCTTGATGAATATGGTATAGCATGTAGTACGGGCTCTGCTTGCAGTGAAAAAACTCTTGAGCCAAGCCATGTGCTTTTGGCAATAGGCCTCAAGCCACAAGAAGCACATGGAAGTTTGAGGATTAGTTTAGGAAGATACACAAGCAAGGAAGATGTAGATTACTTGCTTGAAGTTTTGCCAAAAGCAATAAAAAGGCTAAAGAAAATAACCCCATACAAATAATATGCTGTATAGCAAAAAAGTCATGCAACATTTTTTGAAGCCAAAAAACATTGGCAAAATAAAAAATGCTAATGGAATTGGAAAAGCCGGAAATCCTAACTGTGGAGATGTTATGTATCTCTATATTAAAGTTGGCAAGAGAAAAAGAAAAGGTAGGGAAGAGGAATACATTAAAGATGTAAAATTTGAGACTCTTGGTTGTGCAGCTGCAATAGCTGTTTCGAGCATGCTTACAGAGATGGTAAAGGGGAAAAGTTTGGAAGAAGCAAAGAGGATTGATAATCAAGCAATTGTAAAAGCCCTTGGCGGATTGCCGAAGGAAAAATTCCATTGCTCTGTGCTTGGCAAAGAAGCTTTGGATAGCGCAATAAAGGATTATGAAAGGAAGAAAAGAAAAAATCAAACTCCTTCGTAAAGCCTCTCTGCAAAAAATTCTGGCAAGCCTTTCTGCCTTATATCTCTTGCAATTTCATCTATGTCATATGCCACCCTTACTATTTCTGCTTCCATCGTTGCTGTGTTGAGCAGGGCAAAGCTTGCTTTGTTGTTTCCATCTCTTGGCTGGCCTACAGAGCCTGGATTTAGCAACAAGCCTTGTTTTGTTTTTTTGATTAATGGTATGTGGGTGTGGCCAAGGGTTATAGTATTTACTTTATACTTGCAGAGCCAATGCTCAAGTATTTCATCACTAACAAAATAAACATATTCCAAGCAGCTTTCAGGGCTTCCATGGCATAGAAGAAATTTTTTGTTATTGGCCTTTATTTTCTTTTTTAGGCCAAGTTTCTTTAACCATCTCCACGCAAAATCCTCCAGGTTTTTCTCGTGCCACAACAAAGCTTCTATTGCTTTATCGTTAAACCAGCCCAAAAGCTTTTTGTCTAGTAAAGCCAGCTCATGATTTCCCATAACGCAAGCAATTTTCCTCTTTATAATTTCTTTTATGCATTGGTTTGGCATGGAGGCATAGCCTATAACATCGCCACAACAAAAAATTTTTTCTACTCCCAACTCGTCGATCTTAGCCAAGACAGCTTTTAAGGCAGGAAAATTGCTATGGATGTCTGCCATCAATGCGACAAGCATTTTTTGCTTTGATTTCTTTAGTTTCTTAGTTTTTTTCTTTTTTGGCTTTTTCTTTTTTCACTGTTTAATTATCAAAAAGATTTAAAAACTATTTGCCCATGCTAAAATATGCAAATCGGAAATAGGCACGAAGAGAGATTGAGAAAGATTTCTCAAGCTTTTTTTCCAGCCACCGAAATAGTGCCTATTTCCATAGCATTTAGGCCTACTTGGGCCTATGTAGTCTTTACAATAAAAGCTGCTCACTAAAACGCTCTAAAAATTTTGTCTGGAGCGTTTTGGTGGGCGCATTAAAATGGCTAAAAAATTCTTGGGGCTTAAGTTGAAAGGTTTGGAATGGAATTACAATTTGAATAGTGATTTAAATGATTCAAATAACTTTAGCAATATAGATGGCTTATGCCTAGAATGCAAGGAAGGAATTTTCAATCCTATTTGTGGCAAATGCTTGGCCAATGAAATAATTTCATGGATAGAAGAGCTGAAGAAGGAAAAATTTTCAAATACAACGATAGCCTTGCTAAGGAAAAAAATTCTGCAAGAGATAAAGGGAATTTTAAAGATAAAGGTTGTGTCAGAGAGATGCATGAAATGCGGCGGAATAGTTGTTATGTGCCCATACTGCTTCACAGAAAGAATTTACAATGTGATAAAGGGGCTAAAAATAGATGAAAAAGAAAAGTGCTTGTTGAGAGAAAGTTTCCTTTCTGCTTTCAATTTTGATTTTGATAGAACTGGCTATAGCAAGGAAATCAATTGGGGCTGCTAACTTTTTTAAAGCTTTTCAAATTTTTTAAAAAATGAAAAGAGGAAAGATCGTTTATGAAGATGCACTTGATGTTAAGGAAAAGGTTTTGGAAATAGCAAGAAAGCTGGATTTGGGCCATATAAAGCCAGAGTTGATAGCATGCATAAGAAGCAGAAATGCCAAGACAAATGCTATAGCAAGATGCTATGCATTGGCCAAGCCATTCCAAATTGCCTTTAGACTTTCTCCTCGGTATGTTATAGAAGTTGTGGCTGAGAGGTTTGACAAGCTTGACGAAAAGGAAAAGACAAAGGTTTTGTTGCATGAATTGCTTCACATTCCAAAATCTTTTGGAGGAGGATTTAGGCATCATGATTATGTAAATTCGAAGGCAGTAGAGAAGCTTTACAAAAAATTAATTGGCCGATGTTGATTGATGCTACTTTTTATCTATCAAAAGTGCTTTACAAACGCCTCCGATTTCTATTCCTGAATCAGAAATGCCTTTCAAAATTTCTCTCTCGGTAACAAGCACAAGATGGCTGTCGGGCTTCTCTAAGGCCTCTCTTATCTTTTGCTCGTATTCTGGTTTAAATCTTGCTCTGTAAATTTCTAAATATCTTTCTGTAACCTTGCCCTCTTGGCCTGGTCTATCTGTAATTGTTCTCTCAGTAACAGTGCCCAAGTACTCAAAATCTACAGCATCAGGAGGCAAGTCTGGCAGAACTTGCTCCTCTTCTACAAACTCCTCTTTTAGCTCTCTGTATGGAGAGGTTTCTCTATCCTTTTTTTGATAAAACCACCTTTCGAATTCTGGCAGTTTATCTTCGGCAATCATAAGCCTGAGATCATTTCCCTTTTCGTATTCTACTTTAAGGCTATCGAGAAATGGTTTTGCCGATGGATAAAATTCTGTAGATCCACCAAAAGGAGTATATACCTTTTTCCCTGCAGCAAGTCGCTTTTTGTTTAGGCAGAGAAGAATTTTTCCGTCCAATTCGATCTTTACCAAATTTGCAGCGCTCACTCTTACCTGCATTTTATCATTTTATCTTTCTTTATTTAGCCATAAGGGCTGGAATAGCTTGGCATTCCATGTGCCTTCTTGTAAGCATTGTAGATATCATAAAGCGCAGCAATCATATCTTTCTCGACGTATTTTCTCAGCAGCTGCTCTGCCCAGTTGTCCTTTCCCTTTCTCTCTTCTTTCTTACCTTCCTTTCCTTTTTCCTTTTTCTTAAACAAGCCTATGATGTCTGTTACTATGCCCTCCTCCCATGCTCCTTTTTCTTTCTCCTTTTTCTCTTTTTCCTCTTTTCCTTTCTCTTCTTCTTCCAAAAAATGTTTCAGGTCTTCTGACAGGGTTTTTAAAGTCTCTTCGGTAACATCTTGTGTAATCCTTATTGTTTCTTCAAACTCTTTCTTCTCAAATTCCTTGACAAAATCCTCCAGCTCATCTTGCCTTAACACATATGCCTTAAACAAAATATCTGCCCTCCCGCCAAAGGTATAGTAGCCTTCCTTTCCTGCAACTCTCGGAATGCTCCTAAAGGAAAAATCTATAAAAACGACCCCATAAAACGGCCTGGCATTTTTGGCAATTTGTTTGGGGAAGCTTGCAATTTTCTCTGTCTCATATTTCTTCTTGCACAGCAAAACCAAATCGAGAAGCATCGTAGAGAAGGCAGAAACCAAGCTTGCCTGCTTCGACTCTTTCATCATCAGCTCCTCTGCAGCCTTGATGTATGGCCTTGCCCATCTTGCATATAGCTTTAGGCTTGCCACTTGGCTCTTGAGATATGTCTTCTCTATGTTGTATCTGTTCCTCAACTCCTTTTCACTCATCTCAAGCCACTGATTGAACTCCATCAGCCTACTCCTCAATATGTTTTTTACTCTTTCGTTCAAATCAAGCTTGTCTACATCCTCTAGCTTTTTTGCAACAAAAAAAGCATCACGCAAGGTAACAAAGCCGAGCTGAGCAGTAAGGACATTTATCGCTCCCCTCCCTTTCTTTACATCGACATTTGTGATCCATATTTCTTTCAGTGCATTTAGGGCAGCATTTCTTGTCTTCTCATCTTTGCTTTTTAGGCCGTCGTAAAGCTTGAGCCTGATCTCAAATTCTTTTAAATCCCATATCAAAGTGATGATCGACTTGATAACTTGGTTTATTGCTCCAAGATATTTCATTGCCTCTTCTCTTAGCCTTGTTGCCCTTGCACTCATCTCTGCAAAATATCCTCCTCCCGGAGTAGCAGTAAAGCTGTCTACCAACTTCTCCACCTCATAGCCCTTTCCTTGCATATGATCGAGCAGCCAATAATAAATTGGCTCAAGCTGCTGGACAGGAGAATCATAAGTGAGAGAATACTCTGCTATGCTCTTGGTTTTGCAGCTTTCTTCCAAAAGTTTGTAAATGTCAGCCTGCATTTCACTCAATCTTTTTTCATAAGCTGGAATGTTGTAGCTAGGTCTATGACATATTTTCCATCTTCTACCTTAAATATAACAGGATGCCCCTTAAACAGCTTTACAAGGTCTATTTCATATTTTCCTGGCTTTATTGCTCTTACAGTCTCTAAATCCAATACCACAGGAGCTTCGTTTTCTGCATCGCCTATTATTTTTTTGATTTGGGCCTCTATCTCTTTAACCTGCTCGGCAGATAAGCTTATTTCTGGCCTTGGTTTTTCCTTGAAAAAATAGAAAAGCCTGCATTTACACTTGTTACAACCTTTCAATATCACATCGGGTTCTTCATAGATTGTCCCACATCTGACGCATTGGTGTGGCATAAAAAAATAGCTTATGGTTGTTTAAAAAGTTTAGCAGCAAAGCTTACTACTTACTTGAGTTTCAAGAAAAGCTCCAGCTTTTTCAGATCCTTTTTCACTTCCTTGATGATTGTCGCAGGGCCTATGAGCGTCAGCACTTCTCTATCTCCGACAAGAAAATCGGCTATGCTTTTTCTTAACCTCATCATTAGTCCCATATCGACGATCTTTGGATTGAGTGTTTCTATCTCTATCCCCCTAAATCCCCTGCTACCCTTGATCTTTTTCATTGTCTCCTCTATCAAATCCTTTTTCTCTTCATGGCTCAATGTACCTTGCAAGATTATAATTTTATCTTCTGCAACATTGTCAAGCAAAAATTTCACTCGCTTATAAGGGCTCATGACAGAAAGTTGCGAATGCGGAATGAATTGTAGCTTTATACCTTTCGCCATTTTACCTCCTTCTCCTCTTAACTTTTTTTATTGTATTGAAGAGGGTTTCGTAAAATTCTTCTATATTTTTGCCATATCTAGCAGATAAGCCAACAACTTCGTATTCTGGAAAAGCAGCCTCTATGGCCTTTACGTTTGCTTTTTTCAAATCTATTTTGTTTGCCACTATGATCACAGGAATTTTCCTAGCTAATAGATTTCCTATAATAGTAATGTTGACTTGGGTATAGGGATTTTCTGTGGCATCGAGCACCACAACAACAACGTCCATATCATCAAGCCATTTTATGCTTTCTATAACTCCTCTTGTAGCCTCTTCTGCCCTTTTCTTTGCCTCTTTCTTGCTTAGGCCATAACGCAAAAAGTTTTCGTAGTCGATTTTTGTTGCTATGCCTGGAGTGTCTACAATCTTGAAAGTCATTCTTTTTCCCTTATAATCAATCACTACTTCTTCCTTAACATTAACCTCCCTTGTTTCGTGAGGTATTCTGCTTGCTTTTCCTATCTCTTCACCTATCCAATCCTTGCATATCCTATTGGCCAAGGTTGTCTTGCCAGAGTTTGGAGGCCCATAAAAGCCAAGCTTTAGCTCTCTCTGTACAGAAAAAATGTTGTTGAAGATCCTCTTGAAAAAATTTGTTATGATTCTAATCACCATTTCAATTTTACTTCTTTTGCTTTTAAAATTTTTATTTTTAAATTTTTTTCTTTACTCCCTGCTCATTTGACTTTATTTGGCCTTTTCCCTTTCCTGTCCTTTTTCCTTTCCTTTCATCATGGCCTCTACTTTTTTCATTCCGTACTTTATCTGCTCTGCTTTCCATCCACTAGCTGTTAATTTTCTTGTAATTTCTTCCTTGCTCATTCCGGATTTAAGAGAATTGGAGATGAAGCTTATCAAGTTGTAATAATCGGCTCTTGTCGCAAAAAGTTTCTTTTCCTTCTTTTCCTCTTGTTTCTTTTTGAAAGTTTTAATGGCATCTAAAATCTGCTTGTGCCATATCACTATTAAACCTACAACAAGCAAGATTATGGCAAGTATGAGCAAAATTTTTGGCCCGATGCTTTTTTTCTTCTCCACAACTCCTGTAATCTCAACATAAGTAGGCTGAAGCTTGTTTAGATTGGTTGGAACAGCAAAAATTGCTAAATTAAGGATATCAACATCACCAAGATAGGCTATCCTTGCAGATTGCAATGGCAATTTTATTTTCCCAGATGAGCTATTGATAGCTTGAGTAGATGTGGCTAAGGAATAATCTAGGCCAACGATTAGCGCTCCATCGACTTGTCTCTTATTGTTGACATTTAGGTTTAAGATTGTCAATGTTTCTGTTGAGCCGCTTAAAAAGACAATTTTTTTCTTCTCTGCAGTTAAGCTGAACTCTAAGTTTTGATAATTCCAGGCTGCTATTGCTTTCTTGCATTCATTGTCGCTTAGGGCACAACTTCCTGCAGCGCTTTCTGCAGCTTGCTTATCTACTTTGTTCCAATCTACCAAGTAATTTGCCATTGAAAAATTTTCATAGGCCAAAATGTTGCTTGCAACCCTTGCCTTTATTCCATCGTACTCGCTTTTTATACTAGCTAGTTGAGTTTCATTAGCTGCAGAAAGACTGCTGAGCAAGGTTTGTAGCTTTGTTTTTATCCCGCTTGTGTTTAACTTATCCTTTAGCCATGCCGCATAAAACTCATTTCCAAGCTTTGCCTCAAACGAAGATATGTCTTGAATTGCTTTTGTTATGCTTGCGTTGAGCGTTTCTTTGAAAACTCCTACAGTAGCTGTAAAGGATGCTATGCCTTTAAACCCAGTGCTGTCTGTAACTTCTGCCGTTATTGTGTATGTGCCGGCAGTGGAATAAGTGTGGACAAAAATCCCATTGGTGCTTTCTTCCTGGCTTCCATCACCAAAACTTATTTTGTAGCTTGTGATGTTTCTTCCTGCTGGAGAAAACGCAATAACTCTAATCTCTGTAGGCTCGTTAAGCATAATGCTGAGCGGATAAACTCCTGCCACGATCGGAACCCTTTCAACTTTAAAGGTTTTTGTATAGGTTTTGCCTGCATAATTGATGCTAACGGTGTAGTTACCATAAGTAGATGGAGCAGTCAAGTTGAAAGCGGCAAGCGGTATTGCAACAAAGCCGCTAACTATGCGAGGATAGCTGTAGCTGAGGGTTGAAATGCTACTCATTTCTATAGTATCGCTTCCCCTTTTGTATTGCAACGAAATGCTGCTAATAGTATAGTTTGCAGTCGAAACGATTTTTATCGGTATTATGCATTCTGCTGAACAATTGCCATAAAAAGAGTTGAGATAGGCATTTATATCATCCTTCAGATTTTTTCCTGTTTGCTCCTTGTAGAAAGTTGAGTTGAATGTTATTGTCTCACCCAATTGAGAAATCTTGTATGCTTGCATAAACAAACCATATTTTTCATGCTTAGCTAAATAAATTTTATCGCTTGTGTTTATTGGCTTAATGCATACAGTATAATTTCCTTCTTTTACAAAGGCCTCGATATCACAAGATACCACATCCCAATCTGTAGGAATATCTTCTGTGTTGTTACATTTTTTTTCTCCCTGCGGGAGGATTATCCTAAATGCCACGCCATTTCCCTCTGTAGCATATTTTATCTTAGCTCCTAGCATTACCTTTCCTGTTTTGTATGGAAAATCGATGACTTCACACTTTTCTGTATCTAGTACAATTTCTTCCAATTTTTTCGATTCGTCATATCCTTTAGGCCAAACTTTCTCATCACACAATTCCAATTCAGACGCTTTGATATATTCAAAATCTGTTACTCCATCATCAAACAAATCGAGAGAAAAAGGAATTTTGTTACACTCTTCTCCAGTTCCACTTCCTTCAATGTTGAAACTCAAGCTGATTACTTCAGTAATGTTGTTAAGGGCAAAGCCAACAAGCGACTCTCCAGCTCCGCCACTAAAAGAGTCTGCAGAAGTTTTTTCTTCATAATATTTCTTGCATGCAACGGTTTTGTTGTCGAAGTAACAAGAGCTTTCTATCCCATAGCTCTTAGCATTTTGCATCAGTTCAAGCAGTGTAAAAGATTTTGCCTTGCCATCTACGCTCATACTGATGCTATTTCCGCTTGACTCGTTTAGGCTAACATTGAAATAACCATTGAGCGGCTGATTTGGACCGACATCATAAACAACAAGTGCAGGATTTCCTACTTCGGCAGAAGCAAAAGAAAGCAAGGAGAGCAAAAAAAGTAGGACTGTGCAAAGTGCAGAGATAAAAATTATTTTTCTTTCCATTTTTTCCCTCTTTTGGATTTTATTAAGAATAAAAAAGCCTATAAAAATTTATTGCTTTTCAACTTTTCGTTTTAAATTTTTAAATTTTTAATTTCTTTTTAGCAAGCATGATCATTGACGCTCATGTCCATTTGCCAGTATCTAAACCTGAAAAAGGGTTTTACATTTGAAAAAGCTAAAGAAAAACTTCTCACTGATATGAAAAGATCAGGAATTGATTATGCAATTTTGATCCCGGACAATGTCGGTGGCTCGGCAATTGGTGATTTAGATACATGCTTAAAATTGGTTAAAAATGAGAAAAAACTCTTTTTACTTGGAACTGTTGACATTAGAAAGGAAGTAGAATACAGTAAACTGGATTTTCTTTTTGAGCAAGGAAAGATTAAAGGAATAAAGATTTTTCCAGGACATGATCCAATATATCCAACCGATAAAAGGTTATTAAAGGCATATAAGCTTTGTGTAGAATATGGTTTTCCTGTAGTAATTCATACATCGGCTAATTCTCGAATGGCAGCAAGATATAGTAATCCGAAAAATATCGTAAAATTAGCAAAAAGTTTTTCTGATTTACAAATCGTCATAGCTCATTATTTTTGGCCAAAGATGGAATATTGTTATGAGATAACACGAGGATACGAAAATATTTATTTTGATACTTCTGCTTTAGCATATGATAAGATAATAAAGAAAAAGGGAATAGAAAAAATAAAAAAGATCCTTACAAAGACCATCGAAGACAATCCAAAAAGTGTTCTATTTGACTCAGATTATGCCATATGTAGCTTTGAAAGCCATATAGAATTGATTGATTCGTTGGAAATTTCGAAAGAGAATAAAAAAAGAATATTTTGGAAAAATGCAAACAAATTATTTAAGTTGAGAATAAACTTTTCTTAACTTCATTTTCAATTTTTTGCCGGCTTTGCCAACTCGTGATGATCCTTTTCTTAAATACTGGCAAATCGGCCAGCCTTATGTTGGCTCCGACAGCTTTTTCGTGGCCTCCGCCGCTTGCATCTCTTAGTCCTTCTATGGCTTTGAGCGTTATCTCCCTTGCCCTTTCCCCCCTAACAGATATCTTGACCTTCTCTCCCTTTACGTTTGCAACAACGATGAGCTTTTGAGGATACTTAAAGGCTAGGGCATTTGCAAGCTCAGCGCTTATGCTAAGTTGGCTGGCATATTTAAAAAACACGACATCCTTCTCTGCCTTTATCCTTTGCAAAAGTTTGCTATAAACCCTAAAAACTTCTTTAAACCTTTTATGCATGGTTCTGTTTTTCTTGTTCTCTTCGAGTATTTCATAAGGACTATTGACATTTACAAGAAAATTTATCATCTTTACTATGTTGGAAGTTTTGTCTTTTAGGCCAAATTGCAAAATCAAATTTATTTTTCCGAAGGTTGTTGTATACAAAATTTTTCCTACATCGTTTAGCTCTTGCTTGCTTATCTCGAAAAGATCGCTATATTGCTTATAAACCTCCTCAATAAACTCAGGAACATACCAATCGCCCAAGCAGCCTAAGGCAGCAATCCACTGCAACTGCTTGTTGGCTATAACATATGCCCAATAGGTAGTGGGCTTGTTTATTCCTATTTCTTCTGTAGGATTGAGGAAGACGAAATTTTTTCCCCCAACCCCAAAATCCTCAAAACCCTTGTTGCCTTTATGGTGGTCTATCCACACAGAAGCTATGTTGGCATCTACCAGACGTTTTATAAAACCACTCGCCACAACAGGCTTATCCAATATAAAAACACTGTCAGCATTAAGTTCAGAAATTCTTCTTGCATAGCTTTCATTCAACTCTGGAAAGCTCTTGATTGCTACTCCCTTCCCTTTTCCACTCCATTTTCTAAGCAAAAGAAAGGCGCAAAGGCCATCGCTGTCATTGTCGAAAAAATAGACGGGATTGTTAAACCTGAGCAACATCTCCCTTATCTTCTCGACCTTTTCCAAAATTTTCTGTTCCATGTTTAAAGCTATAAACCAAGCTTTATCAAATAATCCCTTATAGCCTTAATTTTCCTCTCGTTCATGCCCTTAACCTTCAGCAACTCTTCGTTGCTTGCATTCATGATGTTCTTTAAATTAGAAAAGTTTTCTATCAAAGCCCTAACATTGTCTTCTGTCAACTGATGTATGTTGCACAAAAGCCTATATCCTCTTGCAACTATTTCTTCTTTCTTTTTGCTAGCCTCGAAGACCTTTATGACATTTTGTATTGTTATGATTTCTTCTTTGCTCATCTGCTGAAGGTTAGCAACAATCTTGTCAAAATTGAAAAACTCAGAATAATCTTGCATTATAAGCTCTATCTCCCTGTTTATCGCATTTAAAACTTCTTTAACCTGCATACTAAAGATTTCTCCCTCTGTTCCTAGCTCTGTTAAGTAAACATAAAAATTATTTATTATATCGTCGATAATTCTCTTTTTTTGAAAAATGGTTGCAAGGTTTTCTATGCTTACCAGCTCCAAGCTTTCTAGCACATTCAGCTTTTCTACAAGTTGGAAAAAATTTTCCTTGTGCTTTTCCAACATTTTTAACGATTCGCCGAGTTTAAGATATAAGTCATTGAGGCTATTCAATATTATTTTCTTATCCCCTGCATACACACTTGCCACCCTTGTCTTTTCTGAAACGGCAAGCGCTATGGTATTGAATTGCTTTGCCATTCTTTCTGCGGCCTGATGCCTTGTTCCAGTTTCATTGCTGCTATATTTTATGCTAGGATGCAGCAGCACATTTGCAAAAAGTATCTTTTTCTTGTTGTAATCTATGACTATGGCCCCATCCAACTTTGCAAGCTCAGCTAGTTTTTCTGCAGTAAGTTCGGAATTTATCTTAAAGCCTCCCTTAAAAGCCTTTGTAATCCTTTGATCGTTGAAAAAAACTATTAAAGCTCCTC
>Ga0078972_1003907_pt1 | contig 42973 bp, 46 predicted proteins | sample YelNatPaOPGAMG01_FD_67568 | JGI IMG/M metagenome (GOLD analysis project Ga0078972, IMG submission 67568) | Hot spring thermophilic microbial communities from Obsidian Pool, Yellowstone National Park, USA - OP-RAMG-01 (SPADES assembly) (version 2) | ecosystem: Environmental > Aquatic > Thermal...
TTTTTGATATTTAGTTTATACGAAAGATATGATTAATTGCTGTTAATCTCTATATAGATAATTTTAATTGTAAAACTTATAATTATAATAATAGTATTAGTTTTTCATCTTCATAATGTATAGTGCTATTAAATGAACTAGATCTAAATTCATATTTATTAATTTTACATATCCATGATGTTTAACCCATTTACTTTGAGTAGACTCCAAGTGATATATTTATTTTATAGAACAATATTTAGTTTTAGGCTATAAAAATTGTTAAAGAGGTGAGAATTATGAAAGTATTACTAGTAAATGGCAGCCCTCATGAACATGGCTGTACGTATACAGCCCTTATGGAAATATCAAATACCTTAAAAAAGGAAGAGGTTGAGAGTGAATTTTTTTGGATAGGCAATAAACCCATACCAGGTTGTATAGCATGTAAGAGTTGTGTGAAGAATAAAAAATGTATTATTGATGACAATGTCAATGAATTTTTAAATATTTCTAAAGAATTTGATGGCTTTGTTTTTGGTTCTCCAGTTCACTTTGCGTCTGCAAGCGGAGCAATAACATCTTTTTTAGATAGAGTATTTTATACTGATTTGTGCGCTGGATTAACATCTTTTTATTTAAAACCTGCAGCTGCCATAGTATCTGCAAGGCGTGCCGGTACTACGACTACCTTTGATCAGTTAAACAAATATTTTGGAATTATGCAGATGCCAATTGTTACTTCACAATACTGGAATATGGTACATGGTGCAAATCCTGATGATGTAGTCAAAGACCTGGAAGGCTTACAAACAATGCGCACATTGGCAAGAAATATGTCGTGGTTTTTAAAGTGTAAAGAAGCCGGAATAAAAGCAGGCATTAAATTGCCTGAACAAGAGGATTCTATTGCCACAAATTTTATTAGATAAAGTTTTAGTCTTCAAATATTTATAGATATTTTTATCAAAGGATAAGGAGGTTAAAAATGAGCAATAATGGAAATGAAATTTTTAAAAAAGGTGATTTGCTACCTGAAAGTCTTTCAAAATATTTTATCGGTAAAGTTTATTTACAACGGCTGACTGACAAAGGAGGCCCAATTGTAAATGTAACTTTTGAACCATGTTCAAGAAACAATTGGCACATTCATCACAAGAGTGGACAGATACTGCTCTGTACACAAGGGCGTGGGTGGTATCAAATCTGGGGAGAAGAGCCATATGAATTGCATCAAGGAGACGTAGTAGAAATTTTACCTGAAGTAAAACACTGGCACGGTGCGGCCAAAGACAGTTTTTTCTCTCATTTGGCTATGGAAATTCCTGCTTATGGTTCCTCTGTTGAATGGCTTGAGCCAATTGATGAAGAATTTTATAACAAATTGATTTAGGGCATAATTTACTTGTTCTTGGTACTAAAAATAATATAAATTTACAATCTAAATAAATAGGAGGTTTTAGCTATGTACAATTTTGTATTTCAGAACACAACAAAAGTTTATTTTGGGGATAATCAGCTTTCTCATCTTGGAGAGGAAGTTAAACAATTTGGGACAAGAGTCCTCCTTACTTATGGAGGCGGTACAATTAAAAAGATTGGTCTTTATGACAAGGTTATTGATGAGTTGAAAAAGGCTAATCTTACAGTTTTTGAGTTATCGGGCATAGAGCCTAACCCTCGACATACAAAGGTTAATAAGGGTGCTGACATCTGTAAAAAGGAAAAAATTGATGTACTGCTTGCTGTCGGGGGAGGTTCTACAATAGACTGCACAAAGGTAATTGCAGCGGCAACATTTTATGATGGTGACAGTTGGGATCTTGTGACACATAAGGCGCCTGTCACAAAAACTTTACCTATTTGCACAGTTTTAACATTGTCTGCTACAGGATCTGAAATGGATTCAGGAGCAGTTATTAGTAACCTACAAACAAATGAAAAATACGGTCTTATGCACCCTCTTCTTCAGCCGAAGGTCTCCTTTCTTGATCCTACAAATACCTTTTCTGTAAGTCCATATCAGACTGCATGCGGAAGTGCAGACATTTTGTCTCATGTTTTCGATATATTTTATTTTAACAAATCAGAGAAAATAGATATGGTAGAACGCGTTACGGAAGATGTTATAAAGACTGTTATAAAATATACTCCAATTGCTATTCAGGAACCGACAAACTACCGGGCAAGGGCAAATTTAATGTGGGCATCAACTTGGGCTCTCAATGGGTTTCTTCAAACAGGCGGCGAATTTCATGCCCCCTGTCATGCAATGGAGCATGAACTCTCTGCCTTTTATGATATTACTCATGGTTTAGGCCTTGCTATAATTACGCCTCGTTGGATGGAGTATATTTTGGATGAATCGAACGTCTCGCAATTTAAAAAGTTTGGAGTTAATGTTTTTGGTATCGATCCTAAACTGCCCGATATGGATATTGCAAGAAAAGCAATATCTTTATTAAGTGACTTCTTGTTTAATAAATTAAACTTAAAAAGTACACTTCATGAAATTGGTATCGATGATAAGAATTTCATGACTATGGCACACAAAGCTTGCAGGGGCGGAGTTTTGAACGGATTTAAACCCTTGACTGAAGAAGACATTGAGAAGATATATAGGATGTGCTTGTAAAACTCACAAAAGCCCCACTTCTAAAATAATTTTAGAAGTGGGGCTTTTGTGAGTTATTAGAAATTTAAATTAATAGTTTAATACTACATTTGCTTCCAATATTTCTTTAATTGCTTTTCCTGCTTTTGTGAGTTCACAACCTTCTACTACCATTTCTTTTGTAATGTTCCTCTCGTCACAACAAGGGATGCAAAGAAATATTTTTCCTCCGTTTGAAAGAAATGTTTCTACATGCTTTTTTATTGGGTCATGTCCTGGAGCCTTTATGTGCTCATAGGTACCTTTCGTTACCGTATATACTCCACTTGCCTGTAGACAAACTATCACCTCAGCGTCCATTGCAAGTGCTGCGTTAGCCATTACGTATGCAAGTGTTGCTTTTTCAGGATCTTCTGGCCCCTTGGTTGATACAACTACAATTTTTTCACTCATTTGATAATTTTCTCCTTAATTTAATTTCGAATTATGTTATGAAAATATTATTTTAGAATTTAATAGTTTAATGTGGTTTTTGCTTCTAATATGGCTTTCACTGCCTTGCCAGACTTAGCCATTTCGCAACCTTCAAGTATTTGATCTTGAGAGATGTCTCTTTCTTGGCAACAAGGTATGCAAACATAGAATTTCCCGCCGTTTGAAAGAAATGTTTCTACATGTTTTTTTATCGGATCATGTCCTGGGGCTTTTATATGATCGTAGACTCCTTTCGTTACTGTGTATACTCCATTTGATTGGAGGACCATTAACACCTCAGCGTCCATTGCAATGGCTGCGTTTGCCATTACATATGCAAGGGTTGCCTTTTCAGGGTTTTCAGGACCACTTGATAAGGTGATGACAATCTTTTCGCTCATTTATTACCTCCTCGTAAAAAATTTATAAATATGACTTAACTAAAATTTCAGACAGATCCAGAAAATTATCCTTTGCAGGTGTGCTTTCTTTTAGATTTAAAAGACAAATAGGGCACATTGTAGTTATTGTGTTTGAGCAGGACAGTAAATCGCTTGCCCTTTTAGACGCTATTTCTTTTGCTTTTTTTGGGAAAAGTGACTCAATTGGACCACCGCAACAGTGAGTGAGCTTTCTTGAAAGTTCTGGTTCTACATAGTTTATTCCTGCGTTCTTTAAGAGGGTTCTCGGCTCTTCTATTACTTCTTCGTATCTGGCGAGAACACATGAATCGTGAATGGCTACTGTCATATTTAGCTTATTTTTTGGTTTAATTTTTTTTTCGAATAATACTTCAATATAGTTTTTTACGTTGTAATCAAAATCTGGCAGGATTTTTTTATAGACTGTTCTTAACATATGAGTGGTATGGGGGTCAACGGTAATTATATTCTTTACATTATTATCTTTAAGTATTTTATTGAGTATTTTTGCCTGGTTTACCAGTGGTTCGTTTATGCCGTTGTCATATAAAAGTGTCCCAACATAGAGTTCATCTTCATATAAATAACCAGCGTCTACTCCAGCATATTTTAAAAGTTGATAAATATTTTGTAGGCACTTGTTGAATCTTTCTTCTTCTTCTTTCTCTGGTTTTGCTGCATATTTTGACATTGAAGAGAGATCAACAAACTTGTTAATAAATCTACCTACTGGTGCAAAGTTCATCAAGGATGATTCTTCAAAATTTTCATATATAGAAGTTGCAGATTTTGTTATAGGCATCAGTTGATACATATGGCCTGTGTAGATTATCGTCTCTGTGCCCTTCTTTATGTTTAAATCTTTTGCCCATGAAGTTAGACTTTCTTTAGAAACGCTAAACACAGTCTTTCTCTTTTCAAAGTTATCATTTAAAATTCCTAGAATAGCTCCTACTTTGCTCATTTTCTTCACACTCCAAGCTTGCTTTTGGCTAGATAATTTCTAATCAGCCTTATATTCTCTGTTATGTGTACTTCGTGTGGACACTGCTCTTCGCACATTCTACACAAAAGGCATGAAAATATTTGGTCTGTGCTCTCAAGAATTTTCTCTTCATCGCCTAAAAGAACATATCTAAAGAGTTTTCTGGGTAAAATATCAAAACCTACTGGGCAGAGTGCCGAGCAAGTCCCGCAATTAAAACATGCCGACGCGTTAAAATCTTCATCTATTTTAATTTTATCTATTAATCCAGAATTGACTTTTATCATATTATTTCTCCTTGAGAGCGTATTTATAGTAATCATCTCGTCTCTTTTTCGGGAGCTCTTCTACAAGGTTATATCTTCTCATTGCCATTAGGTGCATGGTGACTTCATAGCTGGGTATATTTAATTCTTTTGAAATTTCTGGGATTGTTTTGGGATCATTTTTGATTAAAAAAGCTATTTTTTCATGAAAATACATTTCGCTCTTGATGACTTGTAGTGGTGGCCTAATAAATTTTTTTAGCATTCTTTTGCCTCCAAAAGCATAGAGTTTATCATAGAATTTATTTGAGAGTGAGTGTAACCAAGAACCTCGAGGGCGTCTTCGGGACAATCCGGAACGCAGCCGCCACAACCTTTGCAAATAGCGGGATTTATATTTGCTATTAACTTATCATCCTTAGTTATAAAAGATATCGCTTCGTATGGACATGAGCTTTCACAAAGCTTGCAACCGGTACATTTTTCTTCTATTACATGCGCAATTGTAGGTTCTATATCCACATAACCCTTAATAAGGAGAGATGCTGTTTTTGATGCAGCAGCCATTGAGCTTGCTACACTTTCTGAGATGTTTTTCGGCCCTTGTGATGTTCCTGCTATGAATATTCCGTCTATTACAGTTTCCACGGGTCTTAATTTTGGATGTATCTCATTATAAAATTTATCTTTACCAATTGGAGTTTTTAGAATATTGTTTAGGTCTGTATTTTCATTAGCTACCATGCCATTTACTAAAACTAACAAATCGCAGGGGATTAGAATATCATCCTTAGCTATTAGCCTATCTTTTACTAATATTTTTATTCTTTCACCTTTGGAGCTGATATCTGGAGGATTTTCTTCATCGTATTTGAAAAAAAGGGCGCCTCGTCTAAGGTTTTCTTCATAGTATTCTTCATATTTGCCGTAGGTTCTTATGTCCCTATAAATGTGGTATTGCTTCAATCTGGGATCAATATCGAAAGCTAAAAGAGAGGTATAGTTTACAGCGCTGCAGCAATATCTGGAACAATATTTGTTTCCATTTTCTTTAGTGCTTTCTCTCGATCCAACACAGTAAATATAGGCTATTTCTCTAATCTTTTGTCCATTGAAAATTAATTCGTCTTTTTTAGAACTATTTGATAATAATTTCTTAAAATCCACCAATGTTATTACATTTGGATGCCCATAACCAAACTCGTCTGTTTTTGGACTATATGGTTTAAATCCCGTTGTTAGAATTATTGAGCCAACATTTAAGGTTAACTCCTCATCTCCTGACAATATGTCACATTCAAAATTACCAACGCTTCCTTGTTTTTTTGTTAATCTTGCATTTGTATAAATCTTTATGTTGTCTCTCTTATTAATTTCTTTTGCAAGTTCATCTATTAATTCATAACCGTTTTTCTTGTCAGGGAAGACCAATCCTATATCGTTTAGATTTCCGCCTATTTTTGATTCTTTCTCTACCACGTGAGCAAAAATTCCCATTTCAGAGAGCGCTAAAGCGCACCTTAGTCCAGATATGCCGCCTCCAATTATTAGAGCCTGATTTACAGTATTTACTCTTAAAGGAGTCAGGGGGATTGAGTTTCTGGTCTTTGCTATACCTGCCCTGACTAAGTCAATTGCTTTGGCAGTGGCAGCTTCTTTATTATGGGTGTGTGCCCATGAGCATTGCTCTCTGATATTTACCTGCGTATACTGATAGGGGTTAAGTCCTGCTCTTTGGGCCATATTTTGAAATGTTTTTAAATGCAGTTTGGGTGAACATGATGCTATTACAATTCCATCAAGATTTTTTTCTTTTATGGCTTCTATCATCTCTGTTTGAGCGCTATCAGAACAGGTGAACATATTAGTTTTAGCATATGCTACGCCTTCTTCACCTGAAACCGTATCTTTTACTTTTTCTACATCCACAAAGTCAGATATATTTCCGCCACAATAGCAAACAAAAACGCCAATTTTATCGCTCATAGTCCCCTCCTCTTTTTCGAAATATATCCGGCTGCTTGAGCAGCAGCAGCCCCAGCATGAAGAACTGAATCGGGGATATCCTTTATAGCAGTTGATGTGCCTGCAACAAATATTCCATCTATTGAGGTTTTTGCTGGTTCTGTATTTTCATCTATTTCTTTAACAAACATATGTTCGTCGGATTCTAACTTTAGTTCTTTAAATGGGTCAAAAGCTGATGTGTTTGACAGCAGGCCAACTGACAGTATTACCATATCGTGATTTGCAATTTTTACGCGTCCATCTTCCTCGATATCTTCGTAAAATAAATTGAGGTTTTCTTCTTCATCTTCTTCTATTCTTGCTACTTTTCCCTTTACGAATCTGATACCCATTTCTTTTGCCTGATGATAAAATTCTTCATATCCCTTGCCGAATGCTCTTATGTCAATATAATATATTGTAAGATCGGCAACAGGTAAGGCTCCCATAATAAGCTGGGCCTGTTTTAGCGAGTACATACAACAAACTTTAGAGCAAATATTGTTGTTTACTTTTTTATCACGAGAACCTACGCACAATATCATCGCAATGTTTGAGGGGACCTTACCGTCTGATGGTCTTATTACAGCGTTATATGGCCTGGTTGGGGCCAAAATTCTGTCCATTTGCATTGCATCTATGACATTTGGAAATCTACCGAATCCAAATATTTCTTTTTTGCTTGCGTTAAATAATTTAAATCCTGTGGAAACAATTACGGTATCAACTTCTATTTCATAATTTATAGGCCTAATCGAAAAATCTATTGCATTCGCTGGACAAATGTTTACGCATTCATGACATTCGCTGCATCCTCCGCAATCTAAGCAGCCTGTGGCATACTTTTTTACCTCTTCTTCAGATATGGTTTGTTCTATTTCTTCAAGACTGAGTTTTTCTGCTCTTAGTTGAGGTAAAAATTGCATATGTTTTGGGTAATTTGAATTATAGCGCTCTTTTATTTCATTTGGTTTTGCAGCAGGTAGCCTATCATCAAATTTTTCCGAACTTAAATCTATATTCTTTAAAAATAAGTCTACATAAAAAGCAGCTTTTTTAGCAGTTGAAATAGACTTAAGAATGTTTGAGTGGCCATTAACAGTATCTCCACAAGCGAATATCCACGGAATTTGAGTTTGTAGGAATTCGTTTACCTTCAATGAACTTGGCTCCAATTCAGACCCCTTTAAAACAGACAAGTCAGGTTTTGGATCCATTGAGTAAACTATAATATCTGCATTTTCTAACTTGTCGAGCTGTGAATTGAGAACCAATTTTGCTCCTTCGTTTATAGCATCATCAATTTCTTTCTTTGAAGCGCTCATATCAATTCTGTCTTTTTCAAAATGGATTGAAACATTTGCTTTGTATCTGAGTGCTACCCTGGCACAATGCATTGCAATATTGTTTGCACCAATTACAATAACGCTTTTAGAGTTTAGGGTGTCATAAATATCTTTATTTCCTAGGAATTTGATAGCATCAATGACATTCTTTTGTTTTAAAGCTTCAGGGTAATCTTTTTCTTCATACTTAGTTCCCGTTGACAACAAAATTGTGTCAAATCCATCCTCTTTTAATTTATCCAAAGAAGATACTTTGGTGTTTAGTTTTACCTCAATATTTTGATATGATGTTATTTCTTTAATATCTCTGTCTAAAAGATTTTTGGGAAGGAGATAATCTGGAATTAGTTGAAGCTTTCCACCCAATTTATCAGAGGATTCGAAAATAGATATTTTATAACCCTTTTTTGCAAGATAATATGCTGCGCTAAGGCCTGATGGGCCAGAACCTACAATTGCAACCTTTTTCTCTGATAGATTTTTCGGTTCTACTTTTTTGGGTGTAGGAAAGTTTTCAAAGTGTTTGTCAGCTATATATCTTTTTATATTTCGGATGGGGATAGATCCTTCTAACTGATTTCTTGTGCACCTCTTTTCGCATGGGGCAGAACATATCCTGCTGAGAGTCCCGACCAGGGGCGAATCTTCAAGGTGCAATCGATATGCTTCTTCAAATTTTCCAGATCTTGATAGTGAAACTAACCCGTGAGCTTTTACACCGACAGGGCAGACAAAAGTGCATGGAGATGTCCCAAATTTTTCTATTACAGCTTTTTTTGGGACTGCTTGCGGAAATGCTATGTATGCTGCTCTTCTGGGAATCAAGTCGCAGTTAAACTGGTCGAGCAAAGGGACAGTGCAGGCAAGCTCACACTGTCCGCAACCAGTGCATTTAGCAGGATCCACAAAAGATGCTTTTTTAAGAATTTTGGCAGTAAATGAATCTTCTTTTCTTTTTATTTCTTCTACTTCGCTATAATTTAATACAGTAATATTATTGTGAGCAGCCGTAGCAGCCATTTTTGGCGTAGATATACAGCTTGAACAGTCAAGAGTAGGAAATACCTTGCTAAGCAATATCATTTTGCCACCAATACTGGATTCTTTTTCTACAAGAAGTACTTTAAAACCCATATCACCAAGCAAGATAGATGATTCCATTCCTGCAATTCCCCCACCTACAACTAATGCATCAAATTTTTTATAGTCACTCATCATTTGCTCCTTATAGTTAGTTATTTAACTCGCTTAATGCTTTGTGAAACTTCTTGATATGTGAGACAAATGATTCGGCACAAACTGAGCATATTGCAGCCATCTTTATTCTTCTGGGATCTAGATTGTTGGCTGTAAGGAGTTCTTGAGATCTTTCTACTACTTTCGCAGTTCTATCTGTGCAATCAGTTAAATATGGGCAATCTGTACCATCTGCAGCGACGAATACGCCATCAAAACCGCCTTTTATGGCGTTTAGGATCCATTTTGGATTTATACCACTAGAACAAGGAACCGTGATAATCTTTATTGATTCTGGATAGTCCATATGGGATGCCCCTGCAAGATCAATACCTGGATCTGAAATGTTATTGGTTGAAAAAACTAATATCTTTGGATTAGCAGACAATTTATTTTCCTCTTTTTACATAAAGTTTCCAGTATCCTGCTTCTTCAACATCACCTAAAAATTCGTGTCCAACCTTTTCTGCCCACAGAGGAAGATCCTCATTTGTGCCCTCGTCAGAAGACAAAACCTCCATAATTCCTCCAATGGGTATAGATACTATCTCTCTTTTTGCTGCAAGTAATGGTCCTGGGCAAGCGCTTCCTCTTGCATCGACTGATGCATCAATTTTTAAACCCTTTAGATCTAAACTCATGGTAGCCTCCTAAAATTATTTTTTTGTTTTAAAACATAAAAAATTACTTTCTATACTCATTTCTTTTGCAAAATTGCCTTGCTTTTTCATCGTTTCATAAAGAATTTGTCTTATAATGCTGCAGGCTTCACCTAACCTTTTGTCTGAAAGTGAATAAAATATAGTCTTACCTTCTTTTCTTGTATTAACTAAATTATGTGCTCTAAGTAAGGCTAAGTGTTGGCTAACGGTAGATGGTCTAGCATCAATTGTTTTTGATATTTCTGTTACATTAGCCTCTCCTTCGGAAAGCATAGCTATTATCATCAACCTTTTTGGACTTGAAAGGCTTTTGCAAAGTTCTGCATGAGCCTCAAAGAGCTGTAACAGATTAATTTTTATCACCTCCTTATACACATATATTCATACATTCGAAGATAAGTTTATATTATCTTTTTTATTTTGTCAATATGCTTGGATTAACTTAAAAAGGGTTATGCATAATCAAATTTCAACAGAACACAAATTCTTATTCTTTTTTAAAAGCCAAAGTTCACTCAAAATAAACTCTTCAGAGAGATCAATAAATTTAAAAAACTTATAAAATGCTATTTTTCATTTATATATGCAAAAATACAATTAAAAATATTGATTTTATGCTAACAATGTTTGACATATCCTTTTTAAGAATTTATACTTTTAAAATTGTCTTGGATTTATTCTTAATTTAAATCTAATAAAGATTATTTATTTTGGCTGATGAAATTGCTTAATTGGGGCAAAGGGAAACAATGGCTTTTCAGGAGGTAAACATTAAATGAGGTTTTTTCTGTAAATGGAACCTAAAATGGCGTGCCCGACAGGATTCGAACCTGTGACCTTTGGATTCGTAGTCCAACGCTCTATCCAACTGAGCTACGGGCACAACATATTTGATTATATCATAATTTTTGAATCAAATTTAAATTTGAGAGGTGATTTTATTGCTTAATGCGTTGAAGAATCTTAGTTTTAGCAGTATAAAGCTTTTTTTGAAAGAGTATAAAAAGGAGATATTTTATTTTTTTCCAATTGTTCCACTCTTTGTAGTCGGGCTTTTTCTTACTAATTATGCCAATTCACATTCACAAAATGCTGATTTTTCAAAGATTTCTGTTCAGAGTGCACCGGTAGATAGCAGCAAAAAGGTTCTGAATAACTCAAAGATTCAGATTCAGAAATACACAGTACAAGATGGAGACACTCTTGACGGCATTGCCCAGAAATTTAATGTTAGCTATCAGACAATTAAACTTTTAAATAACATCAACGATCAGGGATATCTTAAAATTGGACAAAAATTAAATATTCCTAACATGAACGGTGTTATGTACACAGTACAAGATGGAGACACTCTTAGTGAGATTTGTGACATATATGGAGTCGGTCAGGAAAGAATTTTAAAGGCCAATAATATTTTAAATCCTGCAGATCTTCAGGTGGGTCAGAATATATTTGTACCAGGACTTGACGTGGTATCTGAAGTTGCGAATAAGTGGACATCAAATAGTGATAACGGATATACACGCGTTGCACTCGCTTATAGAGGTAGGGGATTCCCTGGAGATTTTATATGGCCTGTCGATGGACCTATTACATCTGGTTTTGGTTGGAGGATTCATCCTATTTTCGGAACTCCAGAATTTCACACAGGCATTGATATAGGAGTTCCCTATGGTACTCCTGTAAGAGCAGCAGATAGGGGAATAGTAACTTATTCTGGCTGGGAACACGGTTATGGAGAAATAGTTACAATAAGCCATGGTGATGGTATTAGTACATCATATTCTCATAATAGCTCTTTAGCGGTATCTGTCGGTCAAAGAGTAAGTCAAGGTCAGGTGATTGCTTATGCTGGCAGTACTGGATGGTCTACAGGGCCACATGTGCTCTTTGAAGTGAAGGTTGACGGAAGATATGTTAATCCTCTAAATTATTTGCCTAGGTAGGTTTTTAATTCTATTGTATGCAACAATGGTTTATAATAATTTAGTCATTTTTTTGGAGGTTTGAAAATTGAAATATAATGTGATTATTTTAGGGGCTGGTCCTGCTGGTTTATCAGCTGCGGTCTATATGGCGAGGGCAAATATTTCAACTCTAGTCTTAGGCTTACCTGATGGCTCCAGAGCATCCTGGGCACACAACATTGAGAATTACTTAGGTTTTCCAGATGGTATTTCTGGAAAAGAGTTTAAAGAAAGATCAGTGGCACAAGCAAAAAAATTTGGAGCTGTTATAGTAGAAGAAGAAGTAATTGCTTCCAATTATTCTGAAAATGGTGGTTTTTATGTAGAAACCAGTAAAGAAAACCGCTTCGAGGCTGATTTTTTGATCTTAGCTTTAGGATTGAACGTTAAACCGTCTGGTATTAAAAATGAAGTAGAATACATTGGCAAAGGGGTTTCGTATTGCAGTACTTGTGATGGGTTTTTTTATAAAGACAGACCTGTCGTAGTAATAGGCAATAAGGACCTAGCTGCTAAAGAGGCTCTTGATCTTGTGCCCTTTGCATCAAAAATTACAGTAGTTTCTCATGACAAAAAATTTGATATGTCTGAGAACTTTTTAAGTAAACTAAAACTAAACAATGCCAATTTAGTTACGGGTAAGGTCCTTGAGGTGGTTGGTGATAATGAAAAGGTTAATGGCATTTTGCTTGATAATAACGAGATTATAGCTACCGATGGCATTTTCTTTGCTTTAGGAAATATGGGTTCTCTTGATATAGCAAGGTTTTTAGGTCTTGAGATAAACGAAAAGTCAAAAACTGTTGTAGTTGACAAATCGATGAGGACCAATATTCCAGGAATATATGCTGCAGGAGATTGCACAGGAGAACCATATCAGGTTTCTACTGCTGTTGGAGAGGGCGCTATTGCTGCTCTGGAGATTATACATGAAATACGCAATAAGAAAGGATGAGAAATGAATAATTTTAAGAGGGTTCTTTTATTTATTGCTGTTTGGGGATTTTTGTTTTCCACCGCATATGCTGCTGCTTTTACCCCTGATGGTAATCTTGTAGGAAATAATATACCAGTGAGAGAGGGTCCTGGCACGAGCTACAAGATTATAAGAATAATCAACCAAACTACGCCAATTCAATCTATTGAAAAACAGGCAGATTGGTATAAAGTTAAATTTCAGGACAGCTCAGAAGGTTGGGTTATAGGTTATTTCGTTTCTCTTGCGAAACAGGCTCCTGGGTCTGTTATTACTTTTGACAAATTAAAAGATATTAAGGCTCTTGGCATTCAAAATGAAAAAGATGTCTGGGCTGCTACAAGTTTTGGCATCTTTTTAATTGAATCTGCTTCTAAAGTTATACCTTACAACGATGGCTATCCTTTGGGATATGAAGTTGAAAAGTTTTATTTTGATAACAATAACGTATATGCTCTTTTCAAAAAGGGCGAAAATGATAGAAAAATTATGTACTTGAAAGATAAAAAGTGGGTAGGTATAAACTCAAAGTTTGATTATAGTACCGTTTATTATCAAGGAGATTCTAACTTTTGGCTTGGTGGCAAAAATGGTGTTGAACTCTGGAATCTCAGAGAACCAAAGCTGATAGCTTCTTTCCCTGAGAAGAGCTTCCATGCTTTTAGCTCTGTAATGAGTATTTACAGAGATTCTAATGACCTTTGGGTCGGAACAGAAAAAGGATTGTACAAGATAGATCTTAAGACAAATAAAATTACTACGTATTCGGAAAAAGATCACATAATAATGGGCGCTTTTACTTTGATTTTAGGAGATAAGGATAAGATTTATGCTATTTCAAGGGAAGCAAACATGTTGGGACTAAACATATCGTCTGCTATCAATATTTATGACAAAAAATCCGGTAAGTGGATAAATTATCTGCCTGCTGATTATCCGCCTGGCATAACATCTTACCCATGGATCGAAAATGGTATTGTAACCAATGATGGCGCATGGTTTAGCGTTTTTCAGGACCAATCATCTCTTGTAACTGGTTATGGAGTTGTCCAATACATCAGTAAGGGCAATAAATTTAAAGATTATTACGTCCCAAAGATTTATTCAGACTCCATTGTAGGCTTTTCTTATCAGGATGGTAAAGTATATATGATGAGCCCAAAGGGGATACTGACATACAATGAAGCAACGGGTGATTTTGGGAAAATTACAAAGGCTGATGGGCTGTTGGATAACGATATTAGGGCTCTTGCGGTATATGAAAATACACTATGGGTTGGCGGTCCTGCCGGTATAACTAGATATAATGTGGCGAAGTAGTATTTTTATTTTGAATGCGATCGTAATAAATAATGAGTTTTTGCAGGATTTATTTTGAAAATTAGATTGGATTTAATTAAATTTGAAGTTTCTGGCTATGTTGATAACGCAAGCGTACATCCTGCTTTGCTTGAGAAATTTGAGTGCTTTTTCTCAGATCTTGTAAGGGATAGTGAAATTTTGGACTATAATATTTTAGCTTTTTCCAATAATATATTACTACTTATTTCTTCAAATCCTGAAAGATTTGAGGGCGTTGATGATCTCGATCAAATTATCCACAATGCCATGGATAATTTGAAAAAATGTGAATACAACGTTGCTTACGATATACACGGCCTAAAACATTATAAAAATATATGCTTTTCTGAGAGAAAACATGAGTCTATATTGATCTTTATCTCTGTAAATCAGAATTTTTTACATTACAATTTTAACATTCTAAAAATGTTTATGGAGCCTTTTTCAAATATTGACCTTTTTAAATCTGACCTTTCTAGGCTTTATAGCATTAATTTAAATTTTAATAGACATCATAAATCTTATGTCCAATTTAAGGACGGTTTTAAAATTATTAGGGACATAAAAAAAACGAAATCTGACTTTTGTATCGAATCTATCAAAGATTGCAACGATGAATTTATGATGGCCTCGATAGAAAGTTGTACCGCTTCATTTTGGAGGGTCTCTGAGCCTTTTTATCATTTAAATTATATTTTAAAAGGCCTGATTAACAAAGTTTTGCCTTTAACTCTCTATGACTCTTCAAATGTTTTGGATTTTCCAAAGTCATTGGCTGTTGGTTTTAATATTCAAAATGGTAAGCTTTTTGGTCCAGTCGATCTGTTTGACAATTCATTTTTTGATGTTGTAAGAAACAGATTTTATGAAAAATTTTAATAGGAGGTTCTGCTAATGCCTTTTTATGAGTATAAGTGTAATGATTGTAAAAACTTGTTTACCTTGTTAAGAAGTGTTGATAAAAAAGATGATGAAGCAAACTGTCCAAGTTGTGGATCATCAGATATAAAAAGAGTTATATCAAAGCCGATGGTGTCGAGACCCAAATCTTCTAACAGTGCTGATAGCTCAATTGATATTGAATCATCTACATCCTCATCTTCTTGCGCAGGATGCTCTGGAGGCGATTGTAGCAGTTGTGGTTTCTAAATAAAAACTTTATTTTCATATTAGCACTTTTTTTTGCAATATTTATTGGTGTTTTTTATGCGAATAATGCTGAAGTTTCTAATAAAAGGCATTATTTTGAATTAGAAAAACAAAAACTAACCCCAAAGAATAACTTTGATTTTAGCGTTAATGGAATGAGAATTGAAAGTGGGGGCGGGGGTTTAGGGAAATTGAATTTGAGCGATTTACTTTCTGTAAAAAAGACAAGCGTTCTTTTAGATGATAACGTTCACATTAGTGAAAAGGATTTTAATTTATATGCAAAAGAAGTTGAATACAATCCTTTTGAGAAGACGGGCTTTGCTAAGGGCGAAGTCCTTGTTGAAGGCAGAGATTTCTTTTTTTCTGGGAAAGATGCGCGTCTTGAAAGAACTTCAACGGGTCTAATTTTAAATTTACAAAATATAGATGGAGTAGCGCTTGGAAGTCCCTTTACCGCTGATAAAATTTCATACAACATAAGTACGAAGCAGCTATCATCAAATAACTCGGTAATTCACATCTGGAAAATACCTATTATGTGGCTACCTACTATATCAATAGAACTTAATTAACGTTTTTGTTAATCCATATTCTTCCTGTAGCAGTGGAAATAACAATATCTATTTCTTTATTAATTTTTTTGCATAAAAGTGAAATTTTTCCACCTCCCTCATTTGGAGCTCCATGAATACTAAAGCTGCAGTTTTGTGATATCCCGCAATAGGCATTTTTAAAAGTTATTTGATCAGGGAGATCAAATCTTGAGGATGTTTTTCCATTTTCTGAGATAACATAATATGCATTTTGCCCGATGTTGAAAAGTATTGAATTTCTGTTTTGCCCATTAAATGCTGAATTTCTTAAAATCCTGAGATTTTGGGCAATTAAATTTGCCTGATTTTCTAATTCCCAATTTAATATAATATTTTCCATAAAAGCAGGAGCTATTGTAAACAAGAAGATCGAAGATATAGCAATAGTTACTATAATTTCAAAAAAAGTTATACCATTGTTATTCTTTGTGTTTCTTGATTTGATGCTCAATTTTTTTTGAAAGGTCGTTGGCTTTTTGTATATACTCGTCTTTGTTTTCCCAACAATTTATAGGATTTAGAATTTCTGATGGGACACCTTCGAGATATTCGGGTATTGTAAGACCGAAATATTTGTCTTTTACGAAATTTGAGTTTTCGATTGTACCATCAATAATATGTTTTACAATTACTCTTGTAGCTTTTATGTCAATTCTTTTGCCAATGCCAAAAGGTCCTGATATCCAACCAGTGTTTAAAAGATATATTCTTACATTGTGTTTTTTTATCTTTTCTTCTAATAAACTAGCATATTCGATTGGTTTTCTTGGCATAAATGGTGCTCCAAAACACGATGAAAAAGTTGCTTGAGGTTCTATTATTCCTCTTTCTGTTCCAGCTAATTTGCTTGTGTATCCGCAAAGAAAAAAATCTCTCGCAGTTTCAGGATTTAACTTTGCGACTGGTGGCATTACGCCAAATGCATCTGCAGTTAGAAAGAGAATACAATTTGGATGAGGACCGTATAGCTTATCGTTTGCAATACTAACTGATTCCATTGGATATGCCGCTCTTGTATTTTCTGTTATTGTAGAATCCGTGTAGTCTGGCAATCTATCTTTGTCAAGTATGACGTTTTCTAGTAGACTACCAAATTTAATTGAATTATAGATTATGGGTTCGTTTTCGCGAGATAAATTAATACACTTTGCATAACATCCTCCCTCAAAGTTAAAGATGCCATTATCAGACCATCCATGTTCATCGTCTCCAATCAATCTTCTTTCAGGATCGTTTGAAAGGGTGGTTTTCCCTGTTCCCGAAAGACCGAAAAATAGTGCTACATCGTTATTTTTACCAATATTTGCGCTACAGTGCATTGGCAGCACATCTTTTTCGGGGAGAAAGTAGTTCATACAAGTAAAAATTGCCTTTTTTATTTCTCCACAATACATACTGCCTGATATTATTATCGACTTTTCTTTTAAATTTAGTATTATTGCTGCGTCAGAATTGGTTTTATCAGTTTCTGGATCGACCGAAAACCCAGGCAAAACATACATCTTGAAGTTATCCTTAATCATCTTACTTTCATTGTTTATGAACAAAAATTTTGAAAAAAGAGCTGAAAATGCATATTCGCAAAAAACATTGACATTAACCTGATAATCTGGATCTGCTCCTACGCAACCGCTAAATTCGAAGATTTCTTTGTTTTGCATATATGCATAGATTTTTGATTTAATAATTTTGTAATTTTCTTCTGGTATTGGTAAATTGACCTTTCCCCAATCGACAGTATTTTTTGAAATTTCATCGTAAACTATAAACCTATCGTTTGGAGATCTGCCTGTAAACTTTCCAGTTCTCACACAAAGCGAACCATCACTCGTCAAAACCCCTTCACCATTCTTTATTGCTATCTCGACTAACTCTGGAACGTTTAGGTTTTTATTTAACTTTTTAACGTTTTTTGGAATAAAATTTGACATAGTTTTCAATTTGTCACCCCGCAATAGTTTATGTAAACGACTTAATTTTAGCACAAATGTTATAAAATTATAAAAAAAATAGTGAGGTTTTTTTAATGATTAATGGAGAGTTTTTAACTTTATATGAATTTAACTTGTTGATACAGAAGGTTATTAAAAATAATTTTGATGATGAAATTTATTTAATAGCTGAGGTATCAAGAATTATTTACAATACAGCCGGCTTTGTAAATATTGAGTTAATTGAAAAGGAGGATGAACATATAATTGCTAAAAACAAAGCTGTTATATGGAAAGATAAAAAATTCATATTAGGCGTATTTGAGACTATATTAGGCGAAGAATTATCCGTTGGAATGAAGATCCTTGCTAAAGTAAAACTTACTTATCATCCATCTTATGGAATGACTTTAAATATCTTAAATATAGATCCTTCTTACACTATTGGAGAGATGCAGCTAAAGAAAAATCAAATTATTGATAGACTCGAGAAAGAAGGGATTTTGGAATTAAACAAGAATTGTGCCTTTCCAATTGTTCCGCAAAATATTGCCATAATAACTTCTGAAACTGCAGCTGGATACGAGGACTTTATTAACCATCTCATAAATAATGATAAGGGCTATTATTTTTCTGTAAAATTATTTCCATCCGTTATGCAAGGAAAAGATGTAGAGTATTCAATTTTAAAGTCTTTGGATGCCATAATTGAAGATGATGGATTTGAAGTTGTGGCTATTGTAAGGGGCGGTGGATCAGTTGGCGAGCTTGATTGTTTTAATAATTACAATTTAGCAAAGAAAATATCACATTTTCCAATTCCTGTGCTTGTAGGTATAGGACATGATAGGGATAAGAGCGTTTTAGATTATGTTGCTTTCGAAAGTTTTAAAACACCAACTGCTGTAGCGCATTTTTTGATAAATAAAATCGAAGCCTTTGAAAATGAAATTAAAAATGTTTTATATGATATATCGAGTTTGAGCTCTAAAAAAATTGATAATGAACTAAAGTTATTAGAAAAAACAAGGTATAAATTAAAAGAAGACTGCCTGGAAAATTTAAGGACATCAAGATCAAATATTGATGCTATTGGCAATAGAGTTTTTCCAGAAATTCTTAATAGGATCAATCAGGAGAAGAGGAATATAGATAAAATTTGTTTTAATGTTTTTTCAATTTTTAAGGATAAATCAAAAGATGAATATTCTTATTTTGATAAAATCGAATACAATATTAAGAGTATGGCTTGGAGAATTTTACAAAAATATTCAAGTTTAATCGAGAAAGTTGAAAAAGAAGTAACGCTGCAAGACCCAGATAAAGTTCTTAAGAAAGGTTTTTCTATTACAAAATATAATGGGAAAATTATTAAAAATTTCGAAGAGGTCCCTGAGGGATCTACAATTGTTACTCATTTTTTGAATTTTGATATTTATAGCGTAGTTGAAAGGAAGGTAAAAAAACTATGAGCGAAGAGATAAGTTACAAAGATGCCTTGGAAGAGCTAAATTCTATTTTAGAAAAGATCGAATCTGGTGATATTGATATGGATGATCTTACAAAGATTGTAAAAAGAGCGCTTTTTCTTGTCAATTTTTGCAAAAGCAAATTAAAGAATACAGAAGATGAATTGCAAGGTATTTTTAATGAGTTGAATTCGTAAGGATTATAGATAAAGAAGTTTGTTTAGCATATAAAGATTTGTTAAATTGGATTTTATTTTTTTATGATAATATCAAAGTTAATTTTATTTAAATTCTATATTTAAGATGATTGTTGAATTTAGATATAAATTTTGTTATACTAACCATAAGTCAAAATTATATCTTAAGGGGGTATATTTTTAATGTCAGATGTTTTTGTAATTGGTCACAAGGCACCAGATACCGATAGCGTTTGCTCTGCTATCGTATACGCTGAATTAAAGGGTTATAAGAGTGCAAGAGCTGGCGAGTTAAACGATGAGACTAAGTTTGTCTTAGACAAATTTGGTTTTGCTGAGCCTGAACTTTTGGAAAACGTAGAAGGAAAGAGTCTTGTTTTAGTAGATCACAACGAATCTTCACAAAGAGTTTGCGGAGAAGATTCATCGATGGTTATTGAAATTGTAGATCATCACAAATTTAATTTCGTAAACAACATGCCAATTAGCATTTTAAACGAGCCGCTTGGCTCAACTTGTACAATTATAGCCAAGCATCACATGGACAAAATTAAGAGCAAGCCAAAATTAGCAGGTCTTCTATTGAGCGCACTTCTTTCTGACACTGTTATCTTTAAGTCGCCTACAACAACAGAAGAAGATAAAGTGATTGCTAAAGAACTTGCAAAAATTGCAGGTATAGATGATGTAAATGCTTTTGGCATAGAGATTAAGAAGGTACAGGGTAGCATCATTGGCAAGCCAATTGATAGCGTTGTAAAGAAAGATTACAAAGATTTTGATTTTGGTGGGAAAAAGGTCGGTATCGGTCAAACAGAGATTCTCGATATCAATGAAGCTTATAATAGAAAAGATGAGATAGTTAAATTTATAGAAGAGTTAAAGAATTCTGGTGGATATGCGATGGTTGCATTTGCTGCCACAGATATTATGAAAGAGGGATCCGAATTGTTCTTTGCTGGAGATCCTGGAATTATTGAGAAGGCATTTGGGAAGAAACCTGAGGGGAATTCTTTGTGGCTTCCTGGCGTAATGTCAAGGAAAAAACAGATTGCTCCACCTCTTGAAAAGTCTTTTAAAGCCTAAATTAAAGATTATAAAGATTTCCCCCTTCACTTTTTGAAGGGGGTTTTATTTTTTTTTCTTATATTTTTGTTATAATTAATGCAAATTTTTGAGGAGGTAATAAATTAATTGTTTTCTATTAGAAAGAAAAAAGAAACTAACAATTTGGAACAAGTTGAGCCAAAAAATGAGAAGAAAGGTAAAAGATTTGGTTTTGGATTTTTCAAAAACATAAAGTTTTGGATAGGTTTGTTAATCGTTGTTCTGATTGCCTCAGGTGCTTATACTTTATTTGAATTTCAACCAGTGGCAACTGTAAATGGTGATCCAATAAGAAGGTACGAATATGAAAAGACCTTGGGCGATGCTATTAGTTACTATCAGCAATACGGTATAAATCTTTATGATCCGAAAGAGGCATCTTTTTTCCTTGAGTTAAAAAAACAAGTATTGAGTCATATGATAGATAATAAGATAATTACACAAGAGGCAAAAAAAGAGAACATAAAAATTACTCCTTCTGAGGTAGATACAAGAATTGACGAGATAAAGAAAAGTTTTCCTTCCGAGAAGGATTTTTTTGAAGCTCTGGCAAAGCAGAAGATTTCTATGGGAGAATTGAGAAATATCCTTGAACAGCAGCTTACTGCTGAGGCACTGTTTAAGAAATTGACGTCTAACGTTACTATTTCAGAAGCTGAAGTAAAAGCTTATTATGATGAACACAAAAAAGAATTCGTACAGCCAGAACAAATTCACCTCAGGCACATACTGGTAAAGACCGAACAAGAGGCAAATAATATATACGAACAGCTTAAAGAGGGCAAGGATTTTGCTGCCCTCGCAAAGGAGTACTCTATAGACACACCTACAAAGGATAAGGGTGGTGATTTAGGCTGGATTTCAAAGGCAAGTTTGGTACCAGACTTGACAAAAGCAGCTGATGCTCTCAAAGATAATGAATTTTCTAAGCCAGTAAAGAGTCCTTTCGGCTACCATATAATAGAAAAGCTTGGGACCAGGCCATCAAAAGAGCTCTCTTTTGATGAGGTAAAAACTACTCTTACTGCCCAATTACTTAGAAATAAACAGGCTCAAAGTTTGGAAAAGTGGTTCAAAGAGAAAAAAGAACAATCAAAGATTACACCTAACCCTATTGTCGCGCCAATGGACAATCCTATTCTCACTTCCTGGTATAAGTTTAAATTGTGGTTTGTTTCATTGTTGAATAAGGGAAAAGAAGGCAAGCCAATTCAGGGGCCTCAACCCACTACTAATGCTCCTAATACAAATTCTCAGACACAGCAACAAGCGCCAAGTCAACAAGGCTCTGGAAGTCAATAGTTTGAACAAAGAGTTTATCTTGTCAAAAGAGCATTACGATTTTCTTGATCTGATAGAGGTTATCAAGATTCTCAGATCAGACATGGGTTGCCCTTGGGATAGAGAGCAAAACCATGAAAGCATAAGATCGAATTTTATCGAAGAAGTCTATGAGGTAATAGATGCAATTGATAAAAATGATATGTCTTCTCTAAAGGAAGAGTTAGGCGATGTACTTTTGCAAGTAATATTTCATTCACAGATGGAATCTGAGAGATCGGTTTTTAATATCAATGACGTTGTAGATTCCTTAGTAAAAAAATTAATCTACAGACATCCCCATGTTTTTGGGGATGTCTGTGTCAAAGATTCTGATGAAGTTTTAAAAAAATGGGAAGATTTAAAGTTGAAATCTAAAAAAAACTCTAATGAAGAAGGTATTTTTTCACATTTTACAACAGCCCTTCCCGCTCTTATATTGGCATACAAAGCCCAAAGAAAGGCAAAAAACGTTGGGTTTGATTGGGATAGGTCTGACGAGATATTTGATAAAATTAATGAGGAAATTGTTGAATTCAAGTCTGCCTTAGAAGAAGACAATAAAGATAAAATGATAAATGAAATGGGAGATATATTCTTCAGTGTGGTAAATCTGTCGAGATTTTTCGATATAATCCCAGAAGATGCCTTAAGACAGTCCACATTGAAGTTCATTAATAGGTTTTCTACGATGGAAAAGATCATAAGGGATGAAGATTTACAAATTTCAGAACTCGACATTGAAAAATTAGATTTTTATTGGGAAAAAGCAAAAAAAATTGAGACTAGATAAATGGCTTAAAGTAACTGGTTTAATAAAGAGAAGAACAATAGCGAAACAAATGTGCGATTCTGGCATGGTTTCTATTAATGGTAAGGCTGGAAAACCTGATTATAATGTAAAGATGGGAGATAAAATTGAAATTTTTTCCCCTAAACCACTAACTGTTCTGGTTGAGGATGAGCTACCAAAAAGAGGTATCGGATACAAAATTTCGTCCTAGGTCTAGACCCAATAAATATGGGCCACTTAGGACATTATGGTTTTTTATATTAATAATTTTATTGTTTATTTTGGCGTTATGGGTTTTTGATGGGATAAATAAAGTATCTTTGTTGAACAAAGAAAAAGATTCCTTTTTAGAAAAAAAAAGAAATTTAGAAACCGAAATAAGTGTTCTTGATAGAAAAATAAAGTTATTTAACGATCCAGTTTGGTTAGATTTTTATTTAAGAAAAAATTATTCTTTTTTGCATAAAGATGAAAAGCTTATAATTATAAAAAAAGATGGAGGTAGCTAAAATTTTATGGTTCACATCATGCCCGGAGAATTCTATGAGGGTGTCGTAATTGGGACAGCAAAATTTGGAGCTTTTATTGAACTTCCTTCGGGGGAAGTAGGACTTGTTCACATTTCTGAAGTATCCGAAGAGTATGTAAAAGAGGTCGATACGGTATTAAAAAAGGGCGATAAGGTGAGAGTTAAGGTTTTGACTATTAAAAATGACGGAAAAATTGAACTTTCTGTCAAACAGGCTGCGATTAGTTTCGAAGATAAGATGAGCATTTTTAAAAAACAAAGTGAAGAAAGATTGCTTGATTTAAAGAGAAGTTTGGAATCAAAACGCGGAGGAAAAAAGCAAAAATAGGAGGATATCGTGAAGAAAAAGGTAGTATTAGCTTATTCTGGAGGTCTTGACACTTCTGTAGCTATTAAGTGGTTGCAGGATAAATATGATTCTGAAGTTATAACTCTCACAGTGGATATTGGACAGGGCGAGGAAATTGAGCCCATTGTTGAGAAAGCAAGAAATGTTGGTGCGATAAAAGCAATTGCGTTAGATTTAAGACGCGAATTCTTAAATGAATATGCATTTAAAGCTCTTAAAGCTAATTGCACCTATGAATATAACTATCATCTTTCTGCTGCTCTTTCCAGACCATTAATTGCTTCTTACTTGGTGAAACTTGCAAAAGAAAATAACGCTTCAGCAGTATCTCATGGTTGCACTGCAAAAGGAAATGATCAGGTTAGATTTGATCTTACAATAAAAACTCTTAAAGAAAATCTTGCAATATGGGCGCCAATGAGAGAGTGGGTTATGACTCGAGAAGAAGAGATCGATTACGCTCAAAAAAATAATATACCAGTTCCAGTTGGTAAGAAAAGTCCATTTTCAATTGATTTAAACCTTTGGGGCAGAAGCATAGAGGCAGGTCCAATAGAAAATATTGAAAAAGAACCGCCTGAAGAAGCATTTGCACTAATTGTTTCTCCTGAGAAAGCTCCTAATAAACCTGAATATGTTGAGATTGAATTTGAGAACAACGTCCCTGTGGGTCTTAATTCTACAAGAATGCAGCCAGAAGAACTTGTGGAAAAGTTAAATAAAATTGCTGGTTCTAATGGAGTTGGGCGCTCTGATATGGTTGAGAACAGACTGGTGGGCATAAAAACAAGAGAGGTTTATGAGGCTCCTGCGGCAACTGTCCTGGTAAAGGCTCACAGAGACCTAGAATCTTTGGTCTTGCCTAGAGATCTTTTTCATTTTAAGGCTATGATTGATGAAAAATATTCTTGTCTAATATATGATGGTCTTTGGTTTTCCCCATTGAAGAATGCACTTGATTCTTTTATTGATTCTTTTAGTCAGAGATTGACTGGAAAAGTAAAGATGAAGCTTTACAAAGGTAGCGCTACTGTAGTCGGTAGAAATTCAGAATTTAGTATGTATCAACAAGATTTAGCTACTTATGGTCAGAATGATTCATTTTTACATAACAGCGCAATAGGATTTATAGACATATTTAGTTTGCCAAATAGAGTCTATCACAGAGTGAAGCATGACAAATAGATTTAGAGCTTGGCAGGGAAGGCTCCCGGATACCAAAAGTGAACTTATAGCGTTTAGCTCTTCCTTAGATCTTGATAAGAGGTTTTTCCTTCAAGATGCCTGTCTAAACGTTGTTTACTCGGAAGAGCTATCCCAAATAGGACTGATTTCAAAAGAAGAATTTGATGTTATTAAGTCTGGTATTGGAAGTCTTGTTAAAGAATTTGTAAATGGAAATATTGAATTCTCTGATCAAGATGAAGATATACATATGGCTATTGAAAGACTATTGTTTGAACGAATAGGTGATAGCGCTTCTAAAATGCATGCTGGGAAAAGTAGAAATGATCAGGTAATAACGGATTTCAAGATGTTTCTTAGGATTGAAATACTAAATATTATGACGAAATTAAATAATTTGTTTGATTCTTTGCTTGACATTTCTCAAAAATATGAAAAAGTAATAATGCCATCTTATACTCATACCCAGCAGGCGCAGCCAGTTATTTTTTCCCATTGGGCTTTTGCACACTTATATGGTTTGTTTGAGTGCACCAAGAAGCTTATGGATGTATATGAATCATGTAAGATGCTGCCATTAGGGTCTGCTGCAATTGCTGGAAGTGCTTATGATATAGACAGATTTAGACTTTCAAAAAAGCTTGGTTTTGAGGCGCCAACTTTTAACAGTATTGAAACTATTTCATCGAGAGATTTCGCATTAGATTTTCTTTACGCTTTAGTATCAATGAGTGTTAAGTTTTCCTGTTTTTCACAGGATCTGATTACATTTTCTACGTCAGAGTATGGCTTTGTAAATTTGCCTGATGAATTTTGTACTGGTTCATCTATTATGCCTCAGAAAAAAAATCCTGATTTTCTTGAACTTGTAAGAGGTAGGACATCTATTAACATAGGGAATCTTGTTTCTCTATTAACTCTTATAAAAGGGCTTTCAATAGGATATCATAGAGATCTTCAGGAGGATAAGACATCAGTATTTAGTTCCCTTGACATTGTTTCTTCTATTCTTTCTTTGATGCCAGATTTTGTCTCTGGAATAACATTGAACGTTGATAAGATTAGCAAAAGCCTTAATCAGAGTCTTCTTGCAACTGATATTGCTGATTATCTTGCAAAGAGAGGTGTTCCTTTTAGAGATGCTCATTCGAGAGTAGGGTCCCTGGTAAGACTTGCTGAAGAAAATAATGTTAAAATTTTTGAACTTAATTTCGAAGATGTTCTGAGAATTCTCAAAGATATTGATTTAGATATTTGGAACAATTTTGATTTCGTTTCTTCTGTGAATGCAAGGAGTATATATGGAGGTACGGCAAATAGCTCTGTTGAGCATCAAAGAGAACAACTTATAGAGATAAAAAAAGATTTTGTTTCTTTTTTTGAATCACAAAAGAAAAAGGAAACATATATTTACAATCAAGCTATCGATGCAAACCCTTTTGATTTCTGATCTAAGGCCTGCCTATAAAAAAGTCAATTTTATTTCAAATTTTGATCTTGTTGGTAGGCTTATTTTATTTTATAGAGTTCATGGGTGTGAAATTTTTTTAATTTCTACATCCAATGGTCTTTTTGCAATATCAAAAGATGACGTTATTGGATCTGATTGGAACGATAGAGTGAGCGACATTCTGTTAAAGAAAAACATCTCCACTGCGATATGTGTTTTTGAAGATGACAATATAGATAAGTTTTTTCAACTTTCTGTATATCACAAGAAGCCTGTGGTTGTACTCAGTTCGAACAATATACCTTTAGGAGTTTTGTATTACGAAAATGTGATGGCGTTTCTAAATGGATATTCTATGCCTACTAAGGTATCAGGCATCTCGACGCCATTTGGAGTTTTTTTCTCAAATGGTATTGCTAAAGGTGGACTAAGTGATATAAAGTTATTTTTGACAGGGAGTTTGTTTTCTATTTTTGCTATTCTCATATTCTTAACAGGTGATTTTTTCTTTGAAGCAACAAACAATTTATTTGGAGCTACAGAAAATTCTACAACATCAACTTTAGCAATTATTTTGCCATTAGCATTTTTTTTGATTTTGATAAAGTTTACAAGATTATCAAAATTACATGGCGCCGAACACAAGGTAGCTCATGCAATAGAATCTGGAGATATTCTTTCGGTCTATTCAGTGAATTCCTATTCAAGAATTCATAAAAGATGCGGCACAAATCTTTTGATATTGGTTTTGCTTTTACAAATTATGATTATTTATTTAAATCCAATTTTAGCAATAGTGATTGCTCTCTTTATATGGAGGTTTTTGGGAAATAAAGTGCAATATTATATAACTACAACAGAACCAGGAGAAAAAGATTTAACGAGTGCCATTCTTGCGGGCAAAGATTTTATGAAAAATTATTATAATACTACTATCAGCAAAGTAAGATTAGACCCTCTTAAAAAAATATACAATTTAGGAATATTTCAAATTTTAGGTGGTTATTTTTTTACAATTTTAATACTTAATTTTCTTGCGTGGGGATTATTATGGTTTGGTATATTACCAAAAGACTATTATCAGCTATTCCGCTTATTTTTATAATATCTGCTGTAAGTTTTTTTATAATTCATCTTGCTCCAGGGGATCCAAGCGCTTTATTGATTGACCCAAAGGTACGGCCCGAAGATCTTGCAAGAATTAGAAATAATCTTGGCTTAAACCAAAGCCTTTACGTGCAATTTCTACTTTGGTTTAAAAATGTTTTGTTCTTGAACTTCGGAAGGTCATTTGTCGATTCGAGACCTGTGCTTGATATAATAATGGAAAGATTGCCTGCTACTCTTGAGTTAATGGGTTCGGCAATATCAATAGGGTTTTCACTTGGAATTCTTTGGGGTATTTTATCGGCTTTTTTTAAAGGTAAGTTTGATCTTGTTTCAAGCATATTTTCTTTTTTTGGGCTTTCTATTCCATCATTTTTCCTTGCACTTATTCTGATAAGAATATTTGCTGTTAATCTGAAATGGTTTCCTGTTCTTGGCTTCGCTTCTGTTGGCATTCCCTATCCAAGTTTTCAGTTTTTTTCAAATCATATAATGCACCTGTTCCTGCCTGTTCTTGCTATATCATTTGGAATAATTTGTTCAGTACTTAGATATCAAAGGAATATGGCAATAGAGATATTCCATGAAGAATATATTCAATTTGCAATTGCAAAAGGCCTTTCAAAAAAAAGAGTTCTTTACCATGTATTTAGGATTGCAGTTATGCCCTTGATTACCCTCTTAGGGTTATCTCTTCCTGATGTGTTAGGTGGAGCATTTATCATAGAAACAATATTTGCATGGCCTGGGATGGGCAGGCTTGGGGTAAACGCTATATTTTCAAGAGATTATCCTGTTATAATGGGTATAGTGGTTTTTTCATCAGTTTTAGTAATTCTATCGAATCTTTTAGCCGATATTTTAAATAGGTTATTAGATCCACGAATCATGGAAGATTAAATTTTTTTTGTATTTATTAGATAAAATATGTTAAAATCACTTTATATGTGACTAAACTTAAATTGTTTACTTATCAAGGAGGAGATGTAAAATTGTTTAAAATTAAGAGCGTTCTAACTCTTTTATGTGCGTTTTCTTTGGTTTTGCTTACAGCTAACTATGCTTCTGCTTCAATTTTTTCCCAAATATTTGGCTCTAATAAATCTGATTCCCAGACGCAGGTCTCATCAGTTTCGAGCGGCAATGCTACTTCTAACTATCAGCAGTGGAGCAATAATGTAGATGCTCTTCTAAATTCCCTATCATCCAATAATGCTGCTAGCGCGAATTCTTCTTCTACAACTAATAATTCTAATAATACGAATTCTTCGTTGCCTCTTAACACTTCAGAAAAAGCGCCTATATCCAAACAAGTAGTTCAAACAAATAGCACTCCTAAAATAAATACAGATATTAACACTACCCAAACTCAGACTTCTCCATCAACTACATCAATAACAACTACTGTTCAGCCTCTAAAAATTACTGATGGTGATTATCCTCCAGTCAATCTTATGAAGAATCAATTTATCAATGATGTAAAACTTTACAATGACGGTACGAAGACTATTCTTCTTATAGAGAGTACAACGCCGATTTCACAAGCTGATATTAAACAGTTTGCATTTCCAGATCAAGTTATTATTGATATCCCAAATATCTTCCTTGATAAGACGATAAAGACAGGTCAATTCACTCCTAAGGATATAAATTATGTAAATATGTTTAGAATACAAAATTTTGATTCTGATATATTAAAATCATCCCGAATTGTTTTGACCTTTCCAGATGCGCCAAACTATACTATATTAAAAACAGACGATCCAAGAAAGATTGAGATAGCATTTGTCGTTCCTTCTCTCGAGCCCATATTGAAAAAGAATGAGAAAACAAGTAAAGATATAACTGTTAACAGTTCTAATATTGTTTCTAAGAACTCTGTTAACATCGATAAAAATTAATCAATATAATAATTTAGAGAGGTGAAATTAAAACGAGTGTAAATGTTGCTGTAATTGGTGCAGGAGATTGGGGTATTAACCTAATAAGAAATTTTTTTGAATTAGGATGTCTTCGTAGTGTTTGTGATCTGGATCCAGATAAGCTGGCAAAAGTAGAAAGTCAATATAAATATGTAAATTGTGTAACCGATCCAGAAGAGATATTTTTGTCTGACGAAATTGATGCTGTGGTAATAGCTACTCCTTCTTCCTTTCACTATTCTCTTGCAAAAAGGGCTCTAAATAGCGGAAAACATGTTTTTGTAGAGAAGCCTATGGCTCTTAACGCAAAAGAAGGTGAGGAGCTGATCGATATTGCTCGCGCTAAAGATTTGAGATTGCTTGTAGGTCATGTACTTTTGTATCACCCTGCTGTTCAAACCCTTCATCAGCTTGTTATGGAAGGTGAGCTTGGAGATATCCACTACATTCACTCAAGTAGGCTGAATTTAGGCAAGGTATCTTTTGATGAATCAGTTTTGTGGAATCTTGCTCCGCATGATCTATCAATATTTTTCTATCTGCTTGGGTTAGAAGGAGATATTGTTGTATCGAGTACTGGTCATAGCTTTTTAAGTGAAGATAGAGTCGACATTGCTCATGTGACCTTGGAATTTAAGGATATATTTGGCAATATATTTGTTTCCTGGCTTCACCCAAGAAAAATTCAACAAACAGTCGTTATCGGAACAAAAAAAATGGCGATATTTGATGATAGAGCTCCCCATAAATTGATACTTTATAACAAAGGTGCAAAGATTGTTAATGGAAAGCCGTTTTTAAATTCCGGTGGAGAAAAAATTGTTGATTTTGAACAAGCAGAGCCTTTGAAAAACGAATGCAAATCCTTTATAGATTCAATTTTAGATAAAAAAGAGCCTATAACAGAAGGTATGCAGGGTTTGAGGATTCTTGAAATCCTTGAGGCTGCCGAGGAGTCCATTCTTAAAAAGGGTTCTCCCGTGAAATTACCTTATAAGTTAAAAAAGGGAATTCTTATATAACATGTTTTTCAATCTGTTAAGCTCTTCTGAAGCTGTATTGAGTAATATTAAAATTATTGATACTACTTTGAGAGATGGAGAACAAACAGCTGGTGTAGTATTTTCTAAACAAAACAAAATTGATATTGCAAAAAAATTAAACGATATTGGTATATATCAGATTGAAGCAGGAATCCCTGCAATGATGGGCGAAGAATTTGATGCTGTTTCAGAGATTGTAAAACTTGGTTTGAAGTCAAAAATAATGTCCTGGAATAGGCCTGTTACCTCTGATATTGATTCTTCTTTGAAGACTGGTGTAGAAGCTGTTGGAATTTCTTGTCCTGTTTCCCCTATTCATCTTCATTTTAAAATGGGTGTAGATTTTGATGAGGCTCTTAAACTTACTGATAAAGCAATAAACTATGCAAAGAAACTTGGTCTTTATGTTTCTTTGCATATGGAAGATGCGGGGAGGGCGCCAAGAAATCTTTTAGTGAGATTTGCTCTCATGGCAAAAGAGGCAGGAGCAGACAGGCTTAGGATTTGTGATACTTCCAGTGTAATGGATCCATTTAAAGTACACGAAACGATAACATATCTTTCTGAGAGAGTGGGCGTACCCATGGAAGTTCATATGCATAATGATTTTGGTATGGCTACCGCAAACACTCTTGTGGGTATTGCTTCAGGTTGTGAATTTGCAAGCACTACAGTTTTGGGTCTTGGTAAGATGGCTGGAAACGCTGCCTTGGAAGAGGTAGCTGCTGCATTGAAAATTCTTTGGGGGATCGATCTGGGCTTTGATTTCAAAAAGATGGTTGCTTTGTCTAAAATCGTTAGCCAAAAGTCTGGCGTTCAAATATCTGATTATAGGCCAATAATTGGTAAAAGGATTTTTAATACTGAATCTGGTATTGCACTCGATGCGAGAAGGATGGGGAAGAAAATATCGGCCTTTTCAGCTGATGATCTTGGATTGGTAGAACAGTTAGTGATAGGTAAACATTCTGGCTCTAAGGCTATAAAAAATAAATTTGAAGAATTTGGAATTCAACTTAATAATGGCGAAATAAATCTTCTTTTACCTAAAATCAAAAATAGGGTTTCGGAACTTTCAAGACCACTTTTTGATAAAGAACTTATGCTTCTCTATAAAGAAACTCTTGATAGTTAATTTTTCTTAAATAACTAAAAAATTTCAATATCCTATTTATTCTGACATTTCAAAACATTTGGTATACTTAATATACTTAAAAAATTTTAATAAATACATATATAATATGATTATCTCAAGCGGGCATACTATTATTTTTTCTGCTTTTCTTATACTTTAAAGGAGGTTTGATAATGAAAAGTTACTGGGAAGTTCGTTGGCATGCAAGAGGAGGCCAGGGTGCTTGGACGGCGTCTCAATTTCTGGCTTCAGCTGCTCTAAGTGTAAATAAATATTTTCAATCTTTTCCTGAATTTGGAGCTGAAAGGGAGGGCGCTCCTATTGTAGCCTTTACCAAAATTTCTGATGACCCGATAAAAAATTACTCCCAAATTGATGAACCTGATGCAGTTGTTGTTTTAGATCCTACGCTATTTTCACAAACGCCTTTTTTGGTCGGTTTAAAAGATGACGGTTTTTTAGTTGTGAATTATCCCGGTGAACCTGAAAAGTTGAGAGAAGAACTTAAGATTTCGTCTGGAATAAAGTTGTTTACAGTCAATGCTACAAAAATAGCTTTAGAAACATTAAAAAGACCAATAACTAATACAACTATGGCAGGTGCATTGGTCAGGGCAACTGGCATATTAAATTTTGATGACGTTATAAATGAAATGGTAAGGAGTTTTACAGGTAAATTTAAGCAAGAAGTTATTGATGCTAATATTTCTGCTATAAAAAGGGCGTATGAGGAGGTGAAGCAGGGATGAATAAAGACATAAAGAGAATTGAAATTCCCTGTCAAGAAAAGTTAGGTTGGAAGGATATTCCTGTTGGTGGAAGTTTAGTAGGGGGTTCTAATTCGACTTGTCTTAAAACAGGCACATGGAGAATGCAACATCCGAAGGTAAATAAAGATAAATGTACAAATTGTATGACCTGTTGGCTTTTTTGTCCCGACATGTCAATTGTGGTAGCTAAGGAAAGTGAAAAGTATGAAATGTTAGGTTTTGATCCTGCACACTGCAAGGGGTGCGGGGTTTGTAGTAAGGTTTGCCCTGTAAAAGCTATAGAGATGATATTGGGTGCAGATTTTGAAAATACTGAAAAGCCATTTTTGAAATAATGGAGGATTATATGGCGAGAAAAAATGTTGGTTTAACTGGAGATTATGCAGTAGCAGAAGCAATGAGACAAATTGATCCTGATGTAGTTGCAGTTTATCCTATTACTCCTCAAACCTTAATTGTTGAGAAGTTTGGAGAATTTGTTGCTGACGGGATTGTCCATACTGAATTTGTGCCAGTAGAGTCTGAGCATTCAGCACTTTCGGCATGTTGCGGTTCGGTGGCAGCAGGAGCTAGAACAATGACTTGTACTTCTTCTCAGGGTCTTGCTCTTATGCATGAGATCTTATACATTGCAGCAGGAAATAGGCATCCAATTGTAATGATTGATGTTAATAGAGCCCTTTCTGCTCCAATAAATATTCACGGGGATCACAGTGATACTATGGGCTCAAGGGATGCTGGTTGGATTCATCTTTACTGTTTTAATGGGCAGGAAGCCTATGATTCAACAATAATTGCTACGAGAATTGCTGAAAATTCTAAGGTATACTTACCTGTTATTGTTGGTCTTGATGCTTTTAATATTTCTCACAATACGGAGAGAATAGAACTATTAGACGATAATGAAGTAAAAGATTTTGTTGGAGAGTTTAATCCTCCGTATTCACTCCTGGACTTAAAATATCCTGTTAGTGTTGGAGCATATTGTTTACCGGATTATTACATTGAGGCAAGAAAGAATTTACAGGAAACAATTCAAAATGCAAAGAAAGTTATTGTAGAGATTCACGAAGAATATAACAAGAAATTTGGAAGAAATATTCCAGCTATTATGGAAACATATAAGATGGAAGATGCTGAATATGCAATTTTAGCTATGTCTTCAATCACTGGTGTCGCTATGCTTGCAGCTGATGAGCTCAGGTCAAAAGGGATTAAAGTAGGAGTTATAAGGCTTAGACTTTTTAGACCATTTCCTGCTGAAGAATTGTATGGAGCAATTTCTAACCTGAAAGGTTTAGCTGTCGTTGAGCGAGCTGATGCTTATGGTGGTGCTAGCGCGCCGATTTTCTCTGAGTTATCTGGAGCATGCGCGAATAAAAAGAAGATGCCTCTAATGGCAAACTATATTATTGGTTTGGGCGGCAGAGATGTAAAGATTAAAGATATGACAAACATATTTGAAAATCTTATGGTCAATGTTGATAAGGGTGAAATAAAGGATTTGAGACAGTATATCGGCGTGAAAGGATAAAGGAGGACATATAATATGGCTTTCAAATTGACAGAGTTACCTAAAAAAGATTTACCTATAACTTCAGGGCATAGAGTTTGCGCAGGCTGCCCTGAGCCCATGATTATAAAACAGGCAATATTGGCCTCCAAAGATCCGGTAGTAGTTGGCGAGGCCACAGGCTGTTTCGAGGTTTCTTCTTGCCTTTTTCCATACACATCCTGGAACGTTAACTGGTATCATAACGCATTTGAAAATGCCGCTGCTATCACTTCAGGGATGGAGGCTGCCTATAAGGCACTTTCTAAAAGGGGCAAGGTTACTGAACCTATCAATTTTATAGCTTTTGCTGGAGATGGTGGAACCTATGATATTGGTTTCCAGGCTTTGTCTGGTGCTATGGAGAGAGGCCACAGAATGCTTTATATTTGTATGGACAACCAGGCATATATGAATACAGGCATCCAAAGGTCGGGAGCTACTCCATTGGGAGCGTGGACAACTACCTGTCATGTGGGAAAGGTACAACCTGGCAATGTCCGTGCAAGTTTAAGAAAGGACATAGTATCCATAATGGCAGCTCATGATATTGCATATGCTGCTCAGGCTTCTTTGTCACACTGGAACGACTTCATGAGAAAGGTTGAAAAAGCTCTTACTTATGATGGGCCAAGCTTCATTACAGTTCTCGCACCATGTCCAAGGGGCTGGAGATTTCCCGCTTCAGAAACTGTAAGTATTGCAAAACTTGCTGTCGAAACAGGTTTTTGGCCTCTTTATGAAGTTGATAACGGTCAGTGGAACGTAACTTTTAAACCAAGAGAGCTAAAGCCACTGGAAGATTTCTTGAAGACTCAGGGAAGATATGCTCACCTTTTTAAATCAGAAGAAGGAATGCAAGTTATCGAACACATTAAGGAGCTTCTTAAGTATAAGCTCAACTATATTAATCATATGGCTGATGCTACCAAAGGTTGTGAGATGAACATATTTGGACGTTGTGCACTGCCTGACATAGATTAGGTACTTTATTATCTTTCATAATAGTGAAGGGGACTGCAAACAAGCAGTCCCTTTTATTTTATAGTAATTAAAAAACTTTTTATATAGAGATTTTATTATTTTAAAATAAAATATGTTCATTTGTAATTTTCTCGTTTTTTGTTTAGAATGTATCATATTAATGTATTTTCCCGGGGAGCTCGAAAGGGCTGAGATAGGCTAGTGCCTGACCCGCAGAACCTGAATCGGATAATACCGACGAAGGGAGAGAAATAAAAAACTCCCAAAGTCGGGAGTTTTTTATTTCTTATAGCGAGGTAGGAATATATATGTTTTGTGAAAAAGACGTTAATAGGGTTTTAGATGCTAATCGCAACAGGTGTATAGAGGGTCTCAGGGTTGTTGAGGATTATTTAAGGTTTGTAAAAAATGATTCGTATAATTCCTCCAAGATTAGAGATATCAGACATAAGGTATCTCTAATTCTAAATTTTAAAATCATTCAATCAAGAAATACTGAATCCGATATAGGAAAATATTATTTACATAGTTTATATGTAGATGAAGATCAAATTCTTAAGGCTAATCTGTCGAGGGTTAAAGAGAGTTTGAGAGTTTTAGAAGAGTTTTCAAGATTTATCGACACATCTATCAGTCAACATTTAATGAAAATAAGATTTAAGTTTTATGATATCGAAAAGGACTTGTTATCTAAAAATTTTGAAAAGATCTATATATTAGCAGATTTGAGTCTGGCAAAGGATGAGTCGGATCTTTTTGATGGGCTTAATATTCTGGTAAACAACGAAATAAATCTAATTCAGCTCAGGGCTAAGAAATTTTCTACCAGGAAGATTTATGAAATAGGTATTAAAATAGCAGAATTTTTTCCGCAGGCAAAACTTATAATTAATGATAAAGTCGAGGTGGCTATTGCCTTAAAATCTTATGGAGTTCATGTAGGAGAGGACGAATTACCATTTGGAGTTGTGAGGAGGCTAATGGGGAGAAGCGTTGTGGGCGCAACGGTTCACAACATTGATGATTTGAAAGCGTCTCAAATAGCTAATGTTGATTATATTGGCGTTGGTGCTATATACCCTTCTTCTACAAAGCCCGAATGCAAGTTGAATGGCTTGGAATTTTTAAAAAAAATTAGGTCTTTAACAGCAACTTTTATATATGCCATTGGCGGCATAAATTCAAATAATGCTAAAGCGGTTTTTGATGCTGGAGCCGATGGAATTTGTGTGGGAAGCGGTTTTTGGCATGCTAATGATAGAGATGAAGAGATAAAAAAATTAATTAATATTTAATCGTACAAGGAGGAAAATTAAATGACCCAGAGAGAGTCAGCACTGAAGGGTATGCCTACTGATGCAATAAAATATGTTTCAGAATATGAAGGTTTGAGCGTTGATTATATTTTGGAACAATTAAGCTTAGGAACAATTTGTATCCCAGCAAATATAAATCACAAATCAATGGCTTATAGGGGAATCGGTAAAGGGTTAAAAACAAAAGTAAATGCTAATATAGGTACATCAAGTGACTTTCCAAATATAAATGAAGAAATTGCAAAGTTAGAAGTTGCTATTAAAAGCGGTGCAGATGCGGTAATGGATCTCTCTACAGGAGGAGATCTAGTAAAAATTAGAGAGACTCTTTTAGCTGACTGTAATGTGCCATTTGGAACAGTGCCAATATATGAAGTTGCAGTGAATGCGCTTGAAAAATATGGTGCTATAGTAAATATGGAAGTTGATGACTTTTTTAACGTTATTGAAAAACAGGGTCAGCAGGGGGTAGATTTTATAACAGTGCACGTCGGTGTCACAAGGTCGTCAATTGAGAGATTGAGAAAGCAAAAGAGAATTGCAGATATTGTAAGTAGAGGTGGATCTTTTCTAACTGCCTGGATTCTTCATAATGATAAGGAGAATCCTCTTTATGAAAACTATGATAGATTGTTAGAAATTGCAAAAAAGTATGATATGACCCTTTCCTTGGGTGATGGAATGAGGCCAGGTGCGTTAGCTGATGCAACTGATAGATGTCAGATTGAAGAGCTAATAACTTTAGGAGAGCTAACAAAAACTGCTCTTGACAACGGCGTGCAGGTGATGGTAGAGGGACCTGGTCACGTCCCCATCGATCAGATAGAAACTAATATAAAGATACAAAAATCACTTTGTCAGGGAGCTCCTTTTTATGTATTGGGCCCCTTAGTAACCGATGTGGCGCCTGGATATGACCATATAACTTCAGCTATTGGGGGTGCTATCGCAGGTATGCATGGTGCTGATTTTTTGTGTTACGTAACACCCGCAGAGCATCTGGGTTTACCAACCTTGGAGGATGTGAAGGATGGGGTTATTGCTTCAAGAATAGCGGCTCATGCTGCTGATATTGCCAAAGGGGTAAAGGGATCTCTTAACTGGGACTTAGATATGGCTAAAGCAAGAAAAGCCCTTGATTGGAAAAAGCAGATCGAGCTTTCTGTAGATCCTGAAAAGTCATCAAGAGTTTATAACAGTAGAAAATCTGTTGAAGAACAAGGTTGCAGCATGTGTGGAAAGTATTGCGCAATGAAGATCGTTGCAGAGTATCTAAATGTAGATTTGAAAAAATGTTAAAAATTAAAGATCTTGGGGAGTTTGGTTTCATAAATAGCATAAACCCAAAAGAGGCAGTAGCTGGTCTTAGGTTAGGGATTGGTGATGATGCTGCTGTAATTTCCCCACCTGAAGGTTTTGATTTAGTAATTACTACAGATATGCTTATGGAAGGAAAGCACTTCTTGAGCGATACCAATCCCTATGCTATTGGGCACAGATCTGTGTGTGCAAATCTGTCTGATATTGCTGCTATGGGCGCGATACCGAAGTTTTATTTTATATCTTTGGGAATAAATCCAGAAAGAGACTTTGATTATGTAGAGAATATTTATAATGGTCTAAACTCTCTTGCCGGGCAATTTAACACTCACTTAGCTGGTGGAGATACTATTAAATCTGAAAAAACAGTTATTTCTATTACACTGATAGGTTATGCTGAGAAATCGATGGCCATAAAAAGAGAAGGAAAAATAGAAGCTGGAGATTTAATTGTTTCTGTGGGTCCCCTGGGTTATTCTGGAGCAGGATTGGAAATAGTTAAAAACAAAATCGATGGTTTTGATGAACAAGTTGAAACCTTTTTATATCCATATCCTCAAGTTATTGCAGGACGAATTCTCTTTCAATCAAAGTTGGTACGAGTAATGATGGATAATTCTGATGGTTTATCTAATTGTATTGAAAATCTTGTTACAAAAAATGGGTTCGGAGCACTTCTTTTCGAAGAGCAGATATTTGATGAAAGATTGCAGGCTATTGCAGAGATTACAAACAAAGATTATCTTGATTTCGTTTTTAATGGAGGAGAAGACTTTGGCCTTGTGGCAGTTGTAAAGAGAGATGACTTTTTGGGTTTATCTTCCTTTCTAGAAAGAGCACTATTCGATAACAAAGTAAAAGTAATAGGAGAAATAACTCATGGTGAAAGAATCATCCTTAAAAGATTGGATGATAGCTTTCTTGAAATAGACAAATCAGGTTACGTCCAATTTTAAAAAAAATAAAGAAGTCGTGAATATTCCTTCTGTGGTGGTTTTTAGAATCAGGTTAACGTAAAGACTCCCTGAGCAAGATGCTCAGGGTACTATAAGGGAAACAGCTTGCGTTTGTCAATTCTTAAGGAAACAATGTTTTTTCGAATAGATTATTTTTGAAGAATATCGATTATTTGACATATATTTTATTTATTGGTATGATAGCATTTTGTCTATACTTTAAAATTTTATTTACTAGGAGGTGAACCTCTAAAAGAGGGATTATAGTATGCCCACAATTAATCAATTGGTTCGATATGAACGTGAAAAATTAACGAGAAAATCAAAGTCGCCAGCATTGCAGTCTTGTCCTCAAAGAAGAGGAGTTTGCACAAGAGTTTATACTACTACACCAAAGAAACCTAACTCGGCTCTGAGAAAGGTTGCTCGTGTAAAGCTCACTAATGGATTTGAGGTTACTGCTTATATACCTGGTATTGGACACAATTTACAGGAGCACTCTGTTGTTTTGGTAAGAGGAGGTCGTGTAAAGGACCTCCCAGGTGTTCGTTACCATATTGTAAGAGGGGCTTTAGATGCAGCCGGTGTTCAAAATAGAGCTCAGAGTCGTTCTAAATATGGCTCTAAAAAACCAAAGAAATAAGCTAAAAAGGAGATAAAGTTATGCCTCGACGCGGTGGAACAAGAGTTAGACCTTTAATACCAGATCCAGTTACTGGCAGTACTATTGTTACAAGAATTATTAACAAAGTTATGTGGGATGGCAAGAAGAGTAAGTCAGAAAACATAATGTATGGTGCACTTGACATAGTTGAAAAAGCTGTTGGAGAGTCAGGTGTGCAGGCTTTGGAAAAAGCCATACAGAACATAACGCCAATTCTTGAAGTAAGACCAAGGCGTGTTGGTGGTGCTGTTTATCAGATACCTATCGAAGTAGTACCGAGGAGAGGCTTGGCTCTTGCAATTCGTTGGATTGTTGATGCAGCCAGGGCGAGAACAGGTAAGTCAATGAAAGAAAACCTGGCTCAAGAAATCATTGATGGATACAGAGGAACTGGAACTGGTATTAAAAAAAGAGAAGATATGCATAAGATGGCGGAAGCCAATAGGGCTTTTGCACACTATAGATGGTAAGAAATTAACAAATTAAGGATGGAGTGTTTATGAAACGAGGTTTTTCCATTGATCAATTAAGAAATATCGGTATTGCTGCGCATATTGACGCAGGCAAAACCACCACTACTGAAAGAATTTTATTCTATTCTGGCAGGATCCATAAGGTTGGTGAGGTTCATGAGGGAACTGCAACTATGGATTGGATGCCTCAGGAAAGAGAAAGAGGTATTACAATAACTTCAGCAGTAACTACTGTCGAATGGAGAGGTTGTAGAATTAATATAATTGACACTCCAGGCCACGTGGACTTTACGATTGAAGTAGAACGTTCGTTAAGGGTGCTTGATGGGGTCGTAGTTGTACTATCCGCTGTAGAGGGTGTACAACCACAATCTGAAACCGTTTGGAGACAAGCCACCAGATATGAGGTACCAAGAGTTGTATTTGTAAATAAAATGGATAGAGTTGGAGCAGACTTTTTCAGAGTTGTAACCGATATGAGAGAGAAGCTTAGGGCTCCTGTGGTCCCTATCCAGGTTCCTATGGGTGCAGAAGACAACTTTTTAGGTGTAATAGATATACTTGAGAGAAAAGCATATGTCTGGGTAGGTGATAAAAGCGGTAGAGATTTTGAAGTTTTAGATGTACCAGACGATTATAAAGAGGTTGTTGAAGATTGCAGAGAAAAACTTATTGAGAATGCTGTCGAAAACGATGAAGTACTCTTAAATAAGTATATGAACGGTGAAGAGATATCTCTTGTGGAAGTAAAAGCTGCTATTAGAAAGTCAACCATTGAAAACAAACTTATTCCAGTTTTATGTGGAACAGCTTTTAAAAACAAAGGAGTGCAACAGCTTTTAGATGCTATAGTTGACTATCTGCCATCTCCAGAAGATGTACCTCCTGTCGAGGGGCTAAACCCAAAAACTGACAAAGTCGAAGTAAGATTACCATCTAATGATGAGCCTGCTGCAGCTCTTGCGTTTAAGATTATTTCAGATCCTTATGTTGGCAGATTAACCTATATAAGAGTGTATTCAGGTGAAATAAAGGCTGGTTCATACATTTATAATGTCAAAAAGAGAACCAAAGAAAGAGTTGCAAGGCTTTTGCAGATGCATGCAAATCATAGAGAAGAAATACCTGCAGTTTATGCTGGCGATCTTTGCGCGGTGGTTGGTCTTAGGGATACAATAACTGGTGACACGCTCTCACAAGAAGATAGACCAATAATCTTAGAATCTATTCATATACCAGAACCTGTAATATCTGTTGCAATAGAACCAAAAACTAAAGTAGATCAAGAGAAGCTTTCAGTCGCTCTTCAAAAGTTGTCAGAAGAAGACCCAACTTTTCGAGTTAGCATTGATCACGAAACAGGTCAGACTATTATCCAAGGTATGGGTGAATTGCATCTTGAGATTATTATCGATAGACTTTTAAGAGAATTTAAAGTAGAAGCGACAATAGGTAAACCACAGGTTTCTTACAGAGAAACTATAAAACAACCAATTAAGGCTGAAGGAAAATTTATACGCCAGTCTGGTGGTAGAGGTCAGTATGGGCATGTTTGGATAGAAATGGTTCCAACCGAACAAGGTTCTGAATTCGTTTGTGAGAACAAAATTGTGGGTGGAGCAATTCCAAAAGAATATGTTCCTGCAGTTGAAGCTGGTATAAGAGAAGCAATGCAGTCTGGAGTTTTGGCTGGCTATCCTGTGGTGGATTTCAAGGTTACTATTTTTGACGGTTCATACCACGACGTAGATTCATCTGAAATGGCATTTAAGATTGCTGGATCTATGGCGTTTAAGGAAGCTATGTCAAAAGCAAAGCCAATTTTACTTGAGCCTGTTATGAGCATAGAAATTGTGGTGCCGGATGATTATTTAGGAGAGGTTCTAGGAGACATAAACTCTCGTAGAGGTAGAATAGACGGCATGACAACGAGAAATGGAGTGCATATTATTAATGCCCTTGTGCCTTTGTCCGAGATGTTTGGATATGCAACTGATTTGAGGTCTAAAACTCAAGGCAGAGGAACATATACAATGGAATTTGATCACTATGAGGAAGTTCCTAGAAGTGTTGCTGAAACAATTATTTCTTCAAAAAAAGGATAGCTTGTGTTAAGAATGATTTTAAGATTACTTATAAAAAATAAGTTTTTGGAGGGTAAATAATGGCAAAAGCGAAATTTGATCGAACAAAGACACACCTTAATGTTGGCACCATTGGTCATATTGATCATGGTAAAACTACTTTGACTGCAGCTCTTACAATGACTCTTGCTGCCGCAGGCAAAGCACAGGCAAAGAAATATGAGGATATTGACTCTGCTCCTGAGGAAAAGGCAAGAGGTATTACGATTAACATTGCTCATGTAGAGTATGAGACAGAGAAAAGGCACTATGCACATGTAGACTGCCCGGGACACGTCGACTACATCAAGAACATGATAACAGGTGCAGCCCAGATGGACGGTGCAGTTCTTGTTGTTGCTGCTAACGATGGGCCAATGCCACAGACAAGAGAGCACATACTTCTTGCAAGGCAGGTAGGAGTTCCTTCTATCATAGTGTTTATGAACAAAACAGACATGGTAGATGATCCTGAGCTTCTCGATCTAGTAGAGATGGAAACAAGAGACCTATTGTCTTCTTATGAATTTCCTGGAGATGACATCCCTATCATAAGGGGCTCTGCTCTAAAGGCTATTGAAGCCCTTCAAGCAAATAAGTCTTTGCAAAGAGGGGAAAATGAATGGGTAGACAAAATATGGGAACTTGCAGATGCTCTTGACTCATACATCCCAGATCCACAAAGAGATGTAGACAAACCATTTATTATGGCAATTGAAGACGTATTTACAATTACAGGCAGAGGCACAGTAGTAACAGGTCGTATTGAAAGAGGCCGTGTAAAACCAGGCGATGAAGTAGAAATAGTAGGTTTCTCAATGCAGCCAAAGAAGACAGTTTGTACATCTGTAGAGATGTTTAGAAAGATATTGGATGAAGGTATAGCAGGAGATAACGTAGGTTGTCTACTAAGGAGTATTGACAAGGACGAGGTAGAAAGAGGACAGGTCCTTGCAAAGCCAGGCTCAATCAAACCATTTGTAAAGTTTAATGCAGAGGTATACGTTTTGAAAAAAGAAGAGGGCGGACGTCATACTCCATTCTTCAATGGATATCGTCCACAGTTCTATTTCAGAACTACAGACGTTACAGGAACGATAAAACTTCCAGATGGTGTAGAGATGATAATGCCTGGTGACAACGTAAACATGGTAGTAGAGCTTATGTCTCCAGTAGCTATTGAAGAAGGACTTAGATTTGCAATACGTGAAGGCGGCAGAACTGTTGGTGCTGGCGTAGTCACAAAGATGATTGAATA
>Ga0078972_1003908_pt1 | contig 42962 bp, 32 predicted proteins | sample YelNatPaOPGAMG01_FD_67568 | JGI IMG/M metagenome (GOLD analysis project Ga0078972, IMG submission 67568) | Hot spring thermophilic microbial communities from Obsidian Pool, Yellowstone National Park, USA - OP-RAMG-01 (SPADES assembly) (version 2) | ecosystem: Environmental > Aquatic > Thermal...
TCACCGCCCGGGAATATGCCACGGTGGATGACCTGAGCACCCGCTATCAGGATGAAGTGGAACCGCTGACTTATTATGGAGTGCTGCGGGCGCAGAAAGATATCAACGATGGGCAGCAGGGGTTGGGCTTTATGGCTACGGCCGTGGTGAGGGATTTAAACAACGAGGTGCTATCAGCCATCCTGAACAAAAATGCTTTCAGCCTGGCGGTGGATGGCTGGTCGTTTTTAGATAAGAAAAGGTCGTGGGTGGTTGGTGGTTGGCTGGGAGGAACTTTTATTCAGGGCAGCCAGGAAGATATCTACTGGTTGCAGCAAAATTCTATGCATTATTTTCAGCGGCCGGACGCCACGCACGTGAGCCTGAACCCAGAAGCCACCAGCTTGAACGGCTGGGCCGGGCAGTTTAAGCTGGCTAAACAGCAGGGAAATCACCTGGTGCTGTTCAGCGCTGGTGCCTTGTCTCCGGGTTTTGACCCGAACGATGCCGGTTTTCAGAGTTTCAGCTCAGATGTCATAGACCTGATGGGACTTTACGGGTATCAGCAGATGAAGCCGGGAAAGATTTTCCGGCAGTGGCTGCTCATCGGCGGGGGTTCAAGGCAGTATGATTTTGGCGGAAATAATATTTTTAATTGCCTGGCTGGAAGCTTTCAGGGGGTGCTGACCAACTGGTGGAATTTTGAGTATACCTTTATTTTTATGCCGGAAAGCCTGAACAACCGGTTGACTCGCGGTGGGCCGCTGGCGCTCACGCCCTATGGATTTATGAATGAACTGCGACTGGGCAGCGACTCAAGGAAGCCGGTGGTGCTGGAAGGTAATTTTAATTATCAGTGGGTTCATAAAGATTCCAGCGCCTGGATGGCTGATTTTGCTGTGCGCTGGAAGCCGATGAGCAACCTGAGCCTGTCGGTTGGGCCAATGATTGGTCTGTCCAGGAACGAGACTCAGTGGGTGACCAGAGTGTCTGACCCGTTAATGACAGCCACTTACGGGACAAGGTACATTTTCGGGCGTCTGGACCAGAAAGTTCTGGCCAGCGAAATCAGGATAAACTGGATTTTCACGCCGACTCTGAGTTTGCAGGCTTACCTGCAGCCGTTTATTGCCGTGGGGAAGTATGACCGGTTCAAGCAGCTCAACCGGCCGCGGGCTTATGATTATCTGGTGTTTGGAGAAAGTGGGTCCACGATTGAGGAAGTTGATGGCCGGTACCTGATTGACCCGGATGGTAGCGGGCCGGCGTCCTCTTTTACCACAGGCAATCCTGATTTCAATTACAAATCAATGCGTGGGACGGTGGTGCTGAGATGGGAATACAGGCCTGGTTCGCAGCTTTATCTGGTCTGGACCCAGAACCGGGCCGATTACAGCTATCCGGGGGAACTGTCGTTGTGGCGCGACTTAGGAAATCTTTTCACGGCCCCGGGCGAGAACATCTTCCTGATAAAATTCACCTACCGCTTCGACCTATAAAACAGGGGACACCTTACAGTGTCCCCTTTTCTGCTCCTTTTTATCCTTTTCTTCCCCATAAAAGCCTCGGGCCTGGACCGGGGACACTTAAGAGTGTCCCCTAACAAAATTTATTGGATTGTGATAAAAAAGGCCCGTATTTTACGTCAATTTATTTGCTATGCCAAGAAAAGCCAGGATAATCTTCCCGAATGCACCGCATCATATCATCCAGCGTGGCAATCGGAATCAAATAGTCTTTTTTGAAGAGGATGATAAACGACTCTATCTGGAGATCCTCAGTTATCTTTGCTCAAGGGAAAATTTAAAAATCTGGTGTTATTGCTTGATGGATAATCATGTGCACTTAGTCGTAGTCCCTGAAGATGCCATAAGCTTGAGAAGGGCAATAGCCGAAACCCATAAAAAATATACCTATATGATCAATACCAGGAATAAGTGGAAGGGCCATCTCTGGCAGGGCAGATTTATTTCCTATCCAATGGATGAAACTTACCTTTACCGCTGCATGAGATATATAGAACGGAATCCGGTCAGGGCAGGCCTGGTCGCCCTGCCGGAAGAGTATAGATGGTCAAGCGCCAGGGCTCATGTTCTTAACATTGAAGATAGTGTCCTGAGTCCGATACCTCTGGCTTATAGAGTGGAAGATTGGAAAAATTATTTGAGTGAACCCGAATGCCAGCATGACCTGAAGGCCTTTAGGCAAAGCAACAGGAGCGGCATGCCTCTGGGAAATGAGGCGTTCATGAAGAGGTTGAAAGCTGAACTCGGGATAAGCATAAGCCCACGAAACCAAAAAGAAAATAAAAAAGGGGACACTGTAAAGCGTCCCCCCGAAATATGCCCGCTTTAAGGCAGGAAAAATCCAAAATCAGCAGAAAAAGGGGACACTGAGAGGTGTCCCCTGTTATTATTTATCGGCGGAGGCGAAGACAGTCAGGTAACCCAGCTTGATCACCCGGCTCAGCAGTTCGCCCGAAGCTTTGTCCGGACTGTCGCTGGTCTGGTGGTAATCAGGATGCATAGCCGTCATGTAATAAACAAATGGCTTTTTCACCTGAGCAAAAGAAGAATGGTCAGAACCGCCGCTGCCTTCCCCCAGCCCCGGTTCCCTGACAAACAGGTCAAGCCCAACGTACTTGTTCATCTCCTGCTGCAGCTCATAGAATCCGGAATCCTTGGTGGCGTTGACCGTAACGAAATAACTCGGTCTGATTTGTTTGACTAAGTCCTCAACTCCCTGAACATTGAACATCCTTGAATAACGACCTATAGTCTGCTCATCAAAAGGCCGGCTGATCATGTCATAATTAAGATAGCCCACAGTCTTTTCTAAGGGGAAAGTCGGGTTCTGGACATAATAGCGGCTACCCAGCAACCCTTTTTCTTCGCCCGTCCACAGGCAGAAGACTATTGTCCGCTTGGGCTTAACCGGGTTGAGGGCGATGGCCCGGGCAATGGTCATGACTCCAACCGACCCCGAAGCATTATCATCAGAGCCGTTGAAAATGTAGTCTTCCCATCTGCCCAAGTGGTCAAAGTGAGCCCCGACCACAAACACCTCATCCTTCAAGTTGGGGTCTGAGCCTTCTATATAACCAATTACATTCATGGTTTGGACGAGATTCACCTTAGCCGTAGAGTTAATAGCAACTCTAACTCCCGGCAACTCCCGCGGAGCAGGCTTATAGGTTGTTTCAATAGCTTTCTTTAATTCATCAATCGTCTGGCCGCTGTTCTCCAGAATCATATTGGCGATTTCTCGGGTGATGTTTAAGGTGGGCACGTTGCTTCCAGCCATCATCCCGGCCATCATGTCTCTGGCGCCCGGGATGACCATCCTGATTCTCGGTCTTTTGATAATCGGCTTATCGTCCGGTGGCTGCAGATTCTGAGTTGCGGCCAGCATATTATAAATATCGGCATCCTTCCCCGTATTCTGAACTTCCAGCACCGCTGCCGGTTGCTGCTTGTAAATTTCATCCAGCTTGTTGAACCCGCGACCCCCTCTCCTCATGAACATCATCTGAGCTGCTGGCGCCTGGGGAAAATACTTTTCCTTTAGCTCTTTCTTCTGGTTAAAAGGAGATTTGGGGTCATCTTTGCCCGGGGCCTCGCTCAGCACCAGAACGATCTTATCCTTGAGATTAAGCCCCTTCAGTTCGTCCCAACCAATAGTTGGCTCTTTGATTCCGTAGCCGACAAAAATTACCGGCCCGCTGATATCTTCCTGCGCTGACATCGGACTCTGAAAATCAATTCCGCTCTCAAATGTTCTGGCTTTAGTGGCTGTCCCCTTGACCAGTTCCACTTTAAGAGTAGTTTTAACCTCGGAAATTTCTTTCAGGGCAAATTCCTGGAAATAGCTTCTCTCCATCCTCATAGCCTGGGCTGAAGTCTGGCCGGCCATAGCCCGGGCGATATTCATCTCTGCCCGAGGGATGTCCCCACCCGGCTTTATTCCCCACATTTTGAAAAGGGAAGCCACATAATCGGCGGCCATAGCATAACCCCGGCTGCCGGTATCCCGGCCTTCCATCCAGTCTGAAGCCAGATAATTAAGCATGGCCAGGGTATCCTTGGGTGTGATTGATTCAAACCCGACCCTGTACTTCTCAGGCACCGGCTCTGGTTTTGAGACCAGAATAAGGGCTCTCTTGACCTCTTCTGGCTTCATCGGCTGTTGCTGGGGCATCTGAGCCAGAAGAACAGAAAAAGCCATCAAAACCAGAACCATCAGGTTAAGCAGGAACAGACGCTTTTTCATTGAAACCTCCATTTATTTAACTAAATAAATTTTTTCCATGAAAAATTGAAGAGGCTGTCAGAAGAGAGGAAAAGAAAAAAAGCATCATATATAGCGACGCAGTCCGGATCTTTTTCTTCCATTATATAATTTAAAAGAATGAAACGATATGCCTTTCTTAACTTTTTAATCGGGATGAGCTAAAAGCAAAGCAGAGGTGAGAAGCAAGAAAAGAAATGAATGACTGGACCAAGACCGATTCTCTGATTATATGTCCGGTGCGTTTTGCCAGTCGCTTAAATGAAGAGCTCCTAAATTAAGACCTGTAATAAGCCGTGTCAAGGATGGAACTTGACCTGGCCCAAGAGCTTCTGAGCCCAGCTTATCTATTCTTTTCAGCCACAAAGACCAAAAAAATTTGCCCTCATAAAGGGCACTAAAATTGCTCAGCAGGGGAAAGTAAGACGGATGTCGGTTCCCCCGTCCCTGGTCAGCTTAATCTTACCATCAATCTGGTCCACCAGAGTGTTGATGATTACCAGGCCCAGTGATTCAGCTTTTTTATAATCCAATCCTTTTGGAAAACCGATGCCGTCATCTTTTACTCTCAACTCAACCAGGCCTTTGGGCAGTTTCTTAAAGCTCACCCAGATATTACCTTTTCTTCCGCCAGGGAAAGCGTGTTTGAAGCAGTTGGTGATCAGCTCGTTCAAAATCAGCCCGAGCGGCACAGCCACGTTGATACTCAGGTTGATGGGCTCAATATCCAGGTTTAGCTTTATCTGGTCGGGCTTAACCTGCTGGTCTAGGAAGATGTTCTGGGCCAGCGTGTTGAGGTATTCACCGAAATCTATGTTGGTCAAATCCTTGGTCCGGTAAAGACGTTCATGAACCATAGCCATTGATTTAATGCGGTACTGGCATTCCTTGAAAGCAGCTTTGGCCTCAGGGTCAGAAAGCAAAGCTGATTGCAGGTTGAGGATGCTGGATATTACCTGCATGTTGTTCTTAACCCGGTGATGGATTTCCCGGATGAGAATTTCTTTTTCCCTTAACGACTGCTTCAGAGCTTCTTCTGCTAGCTTCCTTTCCGTGATGTCCCGGGCGATACCTTCTATGGCCACCAGTTTACCCGATTCATCATAGATCGGTACGTTGATCTGTTCTGTCCAGATAACCGTTCCGTCTTTTTTCTGCCAGCGGAGGACCACCGGATTGGTTATGTCTCCTCTGGACACAGTTTCCAGCAGCGGGCGGTCCTCAGGGAGGATTATCTTGAAGCCCAGGTCGGGGTCGGCATAATGTTCTTCAGGAGTGTATCCGGTTATCGGGAGGGCCGCCGGACTGACATATTCAAAGCCCCTCTCAGGAATGAATCTGTACCTGTAAATCAGGTCCTTAGCATTTTCTGCCAGCCTTCTGAACCTGGCCTCGCTTTCTTTAAGAGCCTCCTCTGCTTTCTTTCTCTGGTCAATGTCGCGGACTATAGCTTGAATCAGTCTTTTCCCGCCGATTTCTATCAGGTTCAGACTGACTTCAGCATAAAAACAGGTTCTGTCATAGCGACAGTGAACCCACTCAAAAAATTGAGGCTTTCCTTCAAGAGCGGCGTTAATCTTTTCCAGAGCTTTTTCTTTGGAATTCCGGCCGTCTGGCTGTGTCTCGGGAGAAAAGAGATAAGGAGGCTGCCCCACAATCTGCTCTCGGCGGCAGCCAAACATTTCTAAGGTCTTGGGGTTGCAATCTATGAAGATATCCCTGTCCATCAAAAAGATGGCATCGTTGGCCGCTTCAAAAAGCGTCCGGTATTTGACTTCGCTGTCCTTGAGTGCCTGCTCGGCCTTCTTGCGGGCCGTGATTTCCGAGGTGACTTCAATCATGCCGATTGTTTTCCCCCGGTCATCTTTCATCGGGTAACCACTGATGTGCCACCAGCGGCCGTCAGGAGTGTTAACTTCAGCTTGATGCGATTTTCCTGTTTGCCTGGCTTCACCTACCGGGCAGATGACGCAGGGCTCAGACCTTCCATGCCAGAGTTCATAGCACTTCTTGCCCACCAGGTCTTCGGGCTTTAATCCCAGAGAATCGGCTGCGGCCCGGTTAGCCCAGATTATGGTGTGGTCTGGTGCCTGGTAGATCACATGTTCTGCGATGGCCGCGAAAATGGCTGATTTTTCTCGCTCGCTATTTATCAGCTCCTGCTGTACTTTCTTCTTTTCGGTGATGTCGGTGATAAAACCTTCCAGACAGATCAAATTGCCCTGCTCATCATAGACTCCGTTGCCCCGCTCCCAGACCCATTTTATCCTTCCGTCTGCGGTCCTGATCTGATATTCATCTTCAAAAACCTCTCGCCTCGCCAGGACTTCCTGCCATTTTTTCCAGAGATATTCCCGGTGCTCAGGTACTATTAGGTCGTTGTAAGAAAGATTTTTATTGCCGATTAAATCTTCAGGGTCATATCCAGTAATTTCCTTACAGGTTCCGGCGATGTATTCCATGGTCCAATCCCAGTCATTTTTGCAGCGGTAAACCATTCCCGGCAGGTTTCCTATCAGGTTTTCCAGAAACCGGTTTTTCTCTCTTAATTCTTCGCGGGCTTGAAGAATTTGTCTCTGAGCTTCTCTTTCTTTAGTCTGGTCGCGGAAGACCAGGATTACACCCAGCACATTACCATCCGAGTCGGTAATCGGAGCACCGCTGTCAGCTATGGGGTATTCACTCCCATTTCTGGCCACCAAAACAGAGTGATTGGCCAGCCCGACTACCACTCCTTCTCGGATCACTCTTTCCACCGGGTTTTCAGCCGGTTCTCGGGTGAATTCATTAATGACCCGAAACACTTCCTGAATTGGCTTTCCCCTGGCCTCTGATTCATTCCAGCCAGTGAGCTTTTCAGCCACCGGGTTCATCACCAGGATATTTCCCTTAAGGTCAGTGGAGATGACGGCATCGCCTATGCTGTAAAGAGTAGCTTTGATCTCGGCTTCCCGGTTTAAAACTTCCTGCAGCAGATTAACTCTTTCAGAAATATCTATTACAGTGCCAACAATAGCTTTTTTACCCTGATAATCCATGGTTGAGCCGTGCGCTTCAGCGTAAAAAAACGAACCGTCTTTACGCAGTCCGCGAAAATCAAACCTGATGGATTTAATTTCACCGCTCAGTCTTTGGCGGTTGTATTCCCTGACCATTTCCCGGTCATCAGGATGGACCAGATCAAGGTTTTTAAGACGTCCGATTAACTCCTCAGGTTTATATCCAAACATTTCAGCCAGAGCGTTGTTGGCATATTTGAAAACGCCATCCTGTATCAGGTAAACTCCGGCTATGGAAGATTCGCTGAGGGTGCGAAACATTTCCTCGCTTTCTTTGGCTTTGGCTTCGGCTTCATAAAGTCGCTGGAAATTGACTTTCTCCCTCCGCTGCCAGATGAGTTCTGCTGCCAGAAGCTCGGAAAAAATCAGGAAGATGATTAGAAACATGATCAGGAAAGAGCGAGACTTATACCCAGCCAGAGCTTCATCCTTATCTATCTGGGAAACTACGGACCAGCAGGTGTTGGGCACAGGGGTTAGAAAAGCCAGCACAGGCTTCCCCCGGTAATCAATTCCTTCAAATTTCCCGTACTCGCCCAGAGCGGCTTTGACTGCCGGGATTTCGGTTCGGCTTAGAGGTAAACGCAGTTTTAGAGCAGTATCTTTTTTATGTCTTAACTCATTTAGAAAAACGACTTGATCGTTCTCTCTTTTTATCAAGAGTGTTTCAGATGTGTCAGAGGGATAAGGCCAGTTTTGAATTGTTGGGAAAAGATAAGTCTCTGCATCAGCCGTCAGCACAATAAAAGCCTGAACTATTTTTTCCGGGTCATCCGGGTCCCAGAAGGGCGCTACCACATCCAGATGAATAGGCCCCCTTTCTTCATGTCGATGCAGGTCAGTGTTGATCACCCGGCGCTGCTGCGCAGCCAGTTCTAAAGCCTGAAGAAACTCTGGAGAAAGCTCTCTCGGTGCTTCTGCCCCGTAGCTCAAAAATACATTCTTTCTGGCATCTAAGATGAGAATCCGGCTGTATTTATAAGCTCTGGCCGTAAGTTCCAGTCTCTCCCTGACTCTGGCCACGCTGATGGGGTCTGGGTTCTTGAGGATGGCAATTAAACCCTGAGCAAAAAACTTGCTCTTGCTCAATACTTCGGCGTCAGCTTTTCTCTCGTCAAGCCACTCTCTGATTTGTTGAGCTTTGAGCTGGGCTACGCTTGATATCTGGTTGAACACTATTTCTTTTACCTTCTTTTCCTGAGATCGGTAATAATTGTGCCCGGCCAGCATTATCAGAAGCACTATTATCAGGGAGACAATATATATTGGATGTTGAACTCTTTTTTTCCATTTTGGCCAGAGAATTTTAAGGCTTCTCATTTTTCACCTCGTCGTTGATATGGCGAGAGTTGATAGCTAATTTTGATCAGCCGTTCTTTTTCATCATAAATTTTTAACATTTTTAGCCGCCTAATTTACGGGCCACCTTGATCCTGTCCCGACCCTCGTTTTTGGCTTCCAGCAAAGCCAGGTCAGCTGCCTGGATTATTTCTTGCCATTTTTCACCGTGGTCAGGGTAAGCCGCCACGCCAGCGGAAATGGTAATTTTTCTGATAAAAGTTCCGGCAAAGTTTATTTCTAGATGTCTTACTGAATCACAAATTAACTCGGCTCTGGCTATGGCTTTTTCCAGGGGCAGAGTTGGCAGGATGACAGTGAATTCTTCGCCGCCGAACCGGCAGACGATGTCTTCAGCCCGGACGGATTTGTTCAAGGTCTGAGCGATGGTTTGAAGGACAAAATCGCCGGCGTCATGCCCATAGAAATCATTTATTTTCTTGAAATAGTCTATGTCCAGCATGATGACGGCCACCGGCTGACCGGCTCTCTTGGCCCTGAACAATTCCCTTTCTAAGGTTTCTTCCAGGTAGCGGCGGTTATAAAGCCCGGTTAAAGGGTCTCGTATTGATTGCTCCCGGAGCGATTCCCGCAGTCTGATATTGGCTAAGGACATAGAAACCCGCTGGGAAAAACTCAGCAGAAGCTGTTTTTTAACCTTCATCGTAGCTTCCAGGTTCTCAAAGGGCTCTCTGGCTTCTTTTCCCTGGCAGCAGAATACCACCATCAGCCCAAGGGTTTCTCCAGAAGAATAGAGGGGAAGGCAGGCAACGGGATGATCTGGATGAACTGAAGTCTTCAGATGAGGGCAGAGCAGATCCTTTTCTTGGTCAATAAAGAAATTGGGCGAGGCTTTTCTCAAGCCCCAGCAGTCGTTCAAGTCTATCAGCCCTTCAGCCGGAAGAGAATGATTCCAGGAAGCCACCAGCTGCAGGAATTTTTCTTGTCCCTGGCGCGAGTACAGAAGGAAACCGTCGCCAGGGAAAAGCTTCAGGGCATAAGATTTTATTATTTCTACGGCTTCTTTCTCGGAGTTGGCTAACTGAAAAGAATCGCCCATGGCTACCAGTAACCTGTTTTCTTCGTTTCTAAATTCCAGCTCAGAGATGGCCTTTTCCAGCTTTTGCTTGGCTTGGGTAAGAGCCAGCTCTTCTTTTTTTCTTTCCGTAATATCAGTCATAACTGCCAGGGTGGAAATAAAATTGCCGTCAGGGTCGAAACGAGGAGCGGCGTTGACAATGACCGTTTTTTGGCTTCCGTCCTCAAGGGTCAATTCCAGGTCGTAGACGTCACGGAAGCCCTGCTTGCGGCGTGCCGTTTGTTGCCGGATCAATTCATATTGACTGGGGCTGGTAAATTCTTTCAGGTTGCGGCCTTCAAGCTTTTCTTCATAGTCGTTGAAAATCCGGCGGGCAGCCTGATTAACAAAAACAAAATTTTCTTGAGGATCAACGATAACCACTCCTTCGCCCAGGGTTTCCACCATGCTCCGGAAAAGCTCCTCGCTTTCTTTTAGCTTTTTGGCGATGGCCTCTTTTTCCTCAACCTGTTGCTTTAACTCTAAGGTCCGCTCCTCAACTTTTTTTTCCAGGTTGCCCCGGGCTTCTTCCAGGCTATCCAGAGTCTTGTGCAATTGCTCCACCATAGAATTAAAGCTTCGGGCCAGAGTTCCGACCTCATCGGAAGTTTTGACCTCGGCCCTCTGGTCAAGGTTGCCCGCGGCGATTTCGGTCACCGTTCTGGTCATGTAGCGCAGAGGCCTGGTTATCAGCAGGCTTAAAAAGTAGATAATTCCAAGACCGATAGCAAGAATAAAGAAAGAGGCCAACCAGATAATCCGTCGGATATGGAAAATCTGATGTTGTAATTCCTTTAAGGAGAATCCCAAAGCCAAGTGTCCAACCAGATTTCTCTGTTGTTTTATTTCGGTATAAAGATTCCAGAATTGATTGTTCTGCACAAAGCCAGTTTTCCTGATTTCTTCGGCGGAAGGTTGAAAAGCCTGGGACCTCTGGAACCTTGATATTTCTTTATCTTTGGCATCAAAAATGATTATGTAATCAATTTCAGGGCTCTGAGTCAGGCTGTTAAGGACTTCTTTGATGTTTTCCTGGTCATCAAAGATTATGGCCGGAGCCAGGCTGTAGGCTGCTATCTGGCCGATGGAACGAGCTTTGTCTTGCAAGGCTTGAAGTGAATGCTGACGGTACCAGTAAGGGGCTACCAGCAGAAGGGAGAGGGAAATCAGAACCAGAAAGGGTAGCGAAATCAGCATGAATTTTAAGACAATCCGGTTTTTCCAGGATGGAAAAATGGAGTCTGCTGAAGAGGTCTTGGTTTTAGTCATTTGATTTTCTCAGAGTAATTAATCTTAAGAATTGTGAGGAAAAATTAAGCCCCTGAGATTTAGCCGCTTCCAGGTTGATGGTAATCTGGGCTTTTTTATCTTTCCAGATAAAACCTATGGCCACCCCCGAATCCAGATAATCAAGGGTTCCGGTCAGGGTTCCAATTTTTTGCTGGTCGCAGAGATGAATGATATTCTTGAGAAGCTGGGGGTTTTTCTTGGTATCAAGGGGTGTCAGAAAGAGAAAATGGACTTGTAGCTCTTTTAGGGCTGATTCCAGAGGCTGGACTGAGTCCAGGTCAATTTCTTTTATGACTATCGGCAGACCACCTATCTGTCGGTCGCTTTCCGGCAGTTCAGTAGTTAATTTTACCCAGTCTTCCATGGCCCATTGGGAGAGAGAAAATGATTTCTGGTAGAGGATGCCAACGACCAGCTGGTTTTCAGCCTTAAACTTCCAACTGCGCTCAAAGATCAGAATTTTTTTCAAAAGTTCCAGTTCTTTTTCTGGACTCAAGTAATATTCCTGGGAGGCAGTTTGAGCGTAAACTTGTTCTGGAGGCTGCAGGGCTGACAAAATTACGAGCAAGCTTATCCAGCTCCAAAGCAAAAAAAAAGCTTTTTTAGGGCAGCCCGGTTTCATTTTCTGTGGCTTTCAAGTTAACATTATAACTTTTGGCTGTCAAGGAAAGGACGGGGCAAGAAGAAATGAGGATTTAACTTAATTATTTTCTTGAGGTTAGATATTTTAGGCCTGGCGATTCATCCTGTCAGTCAAGGCATAGAAAGGGCCTCGCCAGTCAGCTGATAGGAATCATTTTGCAACCGGCAATCAGGGGGAAACGTCTGTCTGGCCTTTTTCTCTAATTATCTATTTTTATTGAGGCTAAAGATTACTTATAATGAAGTTAATCCGTATGAGAAGGGAGGAATGAAGATGCTCAAAGGGTTTAAAGAATTTATCATGCGCGGCAACGTGATTGACCTGGCTGTAGCTGTGATCATCGGAGCAGCTTTCAGTCAGATCGTCAACTCTATGGTCGGGGACGTATTGACGCCGCTCATTGGAGCCATCTTCGGCCGGCCAGATTTTTCAGGATTTTTTGTCGGGCCGGTAGCCCTGGGCAAATTCATCAATGCCCTGGTCAATTTTCTGATAGTGGCTGCGGTGATTTATTTTGCTATTGTAGTTCCCATGAAGAAGATTCAGGAATTAAGGGAAAAGAAAAAAGCCCAGGAAGCAGCAGCTGCCCCGGCGCCAGCTCCTTCGGAGGAAGTGAAGTTGCTTTCAGAAATCCTGGAAACCCTAAAAAAGAGGGGTTGATAAGGTTCAGAGGGCCTTGAGGCCTCGGCCCTGAGCCTATTTCTCAGGGAAAAGAGCAAGCTCAACTCTGGGAAAATTTAAAGGATATAAGTCCGGGTATGGTTCTAATTTTAATCAGGGCTTCACCAAATCAGGTTTCAGAAAAAGAAAATAAGCCTAATTAAAGCATTTTCTCGGTTTGGATTTTATACCCAGAATTCTGCTATCATATAAAAAATTTATTTATCAGATAAAGGGAGTCGGAAGTGAAAAAATGGAATTATCGCCAAGCTTTGATCACCGGGGCTTCAGCCGGTTTGGGTGAAGAATATGCCAGACAACTGGCTGAAGCTGGCACAGATTTAATCCTGGTGGCCAGAAGGAAAGAGCGCCTGGAGAAATTGGCCGCCGAACTGGAAGCTAAGTTTGGAATCAAGGCAGAAGTTTTCTCGGCTGACTTGAGCCAGGATGAGGATATTCAAAGGCTGGCAGATAAGATCAGGCAGACTGAGGATCTGGACCTGCTGATAAACAACGCTGGCTTTGGGGGAAAGACCAAATTTTATAAAGATGAAGGGCAGGAAGCAGAACAGATGATCAAGGTTCACGTCGTGGCTCCGACTGCTCTGACCAGAGCAGCTTTACCCCGGATGCTTCAGAGGAACCATGGAGCAGTGATAAATGTGGCTTCAATTGCGGCTTTTTCGCCCCTATCCGGTGCCATGTATAGTTCTACCAAGGCTTTTCTGGTTATGTTTTCAGAAAACCTTCAGAATGAGCTTTATGGCACCGGAATAAAAATCCAAGCTCTTTGTCCTGGCTTAACCCACACTGAATTCCATGAAGTTGCCGGAATAAATAAAAAGGAGATTCCGGGGATTCTCTGGATGAAAGCAGAACGGGTAGTAAAAATATCCTTGAGAGCGCTGGCTAAAAAGAAAGCAATCATCATCCCGGGAGGCCGCAATAAGGTCATAGCTTTCCTGTTGCGCTGCCCCTGGACTTTCGGGCTGGTACGCTGGGCAGCCAGACGGAGAAAGATCAGAAAGAAAGCCGGGCTATAAGATATAGTTTGCCCAGATTAATCATAAGATTTAGTTGATAGCAAAATAGTCAGGTCTTGGCCCCTTGACTGATATTATTCAACAGCACCCTTGATTAAATTTCTCATTTTTCTTGTCTTCTTTTAAGCCAAGATATTTAAGTTTATTGTATTTACCCGATATTATGCTTTTTACTACCTTCAGAGCTTAATCAGTCTGAGAGATTCTGCTATCATTTAGCCGGAGCTAATAGTCTGAGTAAGCTAAAGCGGGGTTAAAGCGGTGAATAGAATATCAGGTAAGATAACAAGTGGGATAAAGGGTTTGAACCGATGGAGATAATAGAAGTAAGAAGGCCTGGAGAAAAAAAAGGCCCCAGAGCATTGTTGCTCTTTTCCGGGGGATTGGACAGTGTTCTGGCTGGGAAAGTGCTGGAAGAACAGGGAATAGAGATTGTGGGAGTTACTTTTAGGAGCCAGTTCTTTGGAGCTGAGGGCGCGATCAAGGCTGCCCAAGAACTCGGGTGGCCGCTTCTGGTCGTGGATATCAGCCGGGAACAAATTCGGATTGTAGAGCAGCCAAAGTATGGCTTCGGTCGGAACATGAACCCCTGCCTGGATTGTCATGGACAGATGGCCAGAATAGCTGGCGGGCTCCTGGGAAAATACCAGGCTGACTTTGTGGCCACAGGAGAAGTTGTTGGCGAGAGACCTATGTCCCAGAACCGTCAGGCTCTGAGCATTGTGGAGAAGCTTTCCGGGATTAAAGGTTTGGTATTGAGGCCTTTATCGGCCAAGCTTCTGGCTGTCACTTTGCCCGAAGAAAAGGGCTTAGTGGACAGGGAAAAATTACTGGATATATTCGGCCGGTCAAGGAAGAGGCAGCTAGAACTGGCAGAAAAATATGGAATTAAGGAATATCCGACTCCTTCCGGGGGCTGTTTGCTGACCGACCCGGGGTTTTCAGTAAAATTGAAGGAATTATTGAAATGGCGGGGAAAACTTTTAGCTGAAGATATTGATTTGATATTGAGCGGGCGGGTCTTCTTTGAGAAAGAAGGGCTGATTGTGATTGGACGCAATGAACAGGAGAATGAAAATATTTTAAGGAAAGCGCTGGGCTGGGATGTGGTTATTACTACTGCCAAGATTAAAGGTCCTCTGACGGTCGTTAGATTGAAGGAAACGGTGAGAAAAGAGGCAGTATCTGATGGGTATGTGGAAGAAAAGGACTACGGCCAAGGCAAAAGAAGTTCGGACTTAAGCCGAGTAGGGCTCTTATTCCAGGAAAGCAGGAAAGGAGCTCAAGAAAATGATGATCTGGAAAAGCTGCTGGCTCTCCAGGTAATAAAGAAAGCCTGTTTGTTGACGATTCGCTACAGCAAAGCCAGGAGCCAGCAGCAAGCCGAGGTGGCAATCCTTTGGCAGGGGAAAAGCAACCGGAAAGAATTCTTACGGGTGGAGTGGGAGAAGTATCTTTAAGATTCGGCACGTTTGGGGATTAGAGGCTTTAGGCAAAAGCTACGGCGCTGAAATTGATTTTGGTTGACACAGGACAGGACTGTGAATATATTAAAGAAAAATTAAAATCCATTATGGATAGATAAGGAGTTAGTATGCCAACCAAGCCAAAAAGTCCATATCTGCCGTTTGGCGACCAGCAAACCGCACCCTGGTATGGGAAGAATATATTATCAGTAAGACAGTTTACCAGGGCTGACCTGGAATACATCTTCAGCGTGGCCCATGAGATGCGGGTGATGGTTGAAAGGATAGGGACCTTTGATTTACTTAAAGGAAAAATTCTGGCCAATCTTTTCTATGAACCCTCAACCAGAACTTTTGCCTCATTTATGTCAGCTATGCAGCGGCTGGGGGGAGCAGTCATCCCGATCAGTGAAGTGCGGTATTCATCAGTAGCTAAAGGGGAAAGTCTGCCCGACACGGTGAGAACCCTGGCGGCTTATGCTGATGTGATTGTTCTCAGGCATCCTGAGGTGGGCTCAGCAGCCCTGGCTGCTCAATTTGCTGGCAAACCGATCATCAATGCTGGGGATGGAGTGGGTGAGCATCCGACCCAGGCTTTGCTGGATGTTTTCACCATAAGAGAAGAGCTGGGAAGACTGGATAATCTAACAGTGACCATGCTTGGCGACCTGAAATACGGACGAACGGTGCATTCTCTGGCCAGGCTCCTTACCAGGTTTAACAACATCAGTTTGAATTACGTTTCACCGGAGGTCTTGCGGATGCCGAGGGAAGTGATTGATGAGGTGAGTGAAAGGGGTTTACCCCAGAAAGAGTTTTTAACCCTGGATGAAGTTCTGGCCGAGACCGATGTGCTTTATGTCACCCGGGTTCAGAGAGAAAGGTTTGAGAACCTCGAGGAATACGAAAAGGTCAAAGATGCCTACGTTATAAGCGCCAACACTCTGGAAAAAGCTAAGGACCGAATGATCATCATGCATCCCCTGCCCAGAGTTAATGAAATAGCCATGGAAGTGGACAAAGACCCCCGTGCCGCCTATTTCCGACAGATGGAATATGGACTGTACGTCAGGATGGCTTTGCTGGCCATGGTCCTGGGCAAGGCCTAAAAACGGGGGACGTCCTACTCATTCCCTAATTTCTCCCGAGAGAAATTGGAAATCTGGTGCCAGCTTACCAATTATGTTTAGCCGCGGAATGTCAGCCGGGGAATAGAGAGTCTGGCTTTTTATCAGGATAATCTTTTATCTTTTTGACAAGGTTGAGATGATTCTCTAACGTGTTTAAATACTTTTTTACTTATTAATTAGCAGAAGACCGGTCTTCAGCTGGCCTGGCGCGCTCTTATTATTTTGCCAAGTGGCCAGAATTTTTAATTAGAAATTTTAGATTTTCTGTTTTCCTCAGAGTATCTTCTCCCACTTTACAGCATGTCTATAGTGAAATTTTGTGGCCTCTGTCAATTCAAAAGAATTTAATTTTTTTAAAGGTTTGACTTTGGATTAATAATAAGAAGCTACAGCCAGAGAATCATTTAAGATAATAGCCAATGGAACAGAAACTGACCCAGTGTCTCAGAGAAAAGGGGGCAGTGGTTCCCAGGCCGATTTTCCTGAGCGGCAGGACCCCTTCGCTGTAGGTGTCAGAATAGCGGAAGAGTTTCCCGAATATATTTTTGCTGCTGGTCCGGGCTATAATCCGGCTGATGCTTAAAAGGCCAAAAGGAATGGAATACTTACCGCACCAGTAAGAGTTTTTGTAGTCCAGATAAGTTGGACCCCAGAGCTCTCCGGTCAGGCCGGCTACTTTCTGGTCATCAATTATGCCGGTGAGGAAATTGGCAATCAGCTGTCGGTCAAAGGCCAGGGCTTTTTCCCAGGCTTCCTGTCCCTCACCAAAAGCCAGGTTGTTAAAATCTTTTCCATAATGATTCCCATCGGCTGAAATTAAGAAGAAAACATCCTGACCGGGCTGGAGCTTATTCTCCTTCAGGTAAGCTACGATTACCTCCGAAAGATTGTCTGCAATCTCTTTCATCTTGTCCAGAGGCATGGGTGCCACCATGATGGGCGTTATCTTGACTTCGGGGTTGAAGTACTGCAGGAAAGGAATCAGGGCTTCTATGGAATGTTCCAGCTCGTGGGCCCGGTTGTTGACGATAAAGGAACCGGGTTTCAGATGAGATTTAAGGTATTCTCTCAGGGCTGAAATCTTCACTGGCTTCAGCACCCCAGGCCAGATCTCGTATTCATCTAGGATGAGCAGACTATCAAGCCCCTTGATTTCATTGCGGACCGCGCCATGGGTGACTCCGAAGATTACCACTTCCTTAGCTCGGATCAGGTTGAATAATGGATAATACAGCCGTCCGGCATAGAGATAATCATCATGCGGAGAAATGGCTGCCACCAACCCCTTGGAATCAAATTTCTCTTTTTCCTGGCTGGCGAGATAGTCAATCAGAATCTTCATGCTATCCGGGTTCCAGCAGAAGCCGACATCGTCGCGGACCGGCCGGAGTTTTGGGGGTTGAGCCTGACTGGCCTGGTCGCCGCAGAAAAGCACTCCGGTCATAAAGATAATCATAATAAAAAATAGGCCCAGGGATAAGGTCTGGCTATGGCCAATTTTTTTAATTCTGTTTATTCCGGACATAACGCCCTCCTTTTTTCTTTGAAAATTGTCAGTAGCTCCAGAAGAATCATTATTGATCATAAAATAATCCTGACTATAACAGCATAATCATTTTATACGGTCATGGCAACCGGCCTCGGTCCGATAATTAATCAGGCTGGCCGGACCTTTATAATAAAAAGCCGAATTCCCTGAAAACTCTAATTTCTGAATCCTGCTGCCATTCCTGCCTTTATTTTTCGGTAATTGTTCAATTAGAGCTTGTGAAGAATATTAGGAATGGGTTCTAAAGGCCTTTTCCACCCTTCTTAAAATATTTTTTCAGAAAACAGGATTTTTGCTTGATTATGTGCTATAATTCATTTGCTCGATTATAAAGGAAGAGGGCACGGGCCCTTATCGGTCATAACTCTCTCCTTTATAACGGAAATTTATTAAAGGAGAGATGTTATGAACATCTACGTAGGAAATCTTTCAAGGGACCTCACCGAAAGCGAACTGAAGGAAACTTTTGAAGCTTTTGGAACGGTCAACAGCGCTTCCATCATCAAGGATCGCTACACCGGTGAATCACGCGGCTTCGGCTTCGTGGAAATGCCCAATCAGGAAGAAGCCCAGGCTGCTATCAACAGCTTGAACGGCAAGAGCCTGAAGGGCCGCACCGCTACCGTCAATGAAGCCAGACCGCGGACTGACAAGCCCCGCACTGGTTTTGGTGGCGGACGTGGTCGCAGTTCAACCGGTGGTCGCCGCTATTAATCGAGTCTTAACGATCAGTTAGTAGCTAAGCTCAAAACAGGGCCAGGTCGGAAGACCTGGCCTTTTTTATTTTTCAGCCGCCTGCAAATTGATAACCGCGGTCATCCAGATTTGTGGCCAAACTAACTTGTGGCCTGGTTCATTTGAACCTCGGCCTTAAGCGCAATTTCAGTAAAGGCTGCAAGCGGGAAAAATTTTATAGCCACGGCCAACGATCTTTTCCAGCAGCCATGTTTTATAGTCCCCGTCTTATCGGTCTTACTCTAATTATCAGCCTCACTCTAAATAAGCGATGACTTCAATCTCCACCCTGCCTCCCCCAGCCAGACCGCTAACCCCAAAAGCGCTGCGGGCCGGCTTGTTTTTCGGGAAATAAGTCACGTAAACAGAATTCATTTTGGCCCACTCGGCGATATCAGCCAGCATAACCGTGGCTTTAATCACCTTGTCCATTGAGGAGCCGTACTTTTCCAGCGTTTGTTTGATGTTTTCCAGACACTGTCTGGTTTCAGCTTCAATACCGCCTTCAGCCAGTTTGCCGGTTTTCGGGTCGCGGCCGAGCTGTCCTGAAAGGAAAAGAAGGTTGCCCACCCGGACGGCTTCCGAGAAAGGTGCCTGGGCTCTTTCCGGCGATGTTAGGTACTCTATTTTGGGGGCGGTCTGGGCCTGCTGGCTGACTGCTTCATGCCCGGCGGCCTTATCCGCAGCCTGGGTAAGTAAAGCCCAGGAAATTGGAGCCAGGGCCAGGAATAAAGTTAAGAAATTCAATCGCGACTTGTTCATGTCAGGTTTCCTCCTTTTATATTTATCTATCAACAGCCTTTATCACCCAATCTGCAGGTCAAGTCAAGGAATTTGGGTGCGGCTACCAGATAGGTGTTGCCAAGTTCAGGCCCTGGGTGGATTAATAATTCCTACTATTTTAGTAGTATTTATATAGAAAATGGGGACATCCTACATTTTTCCTATTTTTTTCAGGTGATTAAAGGGCTGAAAAGGGGAGGTTCCCTGTATATTTCTTGATTTTTTAAGGCATTATACAACGCGCCCAAATCAACCTCATGGCAGGGAGTCCTGGATTTCCATCATAATCAAGCCGAGTTATTTTCGGTCGGTCTGGAATCAAAAACCCTCAGGACCAGGTTAAAATTGGTTGGCGAAAAAATAAGGAAATATGTAGGGTGTCCCCATTTTTAAGGGCGCGGCGGAATTTTTCCGGGTCAAAAGTCTGTAGATACTTAATTATATTGGTGTATGTATTGTGAAAGCCGAAGCCGCCTTTCTGCAATTCGCGGATGGCTTCTTCTTTAGGCCAGCCTTGAACCACAATGCGATATACGGCTACAAACAGCCCGGCCCGGTCTGCGCCATGGTGACAATGCACGGCATAGGGAGCTTCATCCGGGTTAGTAACAATTTTTAGAAATCGCAGCAGGTTTTCTTCTTTAATTTCAGTGGCTTTAGACGGAATTTCATAATACTTAAGATTGGTTCCAGACAGTGCCTGGCGGTCGGACCTCTCAGCCCGAAGGTTGATTATGGTTTTTATACCCAGTTTTTCCAGCTCCTTAAACCCGGCCGCTGTCGGTTGAGCGCAACGGTAAAGCTGATCAGATACTTGATAGAGATTGGATACCCCAGCCAAGGTTAGGGGCTGAGCCCAGTTTGTCGGCCTGGGGGAATTAGCTTGACAGGCAGGAGTACTGGATACCAAAAAGATAAACAGAAGAGGAATTATGAGACCAAGAAAAAAGTGAGGTCGGTTTCTGAACCTTGATTTATTTAGTACTGACTGTTTCATTGATGCCTCAAACAGCGATTTTTATATAAGTTATATGGAGAACAGCTGGATGTCAATTATTTTTTCTTCGGTTGAGAGTTAGAACCTTATGATTTCGGGAAGGTTCGGTTTGAGTTTTGGCCTGGGTCTAAGGTCTCAGTATTAAATTTGTCCCTAAGAAATTAATTCAATTTCTATAATCTTAATCCGTAATGCTGGCCCAGATGAACAAGGAGGTTGACCTGAACAAAAAAGTTTAAGTATCATTCAGGATACTTATTTTCAGCGGTCCCTGGTTTGAGCCTAAAATGAAAAAAAGGAGATCTTGAATGTCAAGGAAAGTTGAGCAAGCCCAAAAGTTCTTCCGGGATGGCTTCAGCTGTTCCCAGGCGGTATTTACGCCCTATGCGGTTGGGCTGGGCATACCTAAGAAAAAAGCACTGAAGCTGTCGCAGGTTTTGGGTGGAGGAATGTCTCATATGGGGCTAACCTGCGGGGCGGTTACCGGAGCTCTGCTGGTGCTCAGCCTGCATTTCGGTCGCAGCCGGGCCAAAGACAAAGCAGCCAAAGAATTGACTTATGAACTGGCCAATGAATTCTGCCGTCGATTCTCTGATAAGCATGGTTCCATAAATTGTACCGAGCTTATTGGATGTAGCTTGAAGACTGAACACGGACTGGCCTTGGCTAATGAGAAAGGGCTTTTTGAAAAATACTGCAGAGGCTATGTTGGGGATGCCTGTCGGCTGCTGGAAGGAATAATCAGAGAAGGTCAGAAAAAAAGACTAAGGCTCAGAAAATTAAAAACTCGGAAAAATAAAAAGAGATAAAACGCAAGACAGCGATCAGGCTAAGAAAGTCAGGAAAAATTAGTTATCCAGATGTCAACCGATTAATGTATTTTCAAAGAATATAGTCAAACAGCAGTTCTCGCCGGAATGAGGAAATTTGAGTATGGGAGTGAATGGGCAGTTACGGTAAACTTGTTAAATCAGTCCCTCTGCTTGCTAATTTTGCCACCAGAGTTTGTTCCCAGTTTTTTCCTTTTTAATTTAATTAAGTCAATCAGCATGCTGAAGGAGCTCTGGATGAGATGGACCCGGGAATCCGGATAATTTATCCAGACCACCGGCACCTGGGCAATTTTATAACCGAATTTTTCAGCAAGCCACAGGACCTCCACATCAAAGGCAAAGCCGGAAGTCTGAAGCTGACTGAAAATCGTCCGGGCTGCTTCTCTCTTAAAAAGCTTAAAGCCGCACTGGGTGTCTTTGAAACCCTTCAAAACCAGCAACCTGACCAGTAAGTTGAAAAATTTTCCCATATGCTCTCTTAACCAGCTCTGCCTCTTTCTGATTTCAGACTGGGGCCAGGCCCTTGAGCCGATCACTACTTCATAGCCTTCCCTGGCCAGAGGAAGAAGCTTCTCCAGTTCTTCAATCGGTGTGGATAGGTCAGCATCGCTAAAAAGAACCAATTCGGATTTAGCTCTTAGGATGCCTTCTTGGACCGCCGCTCCTTTACCCCGATTCTTGGGCATCTCAATTACCAGGCCCGCTTGATATTCCGCCAGTATGTCTTTTGCTATTTCTGCAGTTTGGTCTGAACTGCCATCGTCAACCACGATGATTTCGGCGTTAAAATTCCTCAACTCTAAATAATCTATGATTTTCCGCAGGCTCAAGCCGATTCTTTTCTCTTCGTTATAAGCGGGGATGACTATGGTCAGAAACGGCTGACCCAGATTTCTTTTTTCCATTTTTTAGCTTAAACTTATTTCCATTTATCCTAAGGTAAAAATTTCTCAATGATGATCACCGCAGCGAAGGTCATCAGGGCGAAAAAGATAAAGGTGGCGAGAGCAAAGTTTAGGGCTAATTTTCTGGCTTTGGCCTGGTTTTCAGGCCAGTGCTTTTTGTATTCGGCATAGGTGATAAGATAAGAAGAGAGGGCGGCTGCCGGGGAAAAAGCCAGGGCCAGAATCAGAGCTAAGCCTAACATTTCTGTTTCTCAGACTCATTAGAATTATAACAGAAGGCGGGCAAATAGCCATATTTTCTGATAACCCTTGGGAAGGTCGGTTCATGAATAAATCTGGCAATAAGCAGAAGCTGATTCTATTTCTCGGGACTATCAGGAAAGCTTTCTGAAGAATGATCCTCAATTTCAGACTTGGAATAGGAGTTGCATTTAACACCTGCTTTAAGGTAATAATCTTGAATGGATTAAATAACAGCCCTTGTCTTGTAAGTTTTGCTTATCCTGGAAAAAGGAAAAGACTTTTAAGAGATAAGGTTGCAGCTGATAGCCTAAAAGAAAGGATAAAAAATCTTGGCCTGAAATTTTTAGGTTAAGATAAAAACTTAAGGAATAAAATGAATGAGAAGGAGGAAACCAGGATGAAAGAATTAAGACCGGCTCTGAAGACCCTATCACTCTGTTTTCTTTTGGTCTTTCTTTTTGCCAGCTGGGCACATTCCCAGGGTAAGGCGGCGGTGGTGGTCCGCAAACCACTGAAGATTTATCTCTCGGTTGATATGGAAGGAATATGGGGTGTAGTCCACGGCAATCAATGTTCCTCAGATTCTCCTGAATACCAGGTTGCCCGAAAATGGATGGTGGAAGACGTCAATGCCGTGGTGCAGGGTCTGTTTGAGGGAGGAGCAACCGAGGTGGTAGTGAATGACTCCCACGGCAGCATGCGCAACATCATTGCCAGTGAACTTGACCCGCGGGCTGAGTTGATTTCAGGCTCACCCAAGCCCCTTTCTATGATGGAAGGCATAGAAGCCGGGGTTCAGGCTTGTATTTTTGTTGGCTATCACAGCCGCGCCGGTTCTCGGCCGGCTATCCTGGACCATACCATTTCCGGCGCAGCTATCTACGCCATCAAGATTAACGGAATTGAAATGCCCGAGCTGGGAATTAATGCGGCTATCGCCGGTTATTTTAAGGTTCCGGTAATTATGCTAACCGGGGATACAGAAACCTGCCGCCAGGCTCAGGAATTGCTGGGCAGAGAGCTCATCATTGTTCCGGTTAAGGAAGCAGTTAATCGGTTCGCAGCCAGGAATTTCGCCCGGGAGAAAGTCCTGGTAGATTTGAGGGAAGGGGCGAAAAAAGCCCTGGCAGCTTTGTCCAGTTTTAAGCCTTATGAACTCAAGCCGCCCTATCAATTTGAGATAGATTTTCATCAGAGTAACCAGGCGGAGCTTGGGGCTTTGATCCCGGGCGTCAAAAGACCTTCTGCCAGAACTTTGACTTTTACCACCCAGGATTATTTAGAGGGCTTCAAGCTGGCTAGAGCTTTGATTGCCCTGGCTTCAGTTAGCTGAGAAAAAATTGTAAAAGGCTTTTAGGAAGAAATGCTTTTGTTTCCTGAGCTGTAAAAGTATTAACCGGGTGGAATAAGAAATAAGGCGGAGTAAAATTTCTCTGGATTTTTTCAAAAGAGCCCGAACATGAAGAGCAAGCAAAAGAAAAAGAGCGTAATTGCCAGGGAAAATCTTGGCCTGGTTCAAATCTGTCGCCTGAAAAGTAGAAATAGAAATAAGAATGTAGCCAAGCAACCAGGAGCTATCTCAGGGCTGTTTTTTTTCAGCTTTCTATTGATTACGATTCTAATTATTCCTGCTGCCGCGGATCAGTTAAAGTTTAACTTTTCCCCGGATGTTAACCGGCACTGGGTCGGTCCAGACTTCTATGCCAACCGGCTGGAAGATTGGCGTTTGCACCAGGGAAGCCTGGCCTGCTTTTCTCCCGCTTCCAATCGTTATCTCTTCCTCTTGACCCGGGAAATAGAGGGAGAAAGAGGCTTTCTAAAGATTAGCTTTTCTGTGATTGTTCCGGAATTGCCGGAAAGACCGAGGGCCAGGAATTACATCGGGTTCAGATTGGGGATTAAGGGGAAAACCGGAGATTTCAGGGAGGCGGCGGTTAATGGCCAGGGTCTGGAAGTTGGGCTAACCACTGAGGGCTTGCTCTTCCTGGGGGAACTGGAAAGTGTTAGCTCAGAAGAAAAATTAGAGGCTTTGAAAAGAGCTCTAAAGAGGGAAATATTCTTTATCCTCATCCTGGAATCCGAAGATGGGCAAGTCCATCTCAGGCTGACCGCGGTGGAGCCTGAAAGCGGAAAGGTCTTAGATGAGCTGGAAGACTTCCATCTTCCTGCTGATAAAGTTTCAGGAGGGCTGGCCATTGTTTCCTGCTTGCCAGAGGTAAAGCCCGGGAATGAGGTTCCTGTAAGCAGATTTAAGAATTTTTGGGCTGAGGGGAGTTTACTCCAAACTCATGGAGAAAGAGCGCTCGGCCCAGTGGTTTTTTCACTTTATACCCTGAGCCATAAAATTTTAAGGTTGAATGCTCAGCTCATCCCGGGGAGCGTAAAGGAGGATGCCAGGGTCAAACTTGAAGTCCAGGAGGCCGGCCAGTGGGTTGAGGTGGCCCAGAGCGAGGTTGATCCGAATTCCTGGATTGCCAGTTTTGAGGTGACTGATTGGGATTATGAAGAAGATAAAACCTTCAGGCTGGAAGTTGAAGCCCAGGGTAGCGGGGAAGATGGGGCCCCTAATTATATGGGACTAATAAGGAAAGAGCCTCTTGATAAAGACAGAATATTACTGGCTGTGCTCAGCAATAATCATGAAGAAAAATTCCCCCATCACAGACTGATAACTGAACTAAAAAAGCATGATCCGGACATAGTTTTTTTTGCCGGAAATCAAGTTTACGGCCGGCCGGCTTCTTTCTGGAGAGAAGAATTTTCAGAGGAACAGGCCAGGCAGGAATATCTAAGGCAATGGCTTCTTTTTGGTTGGGCTTTCTCTGAACTCTTGAAAGACAGACCGGTTCTGATTCTGGCTGATGCCCGTGATTTTTTCCAAACTAAACTCTGGGGCGAAGGCGGTCGCATCATATCCGGGGAGAAACCAGCCCTTGCTATGAGCGCACAGGATCTGGGCGGGTTCTTGATGCCGATGGAATTCATCCAGCTAGTCTTAAAAACTCAGATGTGGCATATGCCGGAGAGGAAGGAACCCTCTTCTTCTGGAAAGGATGCTGAAACCTATTTCCGGGAAGTCAATTATGGAGGCTTGAGTCTGGCGGTAGTTAGTGACCGCATTTATAAATCGGCCCCTGCTAACTTCTTGCCCGAGGCTCAAATCAGGAATGGCTGGGCTTTGAATCCTGAGTTTGAACTTAAAGAACAGTCCAGGGTTAAAGAAGCATTGTTGCTCGGACCCGGACAATTGGCTTTACTCAGAAATTGGGCTTTAGATTGGTCTTCCGGAATCTGGATGAAGGCCTTTTTGTCTTCCTCACTCTGGGTATCTCTACTGACCATTCCGGAAGGAGAGGTGGGGGAGGAAGCTCTCTGGAGATTACAACCAATCAAACCCGGTGAGTATCCAGCTGAGGATAGACCTGTAGCTGATTTTAATTCTGGAGGTTGGCCTCCCTCAGCCCGGGATGAAGCCTTGAAAATCTTGAGGCAGGGTTTTGCTGTTCATATTGCTGGCTCGGGTGGTCCCCCAGCAGCCCTGAAGTATGGGCTGGAGAAATATGATGAGGCAAGCTGGGCTTTTGTCCCGCCGGCGCTCGTCAGCAATGTTCCTGTGCGCTGGATGCCCCAGACTCCCAGACAGACTGCAGGAAAGGAGGAGGTCAAGGCTGGCAACTTTGAAGACGCCTTCGGGAATAAATTCAGACTGGCCACGGTTTCAAACCCCTATGAGGGAGTGAATTATTTTCCTGAAAAGGGTTCTTCAGGTTTTGGGCTGGTTGTCTTTGAGAAAAGCAGCCGAAAGATTATTTTTACCTGTTACTCCTGTGCGGAAGATGCTGAATCATCAAATCAAAGTTCTTATGAAGGCTGGCCGGTCATTGTCAGTCAGCTGGAAAATGAAGGAAGGAAGCCAGCCGCCTACCTTCCGACCCTTAAGTTCAAGGGGATTGTTGATCCTGTGGTTCAGGTCGTTGAGGAAAAAACTGGAGAAATTCTTTACACGCTGAGAATTTCCGGTACTGAGTTTAGACCTTTTGTTTTTAAGCCGGGTAATTATCTGGTCTATTGCGGAGAACCGGGAACAGCTTCCTGGAAGGAACTGAAGGGGCTTGGTTCTCTGCCAGCCAACATGAAGAGAACCAGATTGGTAGATTTTAGCTCAGGTCAGATTAAACACTGATCAAACTCTGAAGGTTACAGCGACCTCTGTTCCTCCGTCAGATTTCCAGGTCAGCGTGGCGTTCAGCTGTCGGACCAGGTCATGGACAATCTGCCATCCAAAAGAAGTGGCCTTCTTGAAATCAAAATCAGCCGGCAGCCCAACTCCGTCATCACTGACGACCAGAGTTATTTTTTGCTCATCTGATTTGTGCAGAGTAATTCTTATGGTTCCCTCGCTCCGGTCGGCAAAGGCATACTTCAGGGAATTAGAGACCAGTTCTGAGACTATCAGACCGCAGGGATGGGCTGCTGACAGGTCTACCGACACCTCTTCCAGGTTAAGCAGAACCTGTATATTTTTCCCCTTTTTGTGGTAGAGAGAGACGAGATGAGAGACTATCTTATCAAGATAAGTTTTAAGGTTGATCTGGTCCAGGCGCTCAGACCGGAGCAGGCTTTCATAGATTAAGGCAATGGCTCTAACCCGGCTCAGGGTATCCTTCAAGGCAGTCTTAACTTCGGGAGAAGCGTTATGGTAAACCTGCAGCCTCAGCAGGCTGTGTATCAGCTGGAGGTTATTCTTAACCCGGTGATGGATTTCCCTGATCAGAACTTCTTTTTCTCTTAACATCTGACGCAGGTTGGCTTCTAAGTTTATCCTTTCAGTTATATCGCGCATGATGCCGATGTAAGCTGCGGGCTGCTGACCTGAAATCCGGACCACCGAAGAGCTGATCTCCACCACTCTTTTTTCCCCGTTCTTCTTGATTATCCCGGCGATTATAGGACTTAGAAAGCCCTGAGTGGTGATCAACGGCCCTATCTGCTGGATTTTTCCCAGGTCCTCAGGAGCAAAAAAATCCTGATTATTCTTTCCCACCAGCTCCTGGGCTGATTCATAACCCAGGAATCGGGCCGTGATTTCTGAGGCATAGGTTATGTAGCCCTCCGGGTCGGTGATGACCACCATGTCCGGAATAGCTTCAAGCAGGGCCCGGTAATAGGTCTCAGATTCTTTTTTTGCCTGTTCTAGTGATTTTCTCTCGCTGATATCATGCAGGGTTACCACAACTGTTCCATCGGGTCTGAAGCTGGAACGCATTTCCAGCCATTTTTTCTGGCCATCTTTGCAGACGATTTCAAATTCTCTATCTTTGGTAATTCCTTCCTGATAGTCTTTTTTCCATAATTGACTTACTTCTTTTCTTTTTTTCTCGTCGGGGAAAGCTCGGTTGAACCAGGCTCTCCCATCAGGAATATCTTCCAGAGTATAGCCAGTAATCTGAGTGAAAGCCGGATTAACGAACAACCAGCGGCCTGAAGCCTCTATCAGGATTAATCCGTATGGAGAATATTCAACCAGGACTTCAGATATCTTGGACCGGTTACGGTCCGAAACTGAATCGTCTGGCTCTTTCTTATTTTTTACCATTACTTAAATCTCGCTGGTTAGGTAAAAATCATTAAGTTTTTATTATAGGCAAAGAAGCGAGATGAGTCCAGCCAGGCTCTCCTGGGCTGATTCAGAGGAAGATTACTTATCTTGAATTCCTTGAATTATCTTATTCAGCGCTTAAAATGGTCAAAGCCGGATTTTCTGAGGGAGGTGGGCCTGTTTTTTCTCAAGTAGGTAAGCTGCCCTTTTTTTGCGGTCGCTTGGCCTATAGCCTGGAGTTTTCGGCCGAAGCGGTGCTGAAAGGTTCTGGCCAGCGAACCGAATTTTCCCGGGTCCACAGCGATTAACAGGCAATAATCTTCACCGCCGGCGGCCGCTACTTCTTCCAGGTTCCAGCCGTATTTCTGGCTGCACTTTTTCAGAGCCGAAGAAACAGGCAGATTTTCTAAATGAACCTCAACTCCGCAGCCCGAGCGCTCCATGATTCTTCTGAGGTCAGAATCTATGCCATCCGAGACATCCATCATAGCCCGGACTTCAGGCCGACGAGCCAAAAACCGGCCTTCTTCCAGCTGAGGCCTTGGCAGGTAATGACGCCGTAGCAGATATTTTTCTTCGGCAGTAAGAATTTCCTTTCTTTTGTTGGCCAGGATCAGGCGCAGACCGCCTTCGGAATCTCCCAGGGTGCCGGTTACGGCCAGGATGTCTCCAGGTCGGGCGCCAGACCTGTATTTTATGAATTTGTCCTCAGCTTCTCCCAGGATGGCCACATTGACCACAAACCTGTTCAGGGACCGGGTAGTGTCGCCGCCGAGAAGATAAACCCCGGTTTGGTTGCTGAGTTTTCGCCAGCCTTGAAAAAAACTATCCAGCCATCCGACTTCGGTATCTGAGGGAATAGCCAGAGAGAGAAAGGTCCAGAGAGGTCTTCCCCCCATAGCTGCTATATCACTCAGGTTTACGGCTAAGGATTTATAGCCCAGGTCCTGTGGAGAAATCTTTTCTTTCAGAAAATGGACACCGTCAATCAGCAGGTCGGTTGTCACCAGAAGCTTCTTATTTCTCTTCCAGGGAATTACGGCGCAGTCGTCTCCTATGCCCTGAAGGTTGGCGGGCAGATTCCGAATAAAAGCTGGCGAGAACCGGGCGATAAACCCGAATTCACCCAGCTCAGTGATTTTTAGCCTTCTTTTCTTTTTCATGTTTCTCTATTACCCTGGTATTTTTCTCCTGGTTCAAAGGTCTGCTTATATTATTTCTCTACCGCATTCTTAAAGCCACAAATTTCTTTAAGCCTCAAGTCAAAGCAAAAAATATATATCTTTTTATCTTCATTATTTATTGGATTATCTATTGGTCTTTCTGGCTTCTTCAACTAATTTTCTCAGTCTGCGAGCCGCTTCCTGGGGGTCCCGGGCAGCGCAGATGGCTGAAACTACTGCTATCCCGTCCGCTCCGGCTCTTATCACCTGAAAAGCATTGGTTTCGTTTATTCCGCCAATGGCCACCAGCGGCAATTTGGTCAACTTTCTGGCTTCTGTCAGGCCCACCAGGCCCCAGGCCGGTCCGGTATCAGTTTTAGTAGGGGTAGAGAAAACCGGACTTATTGCTAAATAATCAACGGGCAAATGGACAGCATCTCTCATTTGTTCCAGATTTTCAACCGAAAGGCCAATGATAGCTTCTTCGCCCAGGTATTTTCTGGCTATGGCTGCGGGCAGGTCAGACTGTCCCAGATGGACTCCGTCAGCGCCGACAGCCAGAGCTATATCCAGGCGGTCATTGATGATCAGCGGAATTTCAGGGGGAATTGATTTTTTTACTTCCAGGGCCAGCTCGTAAAATTCCTTTGAGGAACATTCTTTTTCTCTGAGTTGAACTACGGTCACACCGCCGGCCACAGCTTTTTTGACCAGCTCGGTGAAATTAAAATTCGCCGCCAGACGCCGGTCAGTGACCAGATAAAGACTGAGGTCAAGAAACTTTTTAGTCATTGTTTCTCATTCTCTGTTGGAGCTTATCTTTGCCCTTTTGACTATCTCTTTTTCTCCAATCCGATAGAGCCAGTCCAGAAAATGCGTTTGAAAGCTGGCTGGTCCCAGGGCTTCCTCAGCCGCCAGCTCTCCGCAGATTCCCATGACCGCCATGGCTCCGGCAGCCGCTTCCAGAAAATTGTGATTTACAGCGGCAAAAGCACCGGTTAGGGCTGAGGCTGTGCAACCAAGACCGGTCACCTTGGGCATTAGGGGGTGTCCGTTAGAAATCCTGATCATTCTGTCTTCTTTTATTACAAAATCTGTTGCTCCGCTGATACTGACAGCGCAACCGTATCTCTCCGAGAGCATTCTGGCTGCTTCCAGAGCTGCTTCCGGTCCTTCCAGACTATCAACCCCCTTGGTTTTGCTGCCGGAATCCATCAGGGCCCGGATTTCAGAGCCGTTTCCCCTGATTATGGCGATGGGACCCGAATTCAGAAGGCGCTGAGCAGTGGAGGTTCGGTAGGGAGTAGCACCGGCTCCTACCGGGTCCAGGACCACGGGGATTTTTTTCCTTTCTGCTGCTCTTAAGGCTCTGACCATAGCTTCAACCCAGTGAGAGCTTAGGGTTCCAATGTTGATGACCAGGGCCGAAGCTAAAGACGCCATATCTTCAACCTCTTCTCCGGCATGCGCCATTACCGGTGAAGCCCCGATGGAGAGCAGGGCGTTGGCCGTTAGGTTCATCACCACAAAATTGGTAATGTTATGGACCAGTGGAGCTTGGTTCCGGATTTCTTTAAGATCGTGGACGATGGTTTGGGCTGAAAACATAGCTTCATACCTCCTGACATAGGCTACTCTGTCAGAAGAGGCTGAGCTTTTTACCCCGAAAACTCTGTCTCCCTCCGCTGGCATTACCCAGGTCAGGTTCTAAGGGTCTGCTCTCAGCCTTCGTTCAGAGGCACCCCTGACAGAACATATCTTATCTACTACAAATACCGGGCAGTGTCAATTTAGTGAATTTTGCTGGAAGGAAAGAAAGAGAATCCTAAGGTCTTTTAGAAAAGGTTAACCTCATCTTTCCCGATTTTTAGCCTAATCGTGGTTTTGTTCTTGACCAACCAGGCATTAAAAGCTATAGCCGACCATTATCAACCAGGTTCTGGTCTTGATGGATTCTGCCCATTCTAAATTCGGCTTTAGGATGTTGGAAAGTCCAAAGTCATACCTGAGGTCTACCAAGAACTTTCCTATTCCCCATTTCTGAGTCAGAAGCAGTCCGCAAGTGAGCCCGTATTCTGTCTTTTCTACTTCCTCTTTTATGTCTTGTTTTTCTGTATAAGAAGGGTCGCGAATGACTATGCTGGCTGCCCGGTTAAAACCGATGAATGGTCCGAAGCACAGAGAAGGGGTGACCGTTGAGCCTTCCAGCCTCAAGTCTATTTTCAGGATGACTGGAATTTCAATGTAGTCAAAATTAAAACCAACTTCAAGGTTATTCTCAGAATCAATAATTCTGGCTCCCTTCCGGATAAAAAGGATCTCTGGCTGAAAAGAGACATCCTTGATGATACCCAGGCTAAAAAAGATCCCTCCAGTGGGGTCTTTTCTGATTTTCCAGGGATAGCCTACCAGAAAAGACTCAGGGATAGAATTGAGGGTGCTGAGGCTGAATCCTCCCTTAAAGCCAAAGTTAACCAAGGACGGGGCAGGAAAGGTTAGCAGGCTGAAGAGAATTAAACCTGCCACTGTCAGGAAAATTCCTCTGGCAACCTTTTTCATGGTTATTTCTCCCTTATCTATCTATTGAGCCAATAGCCTCAACTTAATAAAAACTTACCTTAATTTATTTTTTAAAGCAATAAGATTTCCAGGGTGCTTCTAAATGGTCTGAAGTCCGCCGGATTTCATATTATGAGGGAATGCAATTCCGGAAACGGTTCAGACGGCTGATAATGATTTATGTCAAAGGGATTGATGAACTCTGTTATTTGGGCAACCGGAGCCGAGAGGCTTTGCTTTGCCTTTATTTTAGCTGTGCCAGACATTAAGAAAGCTCAAGCCCCAGTCCTGAGCGAAAACAGGAGGAAAGCCGGCCAGAAAAATCGGACCTAGCGTCTGTTAGCTATCAAGAGAGAGGATTTTGCCTGGTCTGACCTCTTTTGGGACTGACCTTCTGGTCCTAAGTTTTATATTTTTGAGGTCTCTGGTATAATATCGGCTAAATCTTTCAAGGATGAAATGATCATCCCATGGTTAACTTTGAGAAAAAATCTTACCGTCCAATAAATCTCCTAAGCCCTTTATTCCTGGTCCTATTTTTCTTCCTGCGGTTAAATCTTAGTTGCCAGCCTGTCCAGGAAGCCCAGGTGACTCAGGTCTTAGAGAAGGTTTCTCAGAGGCTGGCTTGTTATCCTGATTTTGAGAAATGGCAGGCCCTGGTGATTTCCACCTATGTAGAGGCTGACAAGAATTGGCGACCTGAGAAAACCAGGCGGGTAAAAAAGTTGCTAACAGTTAACGGAGAAATAAGGGATGAACAAATCATTGAAGCAGTTGAGATTGAGAGAGGCCAGATCAGAGATGTGACTGAAAGCTACCGCCGTCAGAGACTAGAAAGGTTGCGAAAAATGAGAGAAGATATAGAAAAAGCCAAGACATCCGGGAAAAGGCCAAGCCATAAAAATCAACTGACCAAAGATGATTTAATCCCTTTCAGCGAGAAAAACAAAAATAATTATATTTTCAATCTGGTAGGGGAAGATGAATACCGGGGTGAAAGGGTATATATTCTTGAAGCCCGAGCCAAGGAGAAGAAAGAAAACCTTTTTGAAGGGCGTTATTATATCAGCCAGAAAACCTATGATCCCCTGAAACTGATGGTTCAACCTGCCAAGAACCCCAATTTTGTCAAAGAGTTTCAGGTAGAGATAGAGCTTGAACCCTGGGAGGACCAGTTGCTCCTGAAAAAATCCAGGATAAAAGTTGCTGGAGGTTTTTTGTTCAAGACGGTCAGGATCCTGGTTGAGGAAGAATACTCTGAGTTTAAGGTAATTGCCAGAGAAACTCTATAGGCTCAAAATCAGGAAAAATCATGATGATAGACAGAGCCCATTCTTATCAGTAAAATGAGGGCTTCAAAGGTTACTACCGATGATAGCCAGAAGAATTGGTAAAGGAGATTGTAATTGAAAGCTTTGATCTTGGCTGCAGGCCAGGGAACGAGACTTTCCTCTATCTGTCCGGTAAAACCCCTTCTGCCAGTCTGCCAGAAGCCCTTAATTGATTGGGTCCTTGGGGCTTTGGTCAAAGTTGCGGTCAGTGAAATTGTGGTGGTTCTAGGATATGAGGGGCAGAAGGTGAAGGATTACCTAGAAAGTCAGAGTTACCTGAAAGATATTAAAATGAGTTTTGTTTATAATGAAGAATGGCAGAAAGAAAACGGATTGTCAGTTTATAAAGCCCGGCATTTTTTAACCGAGCCTTTTTTCCTTCTGATGTCTGACCACATTTTTGACCCCGAGATTCTGGGCTTTTTAAAAAAAGAACCTTTAAGAAACGATGACCTCATTCTGGCTGTAGATTATAGAATAGACAATAATCTTTATGTTGACCTGGAAGATGTCACCAAAGTCCGGGTTGATGCCGGCCACATTACGGCCATCGGTAAAGGGCTGACTGATTATAACGCCTTTGACACGGGAATTTTCTATTGTACGCCTGCTATTTTTAAGGCTCTTGAAGAAAGTCAAATTTCAGCCCGGGATTTTACTCTCTCTGGGGGAGTTAGAAAAATGGCCGCCAGGGGCCAGGCCCGGGTCATGGATGTAAAGTCCAGGTTCTGGATTGATGTGGATGATGAGCGGGCCAGGGAAAAAGCTGAGAATTACCTGAAATCGGCAGGGTCTTTAGCCTGAGTGGGAATGAATTCGGCTTCCCTCTTTTTTTTAGCTGATTTTTGTCGGCTCTATTTCCATCGTCAGATTTTCTTCTGGCTGAAAAGCTCAGGTTCCTATCTGCAGCCCATTCCTTAGGCCGGTCAGGTCTGGTTTTTATCTCCTCCTCTTAGCCGAACAGTTAAATCTAATCTTAATGATCTTGATTTTAAGAAATGGTTTAATCGCCTGCCTCCAGAATAGCCTTTATCCACAGTCTTGCCTCTTCAGATCAACTTTATCATCATAGTTCTGGGTGGAGTCAGCGTTCTGCTAAGAGGGCTCTCTTTCTTTGCTTTTCTGGAGGTGGCTTATTTAGGTGGCTTATTTAGGTAGCTTAGCCCGGCGGCAGTTGAGAAGTAAAGCTTCAGGTGAATTCCAGCCCGCCCGAGTCTAAGAGCTGTTCGGCTAAATACCAGTCTATCTCAGTAGTTATCTTGAAATTCATCCGGCTGCCTTCGACCAGTCCGCAGCTCAAACCAGCGGCTTTGGCCACGGATAAGTCATCGGTGAAGTTTTGATTTTTAAGGTCCTGGTAAGCTTTGAGAATCTTCGTAAATTGAAAGAGTTGAGGAGTCTGGGTATGAAAGATCTTGCTCCGGACAGGAAAAGACACTATTTTTCCCTTTTCAACTTCAACCAGGGTGTCAGTTGTGGGAACAGCCAGAGCCAATCCATCATACTTACCCTCAGCCAGAAGTTTAAGACTTTCGGCCACTCTTTTTAAAGGAAAGAAGGGCCTGGCTGAATCATGAATGATAACCAGGTCGGTATTTTCAGGGCAGACTTTTAGGCCGTTCAGCACTGAATACTGTCTGGTCTCTCCGGCCGGGGCGATCACCGAAATGGCTGGGTGAGGCTGGTAAAAGTCTTTATAATTGTTGACCAGAACAGCCACTATAAAATCAACCTTGAGAGCCACAAATTTTTCTACTGAATAATCAAAAAGAGGCCGGTTTCTGAGCAGGATAAACTGCTTGGGCGCAGAAAAACCAACTCTTGTGCCCCGGCCCCCGCCCAGGATTACCGCTGAGATTTTCATCTGAGGTTCTTTCTCTGATTTCTATTTTTACTATTTTTATCCAGTTCTGGCAAATTCAGGCCCGGCTTGGTCCAGGAGAATTCTTTTAACCAGCATGGTGGCGAAAGCTCCCCGAGGCAAGCTGAAGGATATAACCAGGGCCTTTTTTCCCAGATGCAGCTTATCCTCTGTGGCTTCCACTATCTCCAGATTTTCAGGGAATAGCAGCACTTTCCTCTGAAAAGACCGAAAAAAAACCCGACTCAGGGCTCTGGTCCGGAATGAACCGAATTTGAGGTCATTTTCCTCCAAAATTTTAAGGTAAAGGTTTCGGCTGAGGTCATCCGGGAATTGCATTTTGGCCGCCGGGGTTGGAAGCTTAAGGTTTTTCAAGTAATTAAAGGCGGGCTCATCCAGTGCTTTCCAAAAATAGAAAGCACCGGACTCGGCCTGATATTCAACCAGAACTTGGATTTTTTCTTTAATTAGGCGCCTCAGCAGTTCATTCCAGAGGTGGGAACCGAAAGCGGCATAGGCCATGGCGATTTCTTCCCGGGGGATATTTTCCAGAGCGGCCAGAAAATCATCCGGCCGCAAGAGCAAGCTCCGGAAGATTCTTTTTTCAGTCAGACCCCGAGCCAGCTCCAGGCATTTTTCCCAGTTCCTCCAGTTGGAAATAATCTCGGCTATTCTTTCTCGGTTCTTCTTATTAGAGGAGCTGAGGTTCTGGGATTGGAGGAAGATCTGCAGGGCGCCGTTATAGTGGCCTCGTAGAACCCGGTCGGCAAAAAACCCTAAGTTGGGGTCAGTTCCCCGGAAGCGTTGGTCATCAAAAAAGTTAGGGAAGCCATAGAGCTTGACTTCTTCCAGATTTTGCAGAACGGGTTCCACCTCTTTCAGGTTGCGGATGGTAATCCGGAATTTATTGCCCTCAATGAGAGCCGGACTCATCGGCTTTCTCATGTAACCGAGAGCTTTGAGAGAGAAATTCTTTTCCTCCAGGCTGAAATCTTTCTGGCTGCGGATGGTTATATGCTGGGTGGTCAGACCGTGTTTGTCTTTTTTGCCGCCGTAGGCAATGGCCTTAGGAGAGATGGAAAGAAGTTTGGCCAGGAAACGCACCAGGTCAGGGGTAGTCCAGTTTTTCTTAGTCAGTTGATAGACCCGGAATTCTCCGCTCTCTGCCAGCGGCAGGCTGGCAATTTCTTCAACGATAAAATCTTCAGGTACTGCTTTGATCATTAGTCCGCAATGATTTTAAACGAAAAAATTAAGAAAAGCTAATGTTCCTGAATTATTCAGAAATAATCCAGACCGGTCCTGAGATATTTCCGATAGGTTGATTATATGAGGATGAAAACTAGGGCCGGCATCCGCCTGGGCGGAAGCTTTTCAGACCTTATTTTCTCTGCCGTCATCAATTATCTAAAAAGCGAGGGCTGCTAGGCCAGAGACATTAATGACAGCTTAGAATGCTTCGGGAGGTGCTGAAGGTTAATCTCTTTTTCCCCTAAGAATTTTCAGTTTTCCTTTTATGGCCAACTTAGGCCCTAGGCCTTAGGCCTCAAATAAAAGAGATCTTGACTGCCAAAAAATCCTGAGCAAAAGGCCCCGATATCCTGACCAGATATAATTTGTTTACTTAATGAATTTTAAAAGGTAAAATAAAAAATAGCTAATTAGAAAGGAGGCTATGATGAAAGGCGACCCAAAACTTATTGAAAACCTAAATTCATTGCTGGCCGATGAACTCACGGCCATCAATCAATACATGGTTCACTCCGAGATGTGCGATAGCTGGGGATATGAGAAGCTTCACAAGATTATTGAGAAAAGAGCTATTCAGGAAATGAGACATGCCGAGAGTTTGATCGGGAGGATTCTGTTCCTGGAAGGCCTGCCCGTTGTGTCCGAACTGAAGAAGATCTTCATAGGCGATGAAATTCCCAAGATGCTGGAATTTGACCGCAAGGCCGAGTTAGATGCCATCAAGGCTTACAACGCAGCCATTAAGCTGACCGGAGAGCTCGGAGATTACGCTACCAGGGAGCTCTTGGAAAAGATTCTTCAGGACGAAGATGCCCACATTGATGAGATTGAAGAATTGATTGATCAGGTCAAGCAGATGACCCTGCCTATTTTCCTGACCACCCAGATCAAAGAATAAGAACGTCAATTCTGAAAGAAATCAAGCAGACCTTTCTGAGAAGTTAGAATTTTTGTCTTTTTTCAGAAATAAATGCTTCTTATTTGATTAAAGACGATTGAGTGCAACTTCAACTATTAAAACAGAGTTGGAAAGAAATTAGACCCAAGCTCAGTTGTCTCGCCGGCTGGACCCTGATAAAAAATTATTTAATAAAGTTCGCCTTAGGAAATTATAAATTTTCTTTTTTCTTTGCCATGTTGTTCGTCAGTCTAAAGTATGGTTTCATCTGCTTCTTTTTGTTTATTCCTTTCTGTCCACTGTGGTTATTGCTGGTTCAAGATTGCCGCTAGATTACAGGTTGAGGAAGGCAAGGACTTCTAAGTGGATAGTGTGAGGGAAGAAATCCACCGGTGTTAGCCGGCTTATCTGGTAGCCGCTGTCAGCCAGGACTTTCAGGTCCCTAGCCAGAGTAACCGGATTGCAGGAGACGTAGATGATATTGGGGATTTTCAAGGAAATTATCTGTTTTAATCCTCTGGGACTGATTCCAGCCCGTGGTGGGTCAATCACCAGTAGGTCAAAGCTACCCCGATAGATTTCTGGTAAGACTGCTTCCACCCGGCTTTCCCAGAACCTGACATTCTTCAAATTATTAGTGAGTGCGTTCTCGTTGGCTGTCTTGATATTGGTCGGGTCCCAATCAACTCCGACCACTTCTCCTGCCACTTTGGACAGGCAAATTTCTATGGCTCCTGAACCGCAGTATAAGCCCAGAGCTGATTGGGTCCGTAGTCGGCGAGCCTCTTCCAAAATGCTAAGGTAGACCAGTTCAGCCCCCAGGGGATTGGTCTGGAAAAAAGAACCCGGGTAGATTTTGAAACGGAAGTCCAGAAGCTTTTCTTCAATAAACTCCTGGCCATAAATTAAATGAGAGTTCTCAAAAGCCACAACATCAGCAATCCGGTTGTTTTCCACCCACCAGAAACTTTTCAGGTTGGGAACAACCTGAAGCAATTTGGGGATAAAGTTTTCAGGTCTTAATTCAGCCTGGCTGGTGGTAACCAGAATAAGCATCAGGTCACCAGTCTGTTTACCCTCTCTTATCACCAAATGGCGGAAAAAGCCATTCTTAGATTCAAGGTTGAAGACAGGAAGACCTGATTGCTGGGCCAGCTCGGAAAATATCGGAAACAACTTTTCAGCCAGGGGAGTGCTTATTTCACATTTCTCCAGCCTGACAACTTTTTTATTTTGGTTCCGGCCAGATTTTTTTTCTTTTAAGCCCAGAAAAATATGACCGTTATCCTGAGCAAAGGAGAATTCCATTTTATTGCGGTAATAATATTGAGCTGGGGAAGGGAGCAGTCTGTCGATTTCCAGATAGCGAAAGCTGGTCGGGAAGTATTCCTTAAACACTTGGAGCAGATAGAGGTGTTTTTGGTTAAGCTGCTCGGCATAACTTAAATCTTGCAGGCTGCAACCCCCGCAGAGACTGAAATGAGGGCAGCGGGCAGCCTGTCTGGCCGGTGAAGGCCTTAGGATGGACAGCAGGTTAGCTTTGACTTGCGAGCTTTGAGAAAGTTCATAGGAAATCTCTACCAGGTCCCCAGGATAGGCTCCGGCTACCTGGAAAGTTTGCACTTCACTCTTTCCCAGACCTGTAATTTCAGGCAAGATGAATTCAGAAATTTCTATCCGGGCTTTTCTCTCCAGAAATCTATGGACCAGTTGCCTGAGCTTTCGGATCGGCAGACCCACCACGTTGTGGTAGTCACCATCCAGCTTTTCCAAGAAAAGGTCTTTTATTTCCTGAATGGCATAAGAACCAGCCTTATCTTTATAGCTATTGCGGTCAAGGTAAGATTCAATATCTTGGGAGCTCAGCAGCTTGAAGGTGACCTGGCTGGTTTCATAAGCGCTAAGGAGTTTGTCTTCATTTTTCTGATAGAGAGCGATAGCCGTTATCACCTGGTGGGTCCGGCCGGAAAGACTTGTTAGCATTTTCCTGGCTTCTTCCCGGTCAGCCGGTTTCCCCAGAATCTGGCCGTCTATGGTTACAACCGTGTCGGCCGCTATTACCAGAGCTTCAGGATAATTTTCAGCTACAGCCCGGGCTTTGGCCTCGGCAGCCTTAAGAGCAAAAGAGACCGGATCTTTTTCTAGAAATTGGTTTTCATCCAGACCGCTGGGAATGACCGAGAAGGACCTAAAAATTCTTTTAAGTAATTTTATTCTCCGGGGAGATTCAGAAGCCAGAACTACCTTCATTTCTTATCTGAAGCTCCGGGTTTGACCAGGGGAAGACCCTGCTGACAGAGAGGACAGTGGTCCGGTTCAAAGGCCTCTACTTTTAATGAGAGGAGGCTTCTGACCGATTTGCCTTCAATCAAGACCTGTCCGGCACTCCGGTCCACCAGACAATAAATGCCGGTTATGTCCACTCCTTTCTGTTTGAGGCATTCCAGGACTTCCTGGACTGAGCCGCCGGTGGTCAGGATATCTTCCACGATAATCGCCCGGGAACCGTCTAACTCCGAGAAGCCGGAGCGAATGGTCATTTTTTCTTCAACCCGCTGGGTAAAAGCAAAAAGTTTTTTCAGTTTCAAAGCGGTTAAGAAGCCGATGGCAATACCACCGTAAGCCGGAGAAACCACATAATCAAATTCTGGAGCATCTTTTCTGATTTCTTCCACCAGCAAATCTATGATTTTTTCCAGGACCATCGGTCTTTCAATCAACCTGATTTTCTCAAAATACCATTCGGAATGCTTGCCGGAAGTCAGCTTGAAATGACCTTTGAGCAGGGCATTGCTTTCCTTGAATAATCTGAGGATTAATTCAGAGCGATTCTCAGACATGGCTTCCTCCGCCACTAAAATGGTTTTTATTGACAGGAAAGTATAACCTAAGGACGCTAAAAAAAAAAGAGTTTTTTCCTAAACGGTAGGTTTTGTTCTCAAAGTAAAAATGAGAGGCGCTGTGGAGCAGATCTCATTTCCGGCGGAAGAGATTTTAGACACTTTGAAAGATTGTTTCTCGGGCTGGGAATGAGCCCACAAAAATAGGATTTGCTCCTCAGGCTGCAGTTTTCTTATAATCTATCTGCCGAGTTAATCTGTTTTCAGGAGAAATTATGATTGAAAAAAAAGAGTTCTATGGGTATTCCGGACGATGGGCTTTTATTGATTTGAGCGCTGGCAGAGTTGAAATAAGAGAGGCTGACCCGCATGTTTACAGTTTGTATATCGGTGGACGGGGAGTCCAGGCTTATCTAATTTACCGGCATTTAAGTAGCAGAGGCCCAATAAAAGACCCACTTTCTCCGGGTAACCGCCTGATCATCGGAAATTCTTCGCTCAACGATACGGCCATTCCCACCGCCGGTCGCGGATCCTGTTCTTTCCTCAGTCCTTTTACTTACTCTCCGGCTCAACAACCCTGGTTGGGACAGAGGCCTCCAGTTTTTGGACTGCTTACTCATTCCAGCTGCGGCGGGATTTTTCCCAATATGCTGAAAAGAGCCGGCTTTGACCAGATAATAATAGATGGTAAGGCTGAAAAACCAGTCAGAATCCTGGTTTCAGAAGGTCGGGTCCAGGTGATGGCGGCTGAGGCCGAGTTGTTTACTGAAGAGAACGGCCGAAAGACCCTGCGCCGGGTCTCGGAAATAACCGATTATCTTAGCAAAAAATATCCCGGTTCTTCCACGGTCTGCACCGGACCCGCCGGTTGGAATCAGGTGACTTTTGCCTCTCTAACTGCTGACTATGAGCGGGCTTTTGGCCGGGGCGGAGCAGGCGCGGTGTTCGGTTCTAAGAATCTGGTAGCGATAACTGCTTCTGGCCGAGAACTTCCGGGTTTCTATGATAAGGATAAATTTCTGGAAAAAGCCAAGGCCATTGATAAATCAGTCCGCAGCCATGTCAACGACCCTAACTGGACTGCTTCCTTCCGTCCCGAGACCGGAACCACCTGGTGGCTGGACCGGGCTTTTAACGGCGGTTATTTGGGAAAGGTGGGTGGCTATCTGCCCTGGCATAATTTTGATGAAGGTTATTTTGACCCCGAGCTCTACCGTCGGGTTTCAACCAAGGCTTTCCTGGAAATCGCTGGGAAACATAAAGTCTGTAATCGGTGCCGCCACATCCTCTGCACCCGCAGCGCTTCGGTAGCCAGTGGTCCGTATGCCCAGGATGGGGTGCGTCCTGAATTTGAAACCATTGCTCTCTGGATAAACTGCTGCCTGACCGACCGGGAGGGTATTTTCTACCTAAACCATCTCTGTAATGAATACGGCATTGATACCATGACCTTTGGCAGCGTGATGGCTGGAACTATGGAACTAAATGAAAAGGGCTGGCTAAAATTTCCGCAGGGCCCTGTTTTCGGAAATGTTCAGAGCATGATTGACTGCCTGGAACAGATTGCCTATGCCCGGACTGACCTAGGCCGGCTGCTGGCCCAACCCACCGACCTGGTTATTGACGAGCTAGTAAAATCTTCGGCCAGCGCCAGCCCGGAAGAGATCGTCCGTTGCCTAACCACGGCCTATGCCGGACTGGGCTATGCCGGGATTGAACCCAAAGTCTTTCCTGGAATGTTCACGGCTTACGGAACTTCCAACCGCGGCCGCGGTGACCACACCTACGCCTGGACCATTCAAGCCGAAGAAGGCGGCTTGAGCGGAGCTGAAAACCTGGCTTCCTATGTAGCTGGAAGCCAGCTCGGAAAGGCCCTGACTGATTCTCTGGGTCTTTGTGACTTTTTCACCGAGGATTTCACTACTCCTGAGTTTCTGGAGATGTACCGAGCCCTCACTGGAATTGAATACACGGCTGAAAGCCTTAAAGAATGCGGCCGGAGAATATACAATCTGGAAAGATATGTTAATAACCAGCAAGGTCGGAAGAGGGAGTACGACGCCTTTATCCCGCCCAAGTTCTTAGAGCCTTTGACCGCTGGTCCTCACGCTGGCAAAGCAATTGATCCGGAGTATTACAACGCTATCCTTGATGCCTATTACCGACAGCAGGGCTGGACTCGGGGTGGTGAAGCCTCTATAGAAAGGTGAACCATTATTGCCAGAAGAATTATGACGAGTAAGGACCTGGCAACCAAGTCGTTTCGTTTCCTGCTTTTTTGGGCATGGCTTGTGTTTCTTTCATTTCTCTTGTTTATTTTCTTACATGAATGTGCTCATGGATTGGGTTCAAAATTAGAGGGCATTAGTGTCAGCACCGGTTTTAATCGGGTGGGCGATCCAGGCAAACGGCCTTCCGATCCTGACTTCAGGTCAAATCACCTCATTTCTGGCCAGCCGACTCCTGGCAGTGTTGCTGGACCCTTGTTGAACTGGTTTTTTGCCTTGCTGTTCACGGCTTTGTTATTCAAGAAAAACATTAGCCAAAAGGTCTCAGCAATTTTTGGTGCGGTTGCGATATCCAACTCATTGCTCCGTTTTGTGCCCATGACGGGTTTTCTGATCAAAGCCTTGATGGGCCAGCTCGTTATAGAAGATGAGGTAAGCTGGGGATTCAGGGGAGTTTTCCCTGATAGCTTTCCCATGTTCCTCTCTGAGTTCAAAGGTTTTTTACCAACCCGGGCTTCTATTTTTCTTTCGAATCCGAGCTTTTACTTCTGGCCCGCAATTTCTTTTCTAATAGCTTCTATTTGTCTTTTCTTCGCTTATAAAAATCTTCTGATTGTCTATAAGTCAGAATTAAAACGGCCTGTAAACAAGGTGCTTTTTATCCTGATGCCTGTTATTATCTGGCCGCCGCTTTTATTTATGATAAATGTGCTTGATAATTTGGTTCGCATAAACTGGTGATAAGATTATTGCCAGGATCAGTTATTATTCTTTTTAGTCCAGTTCCTTGCCTTTGGTTTCTGGGATGGCCGACCAGGTCAGGGCCGCCAGGATAAAGGCTACGGATACCAGCCAGAAGGCTACTTTAAAGCCGTGCTGTTGAGCCAGTGAGCCAATAGCCAGAGGAGCGATGGCGGAAACGATTCGCCCGGAGTTGTAGGTAATGCCCTGAAGCGTGGCTCTGATTCGCGTGGGGTAAAGTTCAGCGGTTAAAGCTCCAAAACCGGAGAAGTATCCGGTGCCGAAAAAGGCTACCAGTGGCCCTAAAAAAAGCAGAAGCGATGGTGAAGGGGTGATTGAATAAAGAAAGACCAGAAGGCTGGCCGTAATCAGGAACAGAACATAGCTTTTCTTCCGGCCGAAGATATCGCTGATGTAGCCAAAAGTCAGGTAGCCCAGCCACATGCCCACCTGCATGAACATCACCAGGG
>Ga0078972_1003909_pt1 | contig 42961 bp, 30 predicted proteins | sample YelNatPaOPGAMG01_FD_67568 | JGI IMG/M metagenome (GOLD analysis project Ga0078972, IMG submission 67568) | Hot spring thermophilic microbial communities from Obsidian Pool, Yellowstone National Park, USA - OP-RAMG-01 (SPADES assembly) (version 2) | ecosystem: Environmental > Aquatic > Thermal...
TGTTCCTCCTCGCCGACGATGGTGAACTCCCGGCCGGCCCGCTCCCCCAACGGCATCCGCCCGTACCCCAGCCCGCCGGGGAGCATCTCCACCCCGCGCCCGCTGTTCACCACCACCACCGGCGGCATCGCCCGCTCCCCCCGCCACAGCCGCTCCTCCACCTCCCGCCGCACCTGCCGCTCCCGCAGGTACAGGTACAGGAGCACCCCGTCCACCGGAAGGCCGGCCACCACCCCGCAGACCACCCCCACCACCACCGCCAGCCCATCCCCCGAAAGGCGCAGCCCGGCCAGAAACGCCAGCCCCGCCACCAGCACCAGCAGAAACCAGAAGAACCCCTGCTTCATCGTTCACCTCCGTGTTCGTGTTGCGTGTTGACGCCACTCCGCGTGGGGACGACCCGCTGGGTTGCCCCTACGTGGCTGACTACGAACGCCCTTGCTACTCCATCGCTCACCTCCGCAGAATGCCGACCACCCGCTCCACCAGCCGCCCCGGAAACGGAATCACCTTCCCCCTCCCCTGCTCCCCGTTCCCTGTGCCCTGATCCCTGCTTCCTGCGCCCTGTCCCCTGCCCCCTGCACCCTGTCCCCTGATTCCTATGCCCTGCTCCCTCTCCTCGACCTCCTCTCGCAGCATCTCCACCATCACCTCCACCTCCTCCCGGGAGATATAGGCCGCCTGGAAGCGCACCACCTCTCCCCCGGCCACCAGGATAAAGTCCCCCCGCCCCAGCAGACGCTCCGCCCCCGTCCCCCGCAGCCCCGAGGCCACCACCGCCTCCTGGGCGTTCACCACCCTCCCCACCACCCGGCAGGGCAGGTTCGCCCGCAACAGCCCTCCCAACGCCTCCGCCGTCGGCTTCTGGGTGCACAGGACCAGGTGCAGCCCCGATTCCCGACCCCGCGCCGCCAGGCGGGTCAGGACCTCCTGAAGCGGGGGCCGCTCCAGAAGCAGGTCGGCCACCTCGTCCACCGCCACCACCACCCGCGGCTCCCGCACGCCTTTCTCCTCCCGCCAGAGCATCTCCTCCAGGAGCCAGGAAAGCCGCCTCTCCGCCTCCTCCCCCTCCCGGAGGACCGGGGCGGCCAGGTGCGGAAGCCCCTGGAAGGGGCCCAGCCCCCGTCCCTTGGGGTCCACCAGGAGGAAGCGCAGTTCCAGCGGGTCGTTCGAGAGGGCCAGGGAGGAAAGGAGGGCGCGCAGGAGGGCGGTCTTGCCCGAGCCGGTCGTCCCGGCGATCAGGAGGTGGCTTACCTCCGGGGAGGAAAGGCGGAGGAGGAGGGGGGAGCCTTCCTCGTCCCGCCCCAGGAGGGCCGTGCAGGGGGGAAGGGGCGGGAGTTCCGCCTGAAGCCGGACCAGGGAGAGGATGGCCGGCCGGGGGCGGGGCACCTCCAGGGAAAGGATACCGTCCCGCCGGGAGAGGCGGCAGGAGGCCACCCCCAGAGCCAGGGCCAGGTCCTCCGAGAGGCGTTCCAGGCGTTTGAGGGGGACGGCGGGGTCCAGGAGGAGGTGGAAGCGCACCAGGCGAGGGGTGACCACGCCGCCCTGGACGCGCACGAAGAGGCGGCGCTCGGCGCAGAGGCGCTCGATGCGGTCGGCGCGTTCCTCCAGCCAGGGGCGCAGTTGCTCCGACATCGTTCCATCCTCCCGGGCGTTGCCGGGAAGGCCAAAGTAATCCTGGTGGTTTCCATTATATCAGAACATTTGTTCGTTGTCAAGAGGCCGTTTGCCCAATTTCGCCTTTTGGTGTATGATACGGCCGGACACAGAACAGGAGGTCAGAATGCTGGAGGCCTTTTTTGCCCCTCGTAGCGTGGCAGTGATCGGGGCCTCGGCCACCCCCGGAAAGATGGGCTATATCCTGGTGGATAACATCATCCGCGGCGGTTACCAGGGCAAACTCTATCCCATCAACCCCAAGGGCGGCGAGATCCTGGGCCGGCCGGCCTATCCCTCCATCCTGGATGTCCCCGACGAGGTGGACCTGGCCGTCATCGTCATCCCGGCGGCGGCCATCCCCGAGGTGGTCGAGGAGTGTGGCCGGAAGGGGGTCAAGGCCCTGCTCATCATCTCCGCCGGATTTCGGGAAACCGGACCCGAAGGGGCCCGCCGGGAGCGCGAGGTGGTGGCCCGGGCCAGGAAGTACGGCATGCGCATCCTCGGCCCCAACGTCCTGGGACTCATCGACACCATCTCCTCCCTCAACGCCACCTTCGCCACCACCATGGCCCGGCCGGGCGAAATCGCCTTCCTCTCCCAGTCCGGCGCCCTGGGTTCGGCCATCCTGGACTGGTCGCAGGAGGAGGCCATCGGCTTCTCCCACTTTGTCTCGCTGGGCAACCGGGCCGACGTCAACGAGGTGGACCTTCTGGAGGCCTGGGCCGACGACCCGCATTCCCGGGTCATCCTGGCCTATCTGGAAGGCATTGCCGACGGCGAGGCCTTTATGCGGGTGGCCCGCCAGGTGACCCGCAAGAAGCCGATCATCGCCATCAAGTCGGGCACGACCGCCGCGGGCACCCGGGCCATCTCCTCCCACACCGGCAGTCTGGCCGGCTCGGAACGGGCCTATGAGGCCGCCTTCAACCAGACCGGCATCATCCGCGCCGAGTCGGTGCAGGACCTCTTTGACTTTGCCGAGATCTTTGCCTACCAGCCGATGTTGCGCGGCAACCGCATCGCCATCGTGACCAACGCCGGCGGCCCCGGCATCCTGGCCACCGATATGTGCGAACGGGCCGGCCTCACCCTGGCCCAGTTCTCCAAAGAGACGGTCGAAGCCATGGCCCCTCACCTCCCTCCTACGGCCAACCTCTATAACCCGGTGGACGTGATCGGGGATGCCCAGTCGGACCGCTACCGGGTGGCCCTGGAGGCCGTGTTGCGCGACCCGGGGGTGGACGGCGTCGTGGTCCTCCTGACCCCGCAGGCCATGACCGATGTCGAGGCCATCGCCCGGACCGTGGTGGAGATGGCCCGAGCCTACGACAAGCCGGTGGTGACCTCCTTCATCGGTGGGGAGGTGGTGGAGCCGGCCGTGCGCCTCCTCCAGGAAAACCACATTCCCACCTACCCCTTCCCGGAACGGGCCGTCCTGGCCATGGGGGCGATGGAGCGTTACCGACGATGGCTGGAACGCCCTCCCCAGCGCCTGGTGCACTTCCCGGTCCGGAAGGAGCAGGTCCGGGAAGTCTTCGACAAGGCGCGAAGAGAGGGCCGGCTGAACCTGGGCGAGGTGGAGGCCCGCCAGGTCGCCGAGGCCTATGGGCTGCGTCTGCCCAAAGCCCAACTGGCCCGCTCGCCCGAAGAGGCCGTGCGTCTGGCCGCCGAGATCGGTTACCCGGTGGTGATGAAGATCGCTTCCCCGGACATCCTGCATAAATCCGACATCGGCGCGGTCAAGGTGGGCCTGTCCAACTCCACCGACGTGCGGGATGCCTACGAACTCATCGAGTACCGTGCCCGCCGCCATCACCCCGATGCCGACATCTGGGGTGTCCTGGTCCAGCAGATGATCTCCGGCGGCCGGGAGGTCATCATCGGCATGAGCCGGGATCCCCAGTTCGGCCCCATGCTGATGTTCGGGCTGGGCGGCATCTACGTGGAGGTGCTGAAGGACGTGGTCTTTCGCATTGCCCCGATTGACCGCAACGAGGCCCGGGAGATGGTCGAAAGCATCCGCTCTTTCCCCCTGCTCAAGGGGGTGCGCGGACAACCCCCGGCCGACGTGGATGCCATCGTCGAAACCATCCTGCGCGTTTCGCAACTGGTCACCGACTTTCCCGAGATCGTCGAGATGGACATTAACCCGTTGATCGTCCACGAAGTCGGCCAGGGGGCCATCGTGTTGGATGCGCGTCTGATTCTTCGCCCCTAGTTCTGGCAGGAGGGTCTGATGGCCGGCACCGCCCCCATTCGCCTGATCGCCTGGGGACTTCTGGCCCTGGGAGGGCTTCTCTTCCTCTCGCTTCTCCTGCGGCCCATCCAGAGCCTCTGGCGCCGCTTTCAGCCGCTGAACGTGTGGGCGCGGTATGCGGAGGAGGCCAGCCCCTATCCCCGCCGGCGGCGGAGCGGCTGGCGCTGGCTGGGGGCGCTCCTCCTGCTCCTGTTCTGTTTCCTCCTGGGGGGAAGCGGCTGGCTCCTCCTGTACCTGGAGGAGGCCTCCCGCACCTACCTGGCCTTCCCTCACGACGAACTGGTCGCCCGGGCGCGTTGCCTCCCGGCAGGCGAAGGAAGCCCCTTCCCCACCCGCTGCGTCCTGAACCTGGTCGGTTCCTCCCCTTATACAGCCACGGTGTCGGCCTTGCAGTGGAGCATCGAGGGCGAGGTGCTCCGCTGGGATTCCTCGCTGGAGGGACTGGGGCTACGCTCCGGCTATCGCCTGCTCCGTCTGGTCGGGTACGACGGGGAGGGGCGGGTCGTCGAGGAACAGGCCCTGCCCTCTGCGCCGGGGGGGCTGGGGGATTTCTTCCTCTGGCTGGACGCCCGCTGGCCCTTGTTCCAACTTTCCCGCCAGGTCCTCTCTTCCGATGGGGTGAAAAGCGGGGATCTTTACGAACTGGTGGTTTCGCCGGCCGGGTTCTCCCTCAAAAAGTGGGAGGGTCAGCCATGAAAGCGTTACACGTTCCACGTTACACGTTACACGTTATACGTTGCACGTTACATGTTGCACGTTGCACGTTACACGTTCGCGTTGCACGTTGTCTGTGGACACGTCGGGAGGAATCGCATGGAGACGGTACTGGTCATTTCGGCGGAGACTTTTTCCGGGAAAAGCGCGGTCTGTGTCACGCTGGGGCAGCGATTGCGGCGTGACGGCTACCGGGTCGGCTACCTGAAGCCGCTCAGCCTGCGGGTGCGTCGGGCCGAGGAGGCCGCCTACGACGAAGATACCGCCTTTGTTCGGGAGGTCTTTGGCCTGGAGGAACCGCTGGAACAACTCTCGCCGATACTCCTGACCCCCCGTCTGCTGGAAGGCCTCCTGCGCGGAGAGGCCCAGCCCGATTACCGGCAGCGGGTAGAGGAGGCCTTCCAGGCGGTCTCCCGGGGCAAGGACGTGATGATTCTGGAGGGGCCGAACGACTGGTCCGAAGGCACCATCGTCGGCCTGCCGGCGGCGCGGGTGGCCGAGATGTTCCAGGCCCATGTGCTTCTGGTTTCCAACTACCAGAGCCTCCTGGAAACGGATAACATCCTGGCCGTGCGCGAGGCCATGGCCGGCCGCTCCTTCCTCGGCGTCGTCCTCAACCGGGTGCCCCGGGCCCGCCTGGAGATGGCCCGGCAGGTGGTCCGCCCCTTCCTGGAGGAGCGGGGCATCCCGGTGCTGGCCGTCCTGCAGCAGGACCCTCTCCTCTGTGCCGTCAGCGTGAACGAACTGGCCGAGCATCTGGGGGCCCAGATCCTCTGCTGTCCGGACCACGGCGAGGATCTGGTGGAGACGATGATGGTCGGGGCCATGAGCGTGGAAAGCGCCCTCTCCTACTTCCGCCGGCAGGCCAACAAGGCGGTCATCACCGGCGGGGACCGGGTGGACATCCAGCTGGCCGCGCTGGAGACGCCCACCACCTGCCTCATCCTGACCGGCGGGATGCGCCCCAATCCACTCATCCTCACCCGCGCCGAGGAGCAATGCGTGCCGATTCTCCTGGTGCCCGACGACACGATGACCGTGGTGCGGCGGGCCGAGGAACTCTTCGGCCGGGCCCGTTTCCGCCAGACCAGCAAGATTCAGCGCTTTGAATCGCTCCTGGAAGCCCATTTTGACTTCCCGCGTTTCTATCGGATGCTGAACCTTCCGCCGAAGGAGTAACCGGTGGGCGAAAGCGAATCGGCCTATCGGGCGCTGCCGAGCGTGGAACGGGTGCTTCAGGAAATCCGCTCCGGCCGGCCGGGCGAGGAGTGGCCGCACGACCTCCTGGTGGAGGCCGTCCGCAGCACGTTGGAGGAAGCCCGCCGGGAGATCGCCGCCGGGGCAACGCCGCCGGACCTGGCCGAGGTCTGCTCCCGTTCGCTCGGGCGTCTTCAGGCATGGCTCCGGCCGACGTTGCAGCCGGCCATCAACGCCAGCGGGGTGATCCTGCACACCAACCTGGGCCGGGCCCCTTTGAGCCGGGCGGCGCTGGAGGCGGTGCGCCGGGTCGGCCAGGGGTACTGCAACCTGGAGTATGACCTGGAGGCCGGCCAGCGCGGCTCCCGCCACGAACACGCCCGCCAGTTCCTCTGCCGGCTCAGCGGGGCGGAGGCGGCCCTGGTGGTGAACAACAACGCCGCCGCCGTGCTCCTGGCCCTCTCCGCCCTGGCCCGTGGCCGGCAGGTCATCGTCTCCCGAGGCCAGGCGGTGGAGATCGGCGGCGGCTTTCGCATCCCCGAGGTGATGGTCCAGAGCGGAGCCACCCTGGTCGAGGTGGGCACGACGAACCGCACCTACATCAGCGATTACGCCCGGGCCATCGGCCTGGAAACGGCCATGCTGCTGCGGGTACACCGCAGCAACTTTGCCCTGGTCGGCTTCACCCACGATGTCCCGCTGGCGGAACTGGTGGAACTGGGCCATCGCCATAACCTCTACGTGATGGATGACCTGGGGAGCGGCACCTTCCTGGACACCGGGGCCTTTGGGCTGGCCCACGAGCCGATGGTGCAGGAGAGCGTGCAGGCCGGGGCCGACCTGGTCTGCTTCAGCGGCGATAAACTCCTGGGCGGGCCGCAGGCCGGGCTGATCGTCGGCCGGGCCGACCTCATCGCCCGGCTGGAGCGCCATCCGCTGGCCCGGGCGGTCCGGGTGGACAAGATGACCCTGTCCGCCCTGGAAGCCACCCTGCTTCACTACCTGCGGGGGGAGGCGCTCCAGGAGATTCCCGTCTGGCGCATGATCGCCCAGTCGCCGGAGGAGGTGCGGCGGCGGGCCCGGCGCTGGCAACGCTACCTGGCCGGCCGGGGGTTGAAGGCCCAGGTGGTGCGCAGCGAGACGGCGGTGGGAGGGGGTTCGCTTCCAGGCCAGGTCCTGCCCACCTGGGCGCTGGAGGTCCCGGGGTTGCCCTCCGCCGGGGAGGCGGCCGGCCGCCTGCGCCGCCGGGAGCCGCCGATCATCGCCCGCATCGAGGAGGACCGGCTGCTCCTGGACGCCCGCACCGTGCTCCCGGAGCAGGAGAAGGACCTTCTGGAGGGCCTGGTTTCCCTTTTCTGTCCATAGGTTGGCGCGAATGCGCCTGGGGGAAAGACCGTGGAAACGACCAGGGCGTTGCTGGAACGGGGCATCCAGGCCGCCCGGGCCAAACGGCGCGAGGAGGCCCGGCAACTGCTTCTGCAGGTGGTCGAGCGTGAGCCGTACAACGAGCAGGCCTGGCTATGGCTCAGCGGCGTGGTGGACGACCCCCGCGACATGCAGGTGGCCCTGGCCAACGTCCTGACGATCAACCCCGGGCACCAGGCGGCCCGCAAGGGGCTGGACCTCCTGCGCCAGCGTTACGGCAACCTCCTGCAGCCGGAGGAGGAGCCCCCGCCGGCTCCTGGGGCTGCACCCAGGGCTGGGGAGAAAGGGGAAGAGGAAGGCGGCGCTCTACGTTGCTACTCCTGCGGGGCCGAGGTCTATGACGTGGCCGATTTCTGCTGGAAGTGCCACGCCGTCGTCCACTGTTGCGAAAATTGCCTCTACCGGCGGGAAACGGCCTGCAAGGAGCGCATGGGCATCCGGGGGCCGGCCGCCTCCGTCGTCCGAAACCGGTGTCCGGATTGGACGCCGGAGCGGATTTCCTGACCGGCATGTCCTCCGGCTCTCCCTCGCCTATGGATTTTCCCCAAAGCGGTATCCCACCCCGGCCACGGTGAGGATGTAACGCGGATTGCGGGGGTCGGCCTCGACCTTGCTCCGCAGGCGGCTGACCAGGCCGCGCACGAGTTCGGGGTCGGCCTCGGATTGGTAGCCCCAGACCATGCGGACGATGTGCTCGGTGGGCAGCACCTGGCCGTGGTGAATCATCAGGAGGTGAAGGAGGCGGAACTCCAGGTGGGTCAGGCGGCGGGGCGGCCGGCCGGCCACCTCCACGGTGCGGGTGGCCGGGTCCAGGGTCAGGCCGGCGATGCTCAGGGTGGGGAGGCTGAAGACGGGCAGGCCGCCGGCCCGGCGGAGGAGGGCGCGGACCCGGGCGATCATCAGCCGGGCGCTGTAAGGGCGCATGACTACCCGGTCGGCGCCTTCTTCGAGCAGCCGACAGTGGAGGTGCTCGTCAATCGGGTTGGTGATCAGGATGAGCGGCACCCCGGTCTGGGCGCGGATGCGCTGGACCTGCTCCATCAGGCCGGGTTCGGCCACGGCACAGAGGATCATATCGGCCGGCCGGCCGCCCCAGGTGCGCAGTGCCTGCTCCAGGCTTCCGGCGACGGTGGAGGCCAGGCCGGCCCGTTGCAGGACCAGGGTCAGGATGGCCGTCTCGTCCGGGTCTTCGGCGATCACCAGGGCGTACATGGCTACAGCCCGACCTCCTTTCGTTCCCGCTGTACCAGGCGGCAGACCTGGGTGTAGCCGCAGCGGCGGGCCAGGTCCACCGCCGCCTCCCGGTCGCGGCCCACCTCCTCCGGGCGGTGGGCATCGGAGGAGATGACGATGGGCACATCGTATTCCCGACACAGCCGCAGGAAAGGCTCGGCCGGGTAGATTTCCCTCACAGGGCGATACAGGCCGGCGGTGCTCACTTCCACCGCCACTCCTCCTTCGGCAAAGGCCCGGGCCGCCTCCTCATAGAGCGGTTCCAGGTCGTAGGAAGGGCGATAGCCGGCCAGTTTGATGAGGTCGGGATGGGCCATCACGTCGAACAGGCCGCTGCGCGCCGCCCGGCCGAGCAGGTCAAAGTAACGGCGAAAGGCCGCATCCACATCCCGGCCCTGCCAGCGCTCCAGGCGGTCCAGGTGGTCGAATCCCCAGGCCCCCAGCCAGTGCACCGAACCCAGGACGAAATCCCAGGGGTAGGCCTCAAGGAGCCGGCGCAGCGGCTCCTCCTGGCCGGGAAAATAGTCCACTTCCAGGCCCAGGCGTAAAGGGAGGGGGGAGTCTTTCCGGGCGCCCTGGATAAAAGTCACATATTCCTCCAGGTGATGGCGGGCACGGGACCGCCACCACCTTTCGGCGTATTCCCGTTCCTGGGGGTCGGGGTCCTCCTCCCACCACCGGCCGGTAACGTCCTGTCCTTCGTAGAAATCGTGCAGATGCTCGCTGAAGCCGATTTCCTGCAGGCCTCTTTGGCGGGCGAATCGCAGGAACATCTCCAGCCACTCGGGGGTATAAGGGCCGTTTTCCAGGTGGACATGGTAATCGGCGTTCAAGGCCATAGGGACCGTCCGGTTTCGCCATACCAGGGAGGGGCAAGGCAGCGCCTCGCCCCTCCCTCGCCAGGATGCCCGATTCTGCTCCCGGTCTTTCTATGCGGGGGGCATGCTTTCTCCAGGGAAAAAGCCCTCGAGCAACCCCTCCGGAGGCGTTTCCTCCTCGCCCAGGAGGAAGCGACGGGCGCGCTCCTGTTCCCGGGCCCGGGCCTCTTCCTCCTCCAGCGCCAGGCGGGCCAGCCGGGCCCGTTCCTCGGCGCGCCGGCGGCGCATCTCCATCCCGGTGCCGGCCGGAATCAGCCGGCCGATGATGACGTTTTCCTTCAGCCCGCGCAAATAGTCCACCTTGCCCATCACCGCCGCTTCGGTCAGGACGCGGGTGGTCTCCTGGAAAGAGGCCGCCGCCAGCCAGGAATCGGTGTTCAGGGCCGCTTTGGTGATGCCCAGCAATACCAGGTGGGCGGTGGCCGGTTCCCCGCCGGCCGCGATGACCCGGGCGTTCTCCTGCTGGTAGAAGAAGCGGTCCACCAGGTCGCCGGGCAGGAAATCGGTGTCGCCGGGGTCGTCCACCTGGACGCGGCGGAGCATCTGCCGGACGATGATCTCGATGTGTTTGTCGTTGATGCTCACGCCCTGGGAACAGTAGACGTTCTGGGCCTCGTTGACCAGGTAGGACTGGACGGCCTCCCGGCCGGCGATTTGGAGCAGGGCCCGGGGATCGATGGAGCCCTCGGTGAGTTGCTGGCCGGCTTCCACCCACTGCCCCTCGTGCACCTTCAGCCGGACGGTGACCGGCACCCGGTACTCGCGTACCTCCTCCTCGCTTCCCCGCACGATCACCCGGCCGTCCTCCACCAGGACTTCTCCGGCCACCCCGGCCACGATGGGGGGACGGTCGTCCGACGACTCGGCCAGCATCTCGCCCGCCTCCACGGAATCCCCCTCGCGTACCCGGATGGTATAGCCTTCGGGAATCTCATAGACGTCGCTGTACGGCTCGCTGTGTACCACGCGAATCACCCGGTATTCGCCGTCGCGGACGATCTCCACCAGGCCGCTGATTTCGCTGATTTCGGCCTTGCCCTTGGGCAGGCGGGCTTCAAAGACCTCCTGCACCCGGGGGAGGCCCTTGGTGATGTCCAGTTCTGTCTTCACGCCGCCGGTGTGGAAGGTGCGCAAGGTCAACTGGGTGCCCGGCTCCCCGATGGATTGGGCGGCGATGATGCCCACTGCCTCGCCCGGTTCGACCAGCCGGCCGGTGGCCAGGTTGCGTCCGTAGCACAGGGCACAGACGCCCCAGGGAGCCTGACAGGAAAGCGGGGAGCGAACATAGAAAGAGGTGATGGCCTCTTCCAGCACCTTCCGGGCCTCTTCGGGTATCGCCTCTTCTCCACGGAGGATGGCCTTGCGCCGCTCGTCGCGGAAATAGGCCAGAGGTTCTCGTGTGATCTCGGCCACGCGGCGCCAGACCTCCCGGTTGATGGCCGAGACGCGCTCCCAGGCGGCCTCGTCGAACTCCTGGTTGCGCTCGACCAGTACCTCGCCGGTGCGCGGGTCCACCAGGGGAGCGGCCATGATGCGGCCGACCAGACGAACCCGCATATCCTCGATGTTGTTGTCGGATTCGCGAATCCAGATGCCGGCTTCGGTTCCGCAGTCCACCTGGGTGATGGTCACGTCCTGGGCCACGTCGACCAGCCGTCGGGTGAGGTAGCCGGCCTCGGCCGTGCGCAGGGCGGTATCGGCCAGGCCCTTGCGCCCGCCGTGGGTGGAGACAAAGTACTCCAGGACGGAAAGGCCCTCCCGGAAGTTGGAGCGGATCGGCAGGTCGATAATGCGGCCGGCCGGGTCGGTCATCAGGCCGCGCATTCCGGCCATCTGGCGAATCTGCTCGATGTTGCCCCGGGCCCCGGAGATGGCCATCATATAGACCGGGCCGAAGCGGTCCAGGGTCTGGGCGACCTCGGCGGTGATCTTCTGGGTGGCCTCGGTCCAGACCTCCACCGTGCCCCGGTAGCGTTCTCCCTCGGTGATGAGGCCCCGGCGGAACTGGCGTTCCAGGTTCTCCACCTCGGCATCGGCCTGGGCCAGGATCTCCGCCTTGCGGGCCGGAATCTGAATGTCATCGATGCCGATCGTCAACCCGGCCCGGGTGGCGTACTGGAAACCCAGGCGCTTGATGCGGTCGGCCATCGCCGCCGTTTCCTCCGGGCCGTGCAGGCGGTAGCAATCGGCGATGATCTGCTTGAGGGCCTTTTTGTCCACCACCTCGTTGCGGAAGCGCAGGTCGGGAGGAAGGACCTCGTTGAAGATGACCCGTCCCAGGCAGGTCTCGACCGGGGCGTCTCCGGCATGGAAATCGCCGGGCAGGAGGATGTGGATGCGCGTCTGCAGGGTGACGGCCCCGGCCTCATAGGCCATCAAGGCTTCCTCGATGCTGGCAAAGTACTTGCCCTCCCCCCGGGCACCGGGGCGCAGGAGGGTCATATAGTAGCAACCCAGGACCATCTCCTGAGTGGGGGTGATGATGGGATCGCCGGTGGCGGGAGAGAGCAGGTTGAGGGTGGAGAGCATCCGCTGGCGGACCTCTTCCTGCGCCTTTTCCGAAAGGGGCACGTGCACGGCCATCTGGTCGCCGTCAAAGTCCGCCCCGAAGGCGGTGCAGACCAGGGGGTGGAGTTGGATGGCGCTGCCCTCGATCAACACCGGCTCAAAGGCCTGGATGGAAAGGCGGTGCAGGGAGGGGGCCCGGTTCAAAAGCACCAGGTAGTTCTGAATCACCTCCTCCAGGACGTCCCAGACCTCCGGCCGCATCCGTTCGACGCTGCGTTTGGCGCTCTTGATGTTGTGGGCATAGCCCCGGGCCACCAGCCCACGCATGACAAACGGCTTGAAGAGTTCCAGGGCCATGCGCTTGGGCAGGCCGCACTGGTGCAGTTTCAGTTCCGGTCCCACCACGATCACCGAACGGCCGGAATAGTCCACCCGCTTGCCCAAAAGGTTCTGCCGGAAACGTCCCTGTTTGCCTTTGAGCATATCGGAAAGCGACTTGAGCCGGTGCTTCCCCCGGCCGGAGACGGCCCGTCCGCGCCGGCCGTTGTCGATCAGGGCGTCCACCGCCTCCTGGAGCATACGCTTCTCGTTGCGGATGATGATCTCGGGCGCCCGGAGTTCCAGCAGGCGGCGCAGCCGGTTATTCCGGTTGATCACCCGGCGGTAGAGGTCGTTCAGGTCGGAGGTGGCGAAGCGGCCGCCGTCGAGTTGCACCATGGGGCGCAGGTCCGGCGGCAGGACCGGCAGGACGGTCAGAATCATCCATTCCGGGCGGTTGCCCGACTTCCGGAAGGCCTCCACCACCCGCAGGCGTTTGCCGGCCTTTTTCCGGCGTTGGGCCGAGGGGCTATTCTCCATCTCCTCCTTGAGTTCGGCCTGCATCCGGTCCAGGTCCATCCGGCTGAGGAGTTCGCGAATGGCGCCGGCCCCCATCTCGGCCCGGAAGATGGCTCCGCACTGTTCCCGGTACTCATGGTACTGGGCCTCGGTCATGAGCATGCCCCGATGGAGTTCCCGAATCATCCGCAGACGGCTTTCGTAGCGCTGGCGAATCGCCTCCTGTTGCTCCCGGATGGATTCCTCCAGGCGGGCGATTTCCTGCTCGGCGACGTAGATCCGCTGGTCCCGTTCGCTCTGGGTCTGCAGGTTGGCCTGGGCCTGCTGTTCCCGGATGGCCGGCTCCGCCGCCTCGATGGCGGCCTGGGCCACCTCGCTCAGGCGGGCCAGGGTTTCCCCGGTGACCACTTCGCCGGCCAGGGCGACGAGCGCACCGGTCGGTTCATAGAGCACGTCCTGAGGGAGCGGTTTCCCCTCCCAGGCCTGCAGTTGGGCTTCGATCTCCCGGGCCGCCTGAACGAAGCGCTCGGTCTGGGCGATCAGTTCGTCCTCAAAGCGCTGCAGGGTGGCCTGGCGGGCCCGCTCCAGGAGTTCCAGTTCGCCGGCCAGCTGTTCCCGGATGCGGGAGATCTCCGCCTGCCCCGCCGCCTCCACCTGGGCCAATTCCTCGGCCATCTCTCGCTGGAGGCGTTCGATCAGGTGATCGCGCCGCTCGGCATCCACATCGGTGACGATGTAGGCGGCGAAGTAGATCACCCGCTCCAGGTTGCGGGGGGTAATATCCAGAAGCAACCCCAGGCGGCTGGGCGTGCCCTTGACGAACCAGATGTGGCTGACCGGGGCGGCCAGTTCGATATGCCCCATGCGTTCCCGGCGCACCCGCGCCCGGGTGACCTCGACCCCACACTTGTCGCAGATGATGCCGTGGTGGCGCACCCGCTTATACTTTCCGCAGGCGCACTCCCAGTCCTTCTGGGGGCCGAAGATGCGCTCGCAAAAGAGGCCGTCGCGCTCCGGGCGCTGGGTGCGATAGTTGATCGTCTCCGGCTTGGTCACCTCGCCGTGGGACCAGCGGCGGATTTCCTCTGGGGAAGCCAGGCCCAGACGGATGGCCGTAATTTCGTTGATTCGGGTCATTTTTCCCTAACCTCCGACCTTATTCGCCCTTCTCCATGCCGGAGAGGTTGATGCCTTCCAATCCCAGGAGCGGCTCGACGGTTCGGGCGGCATCGTCGATATCCACCGGGCTCTCGTCCTCGCTAAAGATCTCGACCGAGAGGGCCAGGCTCTGGAGTTCCTTGACCAGCACCTTGAAGGCCTCGGGGATGCCGACTTCCTCAATCGGTTCGCCTTTGACGATGGCCTCATAGGTCTTGCTGCGGCCGATGATGTCGTCGGATTTGACGGTAAGCATCTCCTGGAGGGTATAGGCGGCTCCGTAGGCTTCCAGGGCCCAGACCTCCATTTCGCCGAAACGCTGGCCGCCGAACTGGGCTTTTCCACCCAACGGCTGTTGGGTGACCAGGGAATAGGGTCCGGTGGAGCGGGCGTGAATCTTGTCCTCGACCAGGTGGACCAGTTTCATCATGTAAATCTGGCCGACGGTGACGGGGCTTTCGAAGGGCAGGCCGGTACGGCCGTCGTAGAGGGTGATTTTGCCGCTTTCGGGCAGGCCGGCCTGGGCAAGCAGGGCGCGCACTTCGTCCTCGGTGGCCCCGTCGAAGACCGGGGAGGCCACCCGGAGGCCCAACTGGCCGGCGGCCCAGCCCAGGTGCGTCTCCAGCAACTGGCCGATGTTCATCCGCGAGGGCACGCCCAGGGGGTTGAGGATGATGTCCACCGGGGTGCCGTCCGGGAGGAAGGGCATATCCTCCACCGGCAGGATGCGGGAGATCACCCCCTTGTTGCCGTGCCGGCCGGCCATCTTGTCGCCCGCCGCGATCTTGCGCCGCTGGGCGATGAGCACCCGCACCATCGTGTGCACCCCCACCGGCAACTCGTCCCCCTGGTCCCGGGAGAAGATACGGACATCGATGACCCGGCCGGAGACGCCGTGCGGCACCCGCAGGGAAGTATCCTTGACCTCCCGGGCCTTTTCCCCGAAGATGGCCCGGAGCAGGCGCTCCTCGGCGGTGAGGTCGGTTTCCCCCTTGGGGGTGATCTTGCCCACCAGGATATCCCCAGGGCCGACCTCGGCGCCGATGTAGACGATGCCGTCCTCGGAGAGGTTGGCCAGGAGGTCCTGTCCCACGTTGGGGATGTCGCGGGTGATCTCCTCCGGCCCCAACTTGGTGTCCCGGGCCTCGCATTCGTATTTTTCGATGTGGATGGAGGTGAAGATGTCCTCCCGCACCAGGCGCTCGCTGACCAGGACGGCGTCCTCAAAGTTACCTCCTTCCCAGGGGAGGAAGGCCACCAGGACGTTGCGCCCCAGGGCCAGTTCGCCGTGGTCGGTGGCCGGGCCGTCGGCGATGACCTGGCCGGCCCGAACCCGCTCCCCGGTGTAGACGATCGGCCGCTGGTGAATGCAGGTATCCTGGTTGGAGCGACGGAAGTTGATGAGGGGATAGCGGCGTTCCGTCCCGTCGTCTTCGCGCACCACGATCTCGTCGGCCACCGCCCGGATGACCTCCCCATCGTTGACGGCGACGACCACCAGGCCGGAATCCCGGGCCGCCTGATACTCCATCCCGGTTCCCACGATGGGGGCCTCGGGCTGCAAAAGCGGCACGGCCTGGCGCTGCATGTTCGAACCCATCAGCGCCCGGTTGGCATCGTCATGCTCCAGGAAAGGAATCAGGGCGGTGGAGACCGAGACTACCTGTTTCGGCGAAACATCCATAAAGTCCACCCGGTCGGCGCGCTCGATGACAAAGCGCGAGCCATACCGGGCGGTGACCCGCTCCTCGATAAAGTGCCCATGCTCATCCAACGCCGCGTTGGCCTGGGCGATGACGGCCCTCTCCTCCTCGTCGGCGGAGAGGTAGACGATCTCCTCGCTTACCCGGGGGCGGACGGCGATGCGTCGCAGCGGCAGGGCGGCGATGCGCCGGGCCAGCATCTCATCCACCCGGGTGCCGGCCGGGGCGATCACCTCTCCGTTGCGCGGGTCGACGACCTCCTCCCGAAGAATATGGCCGACCAGGGCCTCGGCCCGGTTTTCGACCTCTCGGATGACCCGCCGGTAGGGGGTTTCGATAAAGCCCATCTCGTTGACCCGGGCGTAAGTGGCCAGGCTGGCGATCAGGCCGATGTTGGGGCCTTCCGGGGTCTCCACCGGGCAGATGCGCCCGTAGTGGGAGTGGTGGACATCGCGTACCTCGAAGCCGGCCCGTTCCCGCGAAAGTCCTCCCGGCCCCAGGGCCGAAAGGCGACGTTTGTGGGTCAACTCGGCCAGGGGGTTGGTCTGGTCCATGAACTGGGAGAGTTGGCTGCCCCCGAAGAACTCCCGAATCGCCGCCACCAGGGGGCGGATGTTCAGGAGGTTGCCCGGCGTGACCGTCTCCGGGTCGTGCAGGGTCATCCGTTCGCGGACGATGCGCTCGACCCGGAGCAGGCCGATGCGAAACTGGTTCTGGATGAGTTCGCCCACGGTACGTACCCGGCGGTTGCCCAGGTGGTCAATATCGTCGGGCTCGCCCCAGCCGTTGTTCAGGCGAATCAACTCCTCGACGATGCGCACAATGTCCGCCGGCGTCAGGGTGCGCTGGTCCAGGGAGGGCGGCTCTACATAACTGGTGACCACCCGGACGTAGAAGCGGCTACAGAGGTGTTCAAAGCCGTACTCCTCCGGCCCGATGTAGAGGTCCTGCCCCTCCTGGCACATCTCGCACTGGGGGCAGATATACCAGCCGCACTCCGGGCAGAGGTCCACCTGGGTCGAGTCGATCCGGTGAGCCTCGTCGCGCCAGCAGGACACGGTTTCTCCGCGCAGGGCGAGTTCGACGATGGAGCGGGTTTGCTCCCGCAGGGCGGCCAGTTGTTCGGAGGAAAGGGGTTCCCCGCCCCGGGGGCGGGAAAGCCACCAGATGCGCTCCTGCAACATGCGTTCGAAGAGTTCCTCGTCCAGGCCCTTTTCCCTGGCCTGTTTCCAGAGGTCCAGCCAGACCCGCCGACGTTCCAGGCCTTCCTGGAGGTCGGGTTCCAGGTGGTAGTTCTCCCAGAGGCGACGGTTCAGTTTGTAGCGGCCGACCCGGGCCAGGTTATAGCGGCGTTCATCAAAGAGCATGGCCTGCAGAAGGGCCTGGGCGTTCTCCAGGGTGGGAGGGTCTCCCGGGCGTAGCCGGCGGTAAATCTCCAGGAGGGCCTCCTCCCGGTTGGTGGTGGGGTCGCGGGAGAGGGTGGCTTCGATGTAGGAGTGCTCGCGGGAGGTATCCACGTGCTGGAAGAGGGCGCGCAGTTCGCCCTCTGTGGAATAGCCCAGGGCCCGCAGGAGGATGGTCACCGGAATCTTGCGCCGGCGGTCCAGTTTGACCGAGATGACGTTGCGGCGGTTGGTTTCGAAATCCAGCCAGGCCCCCCGGGCCGGTATCAGTTTGGCGATGAAGAGCGGCCGGCCCTCGGCCGTCTCCTCCTTATATTGGAAATAGACCCCCGGGGAGCGCACCAGTTGGGAGACGACCACCCGTTCGGCCCCGTTGATGATAAAGGTGCCTTTGTCGGTCATCCAGGGGAAATCGCCGAAAAAGACCTCCTGTTCGCGGATTTCGCCGGTCTCTTTCATCAGGAGTTGGACCTGCACCCGCAGGGGGCGGGCGTAGGTGGCATCGCGCTCGCGGGCCTCGGCTTCGCTGTAACGCGGTTCGCCAAAGTGGTAACCCACGAAGTAGAGTTCCATCTTCCGGCCGGTAAAGTCCTGAATCGGCGAAATCTCGTCGAACAGTTCGCGCAGCCCCTCCTCAACGAACCAGCGGAAGGAGTCCAGTTGGGTCTGGATGAGGTAGGGCATGGGCAGGATTTCGGGGATACGGGAAAAGGAACGGCGGGGAGGCCGGCCCACCTCCCGAATGGGGTGTCGCGGCCCGGGGAGGATATCCTCCTGAATCAGTCGCTCCGAAACGCCTATCGCGATCGCCATCTTCTACTCCTTGGCGCGGCCGGGCGAGCACGCGCCCATACCACCAGAGGCGGAGAAGCCTGCTTCTCCCACCTCTTCACCGTTTCCGGGTTACTGTTCAGCCTCCACGGGGAGTAGGTGCGGGTTTCCCACCGCGCACCTACAGGGGCACAAAGGGCATATCCCCCACCACACTGCCTGCTGGACAGGGAAGCCGGTTATCGGGTATAATGTCTTCCGTTCCGTCGGGGCGAACGGTTCGCCCTTGCCCATGGTCAGCGTGTAACCGGCAGAAGCCAAAGAAACAGGAGTATGGGACGATGCCCTTGCGGTTGCCCACCTCCTGATGAACTCAAAAGCCATGCGTACCCCATACCGAGGATACCGGCCCATTTTTAGCGAAACTTCAAAAAATCAGTATACCACAAAACTTCGATTTTGTCAAATCGGGTTATTTTTCCTTTTGGCCCTGCTTGCGGCCGGCCTGGGCCTGGTCCTCTGGATGGACAACGCCTTCCAGCGGGGAGTGGCCTGGGGGGCCGACCTTCCCCGCATCCCCCAGGCCGATGTCCCCCCTCTGGGGGTCAACCTCTTCCTGGACCGCGAACCGGACGAAGCGACCATCCGCCGCACCCTGGAGATGGCCAGGCAGATGGGCGCCCGCTGGGTCAAGCAGCAATTCCCCTGGGATCAGATCGAACCGGGGGGCAAGGGAGATTTTTGGGACGAACGCTACGCCCGGAGCACCTGGGAGCACTATGACCGGATTGTAGCCCTGGCCCGGGAATACGGCCTGGAACTTCAAATCCGCCTGGACCGGCCGCCGGACTGGGCCCGGCAACAGGCCCTGGCCTCGGAGCGCCTCCGCAACGCCCTGGCCGAGGACCCCGACCGGGACATCACCGGCCCGCCGGACCGCCTGGAGGATTATGGGGACTTTGTCTACGCTGTCGTCTCCCGCTACCGGGGACAGGTGCACTATATCCAGATCTGGAACGAACCGAACCTGGCCAACGAATGGAACTGGGCGCCGATCGATCCCCGGCGCTTTGTCGAACTCCTCTGCCTGGCCTATCGGCGGGCCAAGGAGGCCGACCCCACCATCACCGTCCTCTTCCCCAGCCTGGCCCCCAACGACGGCCTGGACCCGCGCCACATGAGCGACCTGGCCTTCCTGGAGGCGGTCTACCAGGCCGGCGGGAAGGGTTGCTTCGACGTGATGTCGGCCCAACTCTACGGCCTGGGCCAGCCCCCCACCGAGCGCTCCCCCCTGGGGTTCGACCGGGAGAAGTGGCGTCCGGTCACCCGTACCGATGTCTCCCGGGTGGTGTTGCTGCGGGAGGTGATGGAGCGCTTCGGCGACGGGGACAAGGCCATCTGGGTGGGCGAACTGGGCTGGAACGCCACGCCGCCGGGATGGAGCGGCCGGCCCAGCCCCTGGGGGCCTTCGGTCAGCGAGGAGGTCAAGGGCCAGTACATCGTGGAGGCGCTGGAACGCTCCCTGAGGGAATGGCCCTGGATGGGGGTGCGGAACCTCTGGTTTCTGCGCTGGGGCGGCCCTCCTCCCCAAGCCGAAGACCCCACCCAGTTTTTCGCCCTGGTGGACTATGATTTCCGCCCCCTGCCGGCCTATGAAATGGTGCGGGCCTGGGCGGAGGAAGACATCCCTCTGGGGGTGGGCTATCACGTCCTGGGCGGGACCGGCCTCGTGGAGCGGACCTTCCTGGGCACGCGGCTGGACCTGGTCCTGGCGGCCGGGGTGAACCCTTCGTCCCTTCGAGTTCGGGTGGATGGGGAACCCCGTTCTCTGAAATTCTGGAGGAACGAGGGGATGGAGGCCCGCTATATCGCCGCCGAAGGCCTGGCCGATGGGCGGCACACCTTTGTCGTCGAAGGGCCGGCCGGAGCGTTGCGCGGCGGCTATGTGGTGCGGGAACCTCCCTACCCCTGGCTCTTCCCGGCGCTGACCGCCTTTTTCTCCCTGGGGGTGCTGGCGGTCCTGGTCCTGCTCCTCCTGCGCCTGCCGGCCGACGCGGAAGTTTTCTGGGCCTGGCTGTGGCGTTGGGTGGAACGTTTCCAACGCCTCCCCGAACGATGGCAGCAGGTCATCGTCCTGAGCGGCCTGGCCCTGGCCCTGGCCGCCCTTTACCGCCCGTTGCCGCTTCTCCTGGCCCTGCTCGCCCTGCCGGTCCTCGTCCTCCTGGCCCTTCTGCGGCTGGACCTGGCCCTGCTGGGGGCCGTCTTCGTCATCCCCCTGTATGCCCAACCGGTCACCCTGGCCGGGGGGCATTTCTCCCTCCTGGAAATCACCCTTCTGTCCTGTGCCGTCGCCGGCGGCCTGCACCTCCTGCGGCATCCGGAGGTCCTCCGCCCCGGGACGGGCGGGAGGTGGGGCTTCCTGCCGGCCCTGGCCTTCCTGGTGGTCTGTACCGGTTCGCTCCTCTGGAGCACCGACCGCACCCTGATCACCGTCGAGGGAGTCAGCCTGTTGCGCCTCTCGCTACGGGAGTATCGGGTGACGGTCCTGGAGCCGCTGCTCCTCTACCCGCTTCTCCTGCTGGCCTATCGCGGCCGGCCGGAGCGGGCCTGGTGGCCGGTGGACGCCCTGGTGTTGAGCGGGGCGCTGGTGGGGCTGGGCGGCATCGTGCAGGTCCTGACCCCCGGGATGCACGCCGAGGTGGCCGATGGGGTGCGCCGGGCCACCTCGGTCTATGGCACCTTCTCGGCCAACGCCCTGGCCCTGTTCCTGGGGCGGGCGCTGGCCCCGGCTATGGCGGCGGCGTTCTTCCTGCCCTGGGGGCGTCGGCGGGCGCTCTATGGGCTGGCCCTGCTTCCGATGGTCGGGGCCATGGCCCTGACCTACTCGCGGGCCGGCTACATCGCCCTCGCCCTGGTGCTACTCCTCTACGGGCTGCTACACCGCCGGGCGGTACTCTGGCTCGGGCTGGGGGCCGGGGCCGGCGTGGGGCTTTGGGCCTGGCTGACCGGGGGGCTGGGCCGGCTGCTGGCGCTGGATACCTGGCTCAACCGGCTGGAGTTATGGCGCAAGGCCTGGGTGCTGGTGGAGAAAAGCCCCTGGGTGGGACTGGGGCTGGACGCCTTCTACAGCCACTACCGGGCCCTCTTTGGGGAGCAGGAAGCCTACTGGAACCCCAACAACGGCCTGCTGGAGTTCTGGACACGGCTGGGGTTGCTGGGGGTGGCCGTGGGGATAGGGATTTATGGAGCCTTTATGCTCCGGGCCTTTCGCACCTATCGGCGCGGGGTGTGGACGGCCGGCCGCATCCTGGCCCTGGGCCTGCTGGGCAGCGTCGTCTATGCCCTGGCCCACGGCCTGCTGGACGGCCTCTTCTTCGCCCCCGACTGGGCGGCCACCTTCTGGCTGGCCTACGGGTTGATCGCCGTGTTGAGGGAATAGAACCGCCCGGACTGGCAGGGGAAGGAGACTTGTGATAAAATGGATACAGTACTTTCCGGAGCATCCTGGTCATAGGGGGAAAAGGCCGTGGCCGGCAAGATGGTGGGCATCCTGACCCTGGCACTTTTGCTGGTCGGGGTGTTTCCCTGGTCGGTAAAATAGCGGCCTGGTGCGCTTTGACCCCTACACGGGCATGTTCACCCGGTAGCGCCATGACCCGGATGCCCCCCATAGCCTGAGCGACGGTTTCGTCTGGAGCCTCTACGCGGCATGGGGAGAATAGAAGCGTTCCTCGAGGCCCTGGCCGGCCGGGGAAGGGTCTTGCTCGACACGATGGTCTTTTCCTACCATTTCTCTGCCCATCCTCGCTACCTTCCCCTGACCACCGTCCTGCTCAGCCGGATCGAAGCCGGGGACCTGGAGGGGCTGGTCACGACAGTCACCCTGGCCGAGGTGTTGGCTGCTGCGGCCCGTGTGGGGGACGAGGAGGCGATGTACGATTATGAAATGTTTTTGGTCCGCTTTCCGCACCTGCGCATGGTTCCCCTGGACGTGGCCCTGGCGCGGGAGACGGCCCGCGTCCGGGCCGAAACCCACCTGCGTTTCCCCGATGCCCTCCAGGTGGCCGCCGGCCGGCTGGCCGACGCCGATGCCCTGGTGACCAACAACCTGCGCTGGCGGCCGGTCGTCCCCCAACCTCCGGTCCTCCTGCTCCAGGATTACGCCGACTGACCGTTCGGCCCCCAGGAAAAAGGGCAGTGAATCCTTTAGAAGTGGGTACTTTTTTCACTGCCCGGAAGGGAATTTCTGCTCTTGTGGCGCGGGGTCGGGCCTGCTATGCTAAAGTCACGAACCAGGCATGCCCCAACCTTCGGAATCAGATTGATGCGCAGGCCGATCGCCGTGGTCATCCTGGATGCCGATTCCACCTTTCGTCAGCAGGTCCGGGCCTGGCTGGAAAGCGCCGGGGACATCGTCGTGGCCGGCCAGGCCGGAAGCGAGGCCGAGGTGCAAGAGCAGATGCTTTCCCACCCTTCTCCCGTCCTTCTGGCCGACCTGGAGACCCTGGGCGGCCCCCAGAGGGTTTCCCGTCTGGGGGCTCGCTTTCCGGGAATCCGGCTTATCGTCCTGCACGGCGCGGCGGAGGCGTCGTATCTGCTGGAGGCGCTCCAGCAGGGGGCGCAGGGCCATCTGGCCCGGGCGGGTCTGCGGCCGGAGGAAGTGGTGGAGGCCGTCCGCACGGTGGCCCGGGGGGAGGCCTTCCTCAGCCCCACCGTCGCCGGGTGGGTGGCCGGGGAAGTCGCCCGCCGGCAAGGGAATCGGCCGGGGGAAAGAGGGGCGCAGGAGGTGACGGACGAAACCAGCAGTTGCGCGCAAAAGGCTGAGCGACAGAGCGAGGAGGTGTGAAATGAAAAGGCCATGGGCGCTTTGGGCTACGGTTGCGGTGGCGCTGCTGTTTCTGGGCGTAGGGCTGACCCAGGCCCAGGGGCCGCAGCCTTCGGGTATGGGAAGCGGGGCCGGCACCGAGGCGGCGGTGGACAACGTGATTCCCATCCAGGGCCGGCTGACCGACAGCGCCGGCAACCCGCTGAACGGCAATTACAGCATCACCGCCAGCATCTACGACGTGGAGGCCGGAGGGACGGCGCTTTGCTCCGATACCGAAACGGTGGCGGTCAACAACGGGCTGTTCACCATGACCGTGGACAACTGTACCAGCGACGACATCGACGGCCGGCAACTTTACCTGGGCGTCCAGGTGGGCAGCGATGATGAGATGACCGACCGCCAGCCTATCTACCCCGTCCCTTATGCCATGAGTCTGGTGCCGGGGGCCAAAATTTCCTATACCCCACTCGGGTGGAGCGGCACCTACGTGGATTTGCAAGGGAATCTGGGCAGCAACATCTCCTGGTACCTGGGCTATTCGTTCCCGTTGTTGCCTCTGGGCCGGGCCAACTACGGCGTGCGTGCGGAGGCCGGCGGCGGCGACAGTGCCTATGGGGTCAGCGGCCACGCCGAAACCAGCGCCGACAATAGCGAAGCCTATGGCCTGTACGGTAGCGCCGACGCGACGGGCAGCGGGTCTACGGCCTACGGCGTGTACGGTCGTAGCTACGGACCGGGAGCCGGGGTATATGGCGGGAACGATGAGGGGTGGGCCATCTACGCCGATGGCGACTTGGGCCAGAACCGGACAGGCAATGGGGCCGTCAAAGCGGCCGTGTATGCCCAATGCGGCAACCTCGGTTCGTCCATCGAGCGGTCATTCAATAATATAGGTGTCGGGGTCAGCATCACCAACGGCTCAAGTGCTGGGCGATGTACGATCACCTTCTACGCGGTGATCAACGACCGCTATTTCACCGCCACCGCCATTGGGCCGGATGCGAACAATGCCCGTGGTGTGAACTGCGCATACAATGGGACATCTCAACTCGACTGTTTTCGCTGGAATACGGACGGCAATGGCGTGAACGGTGGCATTATGGTGGTGATCTATTGACCGCCGGAGGCTGATATGAAGAGGATAGCACTTTTTTTGACCCTGGCCGCCGTGCTTCTGCTGGCCGGCCGTGCCCTGGCCATGTCCTCTGAACACTACCGCCTGGACTGGTTCGTCCCGCTGACCGGCGGAGGTGGCGGGCCGGCCGGTTCGACCCACTACGCCGTCAACTTCACCGTCGGCCAGTCGGTCGTCGGCACATCCTCCAACACCTACCGGGCCTGCCTGGGCTACTGGTGCGGCATCGCCGAGGCGGCGGCCGTGTCCTACCGTATCTACCTGCCGCTGGTGATGAGGAACGATTAGCCCTCACCCTTCCCCTGCGCCCCCTCCCTCTCCCAAGTTTGGGAGAGGGAGGGGGTTGGGAGGTGGGTGAGGGCCAGGAGGCCCCCCATGCAAAAGACCACGTGTCTTTCCGCGGTTCTGCTTCTTGCCCTTTCCCTGGCCCTTTCCTGCACCCTGCCGGCCGCTTTCACTCCGGTCGCCCCCGCGCCCGGCCGGCCGGCCACGCCGCCTCAATCCCTTTCCTCCGGTGGGGCCGGCCCCGCCGCCGGCGCCACCTACTACGTCCGCCCCGACGGCGGCGATGCCGACCAGTGCACCGGCCTGGTGGACGCCCCCTATCCCGGCAGCGGAAGCCACCAGCCCTGCGCCTGGGATCACCCCTTCCGCGCCCTCCAGCCCAGCGGCGAAGCCGGCGTGCCCGGCACCGTGCGCATCGCCGGGGGCGATACCCTCATGATCGCCGCCGGCAGTTACCGCCTGGGCTACGGCGCGCCCGGCGCCGAAAACTGCCACTCTGAGTACCCCTGGGACTGCGTCATGCCCCCTGTCCCCAGTGGACCCGATGCCGCCCATCCCACCCGCATCCTGGGCCGGGGATGGGATGCCGGCTGCCCCAACCCGCCTGAACTGTGGGGAACGGAACGGGCGGCCCACCTCCTGGACCTCAGCGGAACCCACTATGCCGAGATCGCCTGTCTGGAACTCACCGACCACGCCACCTGCGCCTACGGCCACACCGGCGGCCTGGCCTGTATCACCGAGACCTACCCCTACGGCGATTGGGCCGCCGTCGGCCTCTACGCCGTGGACGCCGCCGACATCTTCCTGCGCGACCTGAACATCCACGGCCTGGCCGACCGGGGGGTGCTGGCCGGCAGGCTCTCGAACTGGACGGTGGAGCGGGTGCGCATCGCCGGCAACGGCTGGGCCGGCTGGGATGGCGATGTCGAGGGCGACGACTCCAACTCCGGCACCCTCATCTTCCGCCACTGGACGGTGGAGTGGAACGGCTGCGTGGAGACGTACCCCGGAGGAGAGCCTTCCGGCTGCTGGGCGCAGACGGCCGGCGGCTACGGCGACGGCGTGGGCACCGGCGAAACCGGCGGGCACTGGATCATCGAGGACTCGGCCTTTCTCCATAACACCTCCGACGGCCTGGACCTGCTCTACGCCCGCCGGCCCGGTTCGCTGATCGAAATCCGCCGCACCCTGGCCCGGGACAACGCCGGCAACCCGATCAAGACCAACGGACCCACCCGCATCGAGAACTCGGTCATCGTCGGCAACTGCGGCTACTTCGAGGGAAAGCCCTTCACCTATCACGTGGACAACTGCCGGGCGGGGGGGAACACCCTGGCGCTCACCCTTCGGCCCGGCAGCACCGCCACCGTCATCAACAACACCCTGACCGGCGAGGGGGATTGCCTGGTGGAAGTGGTCTGCGAGGGAAGTTGCACGGGAGCCGACACCGTGCGCATGCGCAATAACATCTTCCTGGGGCAAACGGACTTTCTCCAGCCCTTTGAGCAGACCTGCTTCGTCTGGTGGGATAACTTTCCCTCCGACCCGGTGGACACGGACTATGCCATCATCCACAACGTCAAGGAGAACCCCTGTCCGGTCGGCAGCCACGACATCTGCCAGGCCCCGGGGCTGGTCGACGAGACACTGGCGAACCTGGACCCCCACCTGCGGGCCGGCAGCCCGGCGATCAACAGCGGCTCCGCCGCCGATGCCCCGGCCGACGACTTTGACGGCCGGCCCCGCGACGACCGGCCGGACATCGGGGCCTATGAATTCTGGCAGCCGGTGGCCTGGGTCTACCTGCCGCTGGTGCTGAGGAACTCGATCGGGAGTGGACAATCCGGCCGGAGCCTTCCGAGATAGACGGTGTGCCCGTTCCCGGCGGCCTGCCCTCATTTCAGCGGGTTTCCTCCCATCGAACCGGCCTCCAGGATGTAGATGGTGGTGCCGGTTTCCTCGGGGAGGAGGACGATCTGATAACAGGAGCGGGCGCTGAGGAGGGAAATGCAGGAATCGGCCGCCCAGGCGGAAGTGTAGCGGTGGGTGCGTTTTCGTTCAAAAGCCATTTTGGGGTGTCCCCACCACTCCAGGCCCTCGTAGTAGGCCCGGACCTGTTCCAAAGAATCCGGAGTCCGATACCACCACTCGTAACAGTACACGGCCGGCGCCGGCATGGAGCAGATTTCCCCCACCCGGTAGTCCAATTCCTGGGCGCCGGGGTATCGCGGCGGCTTCATCCACCGCTGGCCGATGAAACTCTGCGGCCCGCCCAGCAGGAGGGAGACCACCAGGCAGAGGCCGAGGAGGGCCACCAGGAAAGGGGAAAGCCAGGCCAGGGTGTTGACCCACTTCCGGAAGCGCCGGGTGGTCTCGTCGGGCGTCTTCCGGGCCAGGTACCTCCGCGCCGCCTCCTCGCGGCGGGCCTGCTCCTGTTGCCAGTCCTGAAGGGGGGCCATTTTCCGCCTGTTTCTCAACCTATACCAGGATTGCCCGGCTTCTCCAGGGAACCCCTGCCGGGGCGTTACAGCCGCTCCGGGTAGCCGGTGATGGCCTGTATCTCCCGGTAGAGGGGGCGCAGCCGGCGATACATCGGCCGATAGACCCGGCGGTAAAGCCTCTCGTAGAGGGCATGGGCCTGGGGGTCGGGCTGGAAGACCCGGCCGACGCGGGTCATGGCTTCGATGGCCGAGGCGAAATCGGGATGCAGGCCCAGCCCGACGGCGGCATCGATGGCCGCCCCCAGGCCGGCCGTCTCGTACAGGTGGGGACGGGCGGCCGGCAGGCCGAAGACGTCGGCGGTGATCTGCATGGCCGCATCGCTCTGGGAACCGCCGCCGGAGACGCGCACCTCCCGGATGGGGACGCCGCTGCGGCGCTCGATGCGTTCCATCCCCTCCCGCAGGGCATAGGCCAGGCCCTCCAGGATGGCCCGGTAGAGGTGGGCCCGGGTGTGCACATCGCCGAAGCCGATGACGGCCCCTTTGGCCTCCGGCCCCGGCACCTTCAGCCCCGGCGACCAGTACGGCTGGAGAATCAGCCCCATCGAGCCGGCCGGCGCCTTCCCGGCCAGTTCATCGAAGAGCGCCTCCGGTTCACACCCCTCCTCCTCGGCCCGGCGGCACTCGGGATGGCCGAATTCCCGCCTGAACCAGGAGACCATCCAGTAGCCGCGAAAGACCTGCACTTCCAGGCTGTAGGCCCCGGGCACCGCCGCCGGATAGGGGGGAAGGAGCGGGATGACCTCCAGATAACGCGGATGGGTCACGTTGATCGTCGCCGTCGTGCCGTAGGAGAGGCAGCCCAGGTCGGGGGAGAGACAGCCGGCCCCGATGACCTCGCAGGCCTTGTCGGCCGCGGCGGCGAGGAGGGGCAGGCCGGCCGGGATGCCGGTCTCCCCGGCCACCTGGGGGGTGATCTCGCCCAGGAGGCCGGCCGGCGGCACCAGTTCGGGCAGCCGCTTCGGGTCCAGCGGGACGGCCTGCCACTTCCAATCCCAGCGGGGGGCCCAGGCCAGGTTTTTGTAGTCGAAGGGAATGTACCCCACCTGACAGCCCACCGAGTCCACGAAGCGGCCGGTCAGTCGGTAGGTCAGGTAGCCGGAGAGGAGCAGATATTTATGGGTGCGTTCCCAGATTTCCGGCTGGTGGGTGCGAATCCAGTTGGCCTCGGCCTCGGCCTGGAGGTAGGCCACCGTCCCGCGCACGCCGGCCAGGCGAAAGGCCAGCCCCCACCAGCCCCCCACCGGCTTCAGCCCGTAGGTGCGGCGCTGGTCCAGCCAGAGGATGGCCGGGCGCAACGGCCGGCCTTCCTCATCCACATTGACCACGGTGGCCCGCTGGCAGGTCAGGGCCACCCCGGCCAGGCGCGGGCGCAGGTCGGCCTGGCGCCACAGTTCCCGGCAGGCCCGGGCCAGGGAATCCCAGTAGTATTCGGGATGCTGCTCGGCCCACCCCGGCTGGGGGGAGAAATACGGTTCCAGCGGCACCCGGGCCTTGCCCAGGAGGTTGCCCTGACCGTCGAAGAGGAGCGCCCGCACGCTTTGGGTGCCGTTGTCCAGAGCCAGGATGAGGTCACGCTTCATGGCAACTCCTTTCCGGCCGTCCGGGCCGGCCTATCGCTCCTGGTGTCCACCCCGACGAGGACGGAGGCGGCGGAGACGCAGCGCCGCCTGACGCTCCAGGCGTTTCAGTGCCCGGGAGAGGGCGGAGCGGAGGAAGGGGGGACGCAGCCGGCCGGCCCAGGAGCGGAAGGAGGCCGGCCGTAGGGAAGGCGGCGGAACGGGGGGAACCGGCCGGCTTTCCCTCCACCCTTTCCAGAAGGCCCGGTCCCGCCAGTCCGGAACGGCCGACCGCTCCGGAAGGCTGTAGCACCTCTTCCAGAGGGCGCGATAGGCAGCCTCTTCCTCCTCCCAGCGGGCATCGTCCCAGCCCAGTTCCTCCTGGCAGATAGACCGCACCCGGGGCAGAAGCGCTGCCCCGCCCTGGGGCAGGAGCAACCCCGCCCGCACCCGGCGCAGGAGGAGGTCATCCAGGTGGACCACCCCCTCGGCCCGGGCGGCCCAGCGCACCTCCGCCCAGAGGAAGGAGGTGCCGGGAATCGGCTCCAGTTCCCCCTCCCCGGCCGCCGCCAGCAGGGCCGGAGCCTCGGCCCCGTAGCGGCCCAGGAGGCGTCGGCAGGCCGGGGCATCCAATCCGCACCCCTCCAGAGTTTCATCCACCGGGTTCAACACCGGGGCCTGTTCGTCGAAGGGAGGGAGGGCGGGGAAGCGGCGGCGTATGGCCCGGAAGGCGTCGCGGGCGAGCAGGCGGAAGGTGGTGAGTTTCCCGCCGGTCACGGTGAGGAGGCCGTCCTCTTCCCAGACGACGTGGTCCCGGGGTTCGCGGGAGGGGTCGCTCCGCCAGGTGCCGATGACGGGGCGCACGCCGGAGAAGGTGGAGAGGACATCTTCCAGGGAAAGCCCCAGGCGGGGGCACTGAGCCTCCACGCCGGCCATCAGGTAGGCCACCTCCTGGGGGCTGATGGCCGGCTCCTCGTCCAGCGGGCGGTCGTGGTCCAGGTCGGTGGTTCCCACCAGGGCCACGCCCTCCCAGGGGAAGATAAAGACCGGCCGGCGGTCGAGGGGATGGAGGAAGGTGAGGGCCTGGGCGGAGGGAAGTCGCCAGCCGGGGAAGATGAGGTGGCTGCCGCGCAGGGGGCGGATGCGGGCCGGCCGGCCCAGTTCGGCCCGGAGCCGGTCGGCCCAGGCTCCGGTGGCGTTGACCACCACCTGCGCCCGCACCTCGGCGATGCGCCCGCTCAGGACATCGCGCAGCCGCACCCCCACCACCCGGCCGGCGGAAGGCGTCCCTTCCTCCCCCAGGAGGAGCGAATCGGCCCGGGCATAGTTCAGGGCCACGCCGCCGGCGGCCACGGCCTCGCGCAGGATGCGCAGCACCAGCCGGGCATCGTCGGTCTGGGCATCTCCGTAGCGGTAGCCCCCCTCCAGGCCTCCGGCGGAAAGGTGGGGGGCCAGGAGTTGAAAGTCCTCGGCGCTGTAATAGCGGTGGCTCCATTGCCAGGCCAGGAGGTCGTAGATGGAGAGGCCGGCCCGGTAGGCCCAGCGGCCGGGGCGGTCGCCCTGGTAGGTGGCGATCAAAAAGCCCATCGGCTCGATCAGGCCGGCGCCCTCCGCCAGGAGCCGCTGCCGCTCGCGTACCGAGGCCCAGGTCAGTCGGATGTGACCATCCTTGAGGTAGCGCAGCCCGCCGTGGACCATCTTGGAGGAGCGGCTGGACGTCCCCCAGGCAAAGTCGCGCTGTTCCACCAGGAGGGCGCGCAGACCCAGCCGCACGGCCTCGCGAAAGATTCCAGCCCCGGTGATGCCCCCGCCGACCACCAGGATGTCCCAGGGGCCGGATAGTCTGGACCAGACCGTTTCACGCCAGTTATCTGACCACATGTCGTGTTCCGTGTTGCGTGTTCCGTGTTGCGTGTTGCGTGTTATACGTCATAGTGGGCTTCATCTTCTCTGACCCTGGTTTCCCGCTGGGCTGGAATGATAGCCAGTAGCGAGCGAATAATCCGGGTCAGAAGATCGATGCGGTTGCCAGCCACACCCTCGGGGAGCACGTGCCGGCCATGATAGTACCATCCGCGCGCCTCGCGGGCAGAACCGAGGGCGTATTCGTAGAATCGAACCTGGTCTCTTCCTGACCCCCGGCTATATCCTTCTGCAATATTGGCTCCGATGGAACCGACGGCCCGATAGAGTTGATCGGCCAGACCGACCGTCCTCCGGTCCTCTGCCAGTTGACCCACATCCTGCCAGGCCAGTTCCCCGGCATACAGCGCCAGACGGTACACCTCCATTCGCCAGAGGGCATCCCGGGCAATCTCCTCCGGAACCGAGGCCTGCCACTCCTGGAATTCCATTTTTCCTCCTCACACGCCTTACGCGCCACGCATCACGCAACACGCATCACGCAACACGCATCACGCATCACGCACCACGCATCACGTCCCCACCATCTTCCCCGGATTCATCACCCCTCCCGGATCCAGCGCCCGGCACGCCGCGCGGAGCACCTCCATCCCCAGTTCCCCTTTCTCGGCTTCCAGGTAGGGCCGATGGTCCAGCCCGACCCCGTGCTGGTGACTGATCGTCCCGCCGTGGGCCACGATGGCCCGGCTGGCCGCCTCCTTCATCTCCCGCCAGCGTTGGAGGGTTTCCTCCGGTTCCGGAGACAGGCGGAAAATGTAGGTGGTGTAGAGGCTGGAGCCGGAGGGATAGAGATGGGAGAGGTGGCTGAAGACGTGTACCGGCTGGCCATTCGCCTTTGTGAGCGCCTCCTCGATGGCCTGAAGCAACCTGGGCAGAGTCGTCCAATCGCTGGCGGTCTCCAGGGTGTCCACGGCATAGCCCATTTCCCAGAGGGTGTTGCGCAGGTAGGGGGTGCGGAAGCGGCTCTTGTACCACTGCCGGCCGAAGGCCCGCCCCACGCAGATTCCCCCATGGCGACGGGCGATCTCCAACGCCTCCCGGCGGGCCATACGCACCAGCGCCTCTTTCCCGGTGAGGCCGAGGATGAGCATACATTTGCCCTTTCCCACCCCGCGCAGGGCCAACAGCCGCTCCAGGGCGGCGATAAGGCGTTCGTGGCCGGCCAGGGCCAGGGTGGTCTCGGTCTCGGCAGCGGTGCTGAGACGCAGCATGGAGAGGGGCAGCCGGGATTGCACGATCTGCCGGACGGCCTCCTGCCCCTGTTCGAAGGAGGGGAAGAAGACGGCCGGGAACTCTTCGCACTCCGGCAGGGGAGTCACCCGCACCGTGGCCTCGGTGAGGATGCCCAGCCGGCCCTCCGAGCCCAGGACGATTTCGCGCAGGTCCGGGCCGGCCGCCGAGGCCGGGAAAGGGGGAAGGAGGAGGGTTCCGGCCGGCGCCTCCAACCTTCCTCCGGCGAAGAGGCGCTCGATACGCCCGTAAAAAAGCGATTGTTGCCCGCTGGAACGGGTGGCGATCCAGCCGCCCAGGGTGGAGTACTCGAACGACTGGGGAAAATGCCCCAGGGTATAGCCCCGGGCCCGCAGGGCCGCCTCCAGGTCCGGCCCGCAGACCCCGGCCTCGAAAGTCGCCAGATGGCTGCGCTCGTCGAGGCGGAGCAGGCGGTTCATCCGCCCCATATCCACCGTGAGTGTGGGACGGGAGGGCAGGGGATTGATGTGGCCGACCACGCTGGTTCCTCCCCCATAGGGGATGACGCACGCCCCCACCTGGACGGCATAGCGCAGCACCTCCCGCACCTCGGCCGCCGTGGTCGGATAGGCCACCCCATCGGGGAAGGCCTCCAGCCGCCCGCTGCGCAGGGCCACCCAATCGGGCAGGCTCTGGCCGCGGGCGTGGCGGAGGCGCAGGAGGGGTTCGGTGGAGACAAGCGGGTGGGGCGGCAGGCGGGAGGGGGGAACGGCAGCCAGGACGGCGTCCAGGTCGGCGTCCTGAGGCGGCGTGCCCGGTCCCAGGCGTTCGGCCAGGAAACGCACCGCTCCCCCGGGGAGGGGGTAAACCACCGTGTCGTCGCCCCAGCCGTTCCAGCGTCGCATGGCTATTCCAATGCCCCTTATCCGGCGGGGGCGAGGTCGGGAGGGCCCCGGCCCTCGGCGTCGTCCAGGCAGGTGGGGCGGGCCTGGATGGTGCGGGTCAGGAAGACCTCCAGCCCTTCGGAGCGGAGGTTCTCGTAGAGGGCGCGGGCCGGTGCTTCCTGGGCGTAGATGGCGTAGAGGGCCGGCCCGGCCCCGCAGAGGCGAACGTGGTCGGCCCCGGCCTCCACCACCCGCTGGCGGATGGCGTCCACCAGTTCGAAGCGGCGAAAGGCCACCCACTCGAAGGCGTTGAAGATCAGGCCGGGCTCCAGCGGCCGGCCGGCCTGGAGGTCGCGGGCCATATGGCGGGTGACCGAGCCTGAGGTATACTCCCGGGGGGTCAGGCTGCCGTACATCAGGGCGGTTTTCTCCGGAATCGCCAGCGGGGGGCAGATGAGCACCAGCCAGTGTTCCGGGAGGGGAGGGAGGGGGGTGAGGATTTCCCCCCGTCCCTCGGCCAGGGCCGTGCCGCCCATGAGGAAAAAGGGCACGTCGCTCCCCAGCGCCGAGGCCAGGTTGTTCAGGTTGGCCTCGGTCATGTGCAACCCCCACATCCGGCTGAGCGCCACCAGGGTGGTGGCCGCGTCGCTGCTGCCTCCCCCCAGGCCGGCCCCCACGGGAATCCCCTTCTCCAGATGGATGGAGGCGCCCTCCATCCGGCCGGTCGCCCGCTGGAGCAGGCGCGCCGCCCGCAGAATCAGGTTGTTCTCGGTCACCAGGTCGGGCACGTTGCAGGTGAAGGAAAGGCCCTCGGCCGGCTCGAAGGAGAGGGTGTCGTAGAGGTCGATGGTCTGCAGAATGGTGAGCACGTCGTGGTAGCCGTCGCGCCGGCGGCCCAGAACCTCCAGGCTCAGGTTGATTTTGGCAAAAGTCCGCCACCGGGTCATTTCGCTTTCTCCAGGGCGGTCCGCAACTCCTCCACCACGCGTCGGGTGTACAGCCAGACCGAACCCAATTTGCTTTCCACCACCATTTTATCAAATATCAGGAGGAGGACGGTAGTCGGAGTGACGGTGAAGGCGTAGAGGTCGTAGCGGGAGCCGGAGAAGAGGCTCAGGCCCAGGAAGCGGTCGTCCTTCAGGAGGCGGGCCAGCCCGCCGATTCCGGCCAGGCCGGAGGCCATCTGGGCGGCCAGGGCCGGGATGGGCATATCGCCGGCCGAACCTTCGGCCAGGAGCACTTCGCCGGCGACGCTGACCATAAGGGCCAGTTGCGGGCCGATGGAAGCCACCAGGTCGCGCAGGGCGCGGCGCACGGCCTCCTGTTGCGCCGGGGTCAGGGTCACCCGGGGGGCCGGCGGGGGCGGCGCAGCCGGCTTCTGTACCGGCGGCGCGGCCGGAGGGGCGGCCGGAGGCGGCGCCTCCTTGGGCGGTGGGGGCGGCGCTTCTTTGGGAGGCGGGGGAGGCGGGGGCGGCTTGGGCCGGGGCACCGGCAGGCCCAGCGCCCGGCCGATCACGGTGGCCACTTCCTGAACCGAAACCTCCGGCAGGAGGGCAAAGAGGCGGAGGGCCTCGGCCTGCGATTGCAGGGCCGGGGTGATCCTGGCGCCCACCAGGACCACCCGGGTCGCCGGGGACAAAGCCTGCACCACCTCGGCAAACTCCATCCCGGCCATTTCCGGCAGTTGGGCCGGGGCCAGGACCAGGTCGTAAGGGGAGCCCCGAATTTCCCAGAGGGCCTCATTTCCGGAAGCGGCCAGGGTGAAATCCAGAACGCCTCCCCATAGTTCGATCTGGGCCTGCAGGACCGGAATGTAACCCTCTTTGCCGGCCACGATCAGCACACGCCTGGCCATAGGTTCCTCCGTATCAGTTTGCCGCAGAGTAGGAGCGACCCGGCGGGCCGCCCTGCGTTCCTTCTATACCGTTTCCCCGGCCTCCGCCCGAGGCAGGGTAAAGTAGAAGGTGCTGCCCTGCCCGACTTCGCTCTTGACCCAAATCGAACCGCCGTGCAGGGCCACGAGTTCACGGGCGATGGCCAGACCCAGCCCCATGCCCCCGTGCTCACGCCGGAGGGAATCCCCCACCTGATAGAAAGGCTCAAAGATGCGTTCCCACTCCTCCCGGGGGATTCCGCAGCCCGTATCCTCCACGGCCACCAGCACCCTGTCTTCCCGAGCCTCGGCCCGAACGCCGATTCGCCCTCCCGGGGGAGTGAAGGTGATCGCATTGCTCAGAAGGTTGCTCAGAATCACCTTTACCTTTTCCCCATCGGCCAGGACCGGGGGAAGGTCGGTGGGGATTTCCCAGGTCAGTTCCTGCCCCTTCTCCCGGGCCGGCTGGCGGAAGCGCTCGATCATTTCGGGCACCAGGTCCTGCAGGCGCAGGGGGGCGGCCACCAGACCCACCTCGCGGGCCTCCAGGTAACGCAGGTTGGTCATATCGTCCACCAGGCGAACCAGCCGGTTGGCGCTTTCCAGCACCGCTTCCAGGTAGTTCTGCGCCGGCCCCTGGAGTTCGTTCCGGAGCATCAGGGTGTAACCGAGGATGATGGAGAGGGGGGTGCGCAGTTCGTGGGCGGCGATGTTGAGAAACTCGCTCTTCAGCCGGTCCACCTCCCGCAACCGGCGGTACGACTCTTGGATTTCGGTAAAGAGACGCACCTTCTCCAGGGCGACGGCCAGTTGGTTACACAGCAGGCCGGCCACCTCCAGGTCGCTGGGGCGGAAGGGCGTCCCCCCGCTTCTCTCGCTCAGGCAGAGCACCCCCAGGATGCGTTCGCTGCCCCGGATGGGCACGGAGAGGAAGGAGGGATTCCGATAACTTTCCTGATGGGGCAGGGACAGCCCGGCCAGCCGGGGGTCGGTGCGCACGTCTTCGACCAGCAGCGCTTCCCCGCTTTGGAAGACCAGGCCGGCCACCCCCTCGTTCAACCTCACCGCGTAGCCCCGCCCGACCTCCGGCGGCAGGCCCGTTGCTCCCGCCACATACAACACCTCCTGCCCCGGTTCGTGGAGCATCACCGAACCCCGCTGGGCTCCGGTCTCTTCCATCGCCGCCTGCAGGGCGACCTGAACCAGGTAATCTTCCTCCAGGAGAGAGGCCATCGCCTCGCTCACCCGCACCAGGCGCATCAAGGCCTGGGAGCGGGCCCGCTCCCGCTCCAGGTCGCGCCGCCCCAGCGCCTTGACCACGGCCAGACGCAAATCGTCCAGGCGAAACGGCTTCTGCAGGAAATCGGCCGCTCCCTGACGGACCGCCTCGATGGCCGCTTCCACCGAGGCGTAACCGGTCATCACCACGATGGCGATTTCGGGGGAAAACTCCCGCACCCGACGCATAACTTCCAGGCCGTCGATCTCGGGCATGCGGATGTCCAGGAGCAGAAGGTCAAACTCCTCCTGGCGGAGCATCTCCAGGGCCTCCTGGGGGCGGGTGGTCGTGGCCACCTGGTATCCATATTTCTGCAGAGTACGAAGACAGAGTTCGCCGATGGCCACCTCGTCATCCAGCACCAGGATGCGGGCCGTTTCGGTGGGACGGGGTTCGCCTTTGCCCAGGGTCATCCGGACGCCTCCGCAAGAAACAGTCGCCGGCGGTGGAGGAGGGGAGGGATTCGTCCGGCCTCTTCCAGGCCCAGGGCCTGGAGGAGCAGATGGGGCCGGCCGGCCGCATTCAGGCGCAGGCGCAACCTGCCCCGGTCCTCTCGCCAGGAGAGGACCTCGATTTCCTCCACCGTCTTCCGCAGGTCCAACGCCCGAGGCCGTCCTTTGTGCACCTCCTCCACCGGAAAGGACTCGGCCTCCAGAAAACGGCGCAGCCGCTCCCGAACCTGGGGGTAGGGGGGAGGTTGAGGCACCTCAACCTCGATTTCGCTCCCCCGCACCCGGGCGGCCAGCGCCGGCGCCTGGGAGGGCGCTTCCAGGACGGAACGCAGGGAAAGGCCGGCCGGCAACTGGGGCTCCAGCCGTTCCCGCGCGACCTCGGGTGAGACGAAAGAACGGAACTCTGCTTCCAGCCACTCGGCCTCCGCGGTCATGCCGACGGCCAGGGGCAGAGCCAGGGAGAGGCGGGGGTGGGGGTGGTAGCCCTGGGAGTAGGCCAGCGGCAGGCCGGCCCGCCGGAAGGCCCGCTCCCACAGCCGCATCATATCCAGATGGGAGAGGAAGCGCAAAGGCTTTTCTCGGGAAAAGACGATGTAAAGGCGCATGGCTCAGCCCGTTTTCCTTCCTGTCGGAAGTTGTGGTATAATGGAGCACGACCTCAGGCCGGAGGGCTTCCGATTCCGGCCCGGGCCAGGGAAATGACACAAATGGCACAGGCCGATTCGCATGAAAATCATCTGATCCTTTTCCTCGACCGCATCGAGGCGATGATTGCCAATCGGACTCCTCTGGCCGAGGTCCTGCGTGCCATCGCCGAAGCCGCCGAGCACTGCTGCGCCGCCCGGGGCAGCCTTTTGGCCTATCTTCCTCCGGCCCAGCCTCCGGAGTACTACGGCTCTGCCCATGTTCTCCCCCTGGGTCCGGTTCTCCTGGCCAGGCTGGAGAAAATCTCCTTGCCGGCCGAAGGGCCGAACCCCTCTTCTCCGCCCATCATTGAACTCCCCTTGCCGGAGGGAGATGGGCCGTCCGTTGCCCTGACCACCCCGGTCTACGAGGGGCAAATTTTGGGCCGGAAGCCCAGCCTCCGGGCCGCCCTGGCCGTGTTTTGCGAACAGGCCCCGGCCCAGGAGCATCTCCAGGTCCTCCGGCTGCTTCACCACCACCTCCTGATCGCCATCGAGAATCGGCTGCTGGGCCAGGTGGTCTCCGAAAGTTATACCAGCACCATCCGCGCCCTGGCTTCGGCCATCGACGCCCGCGACCCGACTACCCACCGGCACTCCCAGGCGGTTACCGAACTCTCCGTGGCCCTGGCCGAAGCGCTGGGCCTGAGCGAAGAAGAAGTGCAGACCATCCGCTACGCCGCCATCCTGCACGACATCGGCAAGATCGGCATCAGCGAGGCCATCCTCTTCAAACCCGGCCCCCTCACCCCTCAGGAGCGGGCCATCGTGGAGGCCCATCCCCTGGTCGGGGCTTCCATCCTGTCCGGCATTCCCTACCTGGAACCCCTGATTCCGCTGATCCTCCGCCACCATGAGCGTTACGACGGAACCGGCTACCCCGACGGTTTGCGCTACGGCGACCCCCGCTTCCCGCTGGGGGCCCAAATCCTGGCCATCGCCGACATCTTCGACGCCATGACCACCGAGCGGCCCTACCATCGGGGACTGAGCATCGACGAAGCCTGTTCTTTTCTCCTGCAACAGGCCGGCAAGGCGTTTCATCCTGAACTGGTGCACGTTTTCGTCCAGATGATTCGCGCCCACCGGTCGGGTAAGGGATGACCGACCGTCGGGCGAGACCGCCCTCCGCAGGCCATGGCGCGGGCCAGAGTTTTCGGCGCTGCCGCTGGCCGGGTCCGGAGGCCGGAAGGGGCAACCCGACGGGTCGCCTGATAGGTGCGGGTTTCAAAGGCGGGCGCCCCGCAGGTCAGATTTTAAATGTGCAAGGCCCGCTAGCGGGCAACGGTTCTGCGGACCGAACCCAGCACCTCCAGGTTCTCCAGCGGAACGGCCACCACCGAACCGGTCTCCAGGCGCACCTCGGCCACCCGGCAGCGTATCCCGCCGGCCATCGTCCGAAGGCCGCGGGGAAGGCCGACCACCGTTCCCGTCTGGCCCAGGAGGTCCTCGCTCAGCAACCGGACCTCCCTCCCCACCCCCAGGCGTTCGGCATCCTCTTCCGGTGGAATGTCGGCAGGATTGGCCCGGGGAAGGGGGATCACAACCTGCGGCCGGTACATTTCGGCCCCGTGCAGGCAGGTCCGCCCCTCGATCAGCGCCTCCTGGCCGTCATAAGAGGCCAGAAGTTCGAAGGCTGGCGTGGACATCGGACGGCGTCCGAAGCCCTCGGTCACCACCAGGGTCAGGGGAAAGTCGCGCCCGGCCGAGCCCGGAGGGAAGGCCCAGCCGTCTCCTTCCCAATCGGCATCGCCGCGATAGCCCACAAAGGCCTGGAGTTCCTCCACCGGGATGCTGCCCACCACCAGGCCGCGCACCCGGTAGGAGATGGCCCGCTCCAACGCCGCCGCACCGACCGGCCCTCCTCCCAGAAGGATGGACAGGGCCGAGCGTTCATCGACCATCTCCGGCAGAAGTTCATCGCCGGCCGAGGTCACCGCCACACGGAGGACGCCGTGTCGCTCTTCGCCCAGGCCGAAAATGCCCTGCACCACGGCTGCCGGGGTCTGGATGGTCACCGAGCGGTACGGCTCCACCGCCAGGACAAAGCCCTTGAGGGCCGCCCGCAGTTCGAAAGTCTGGGCCGGCGGGGTGATGACCAGGTAGCCCCGGGCCGCCTCGGCCGTGGAGAGGGTGCCGGAAAGAGGGCTGCGGAAGATACGCGGCCGTAGCCGCCCCACCCGCACCAGGATATCGCCGGCCTCGACCTCCGCCCCGTCCTCCAGAAGCACGGCCTTGGGTAAATCCTTTTCCGCTATTCCCAGGATACGGGCCACCGGATACCGCCGGCCCCGGGCCGGAAGGAGGGTTCGGGCCACCACCTCATCCGGCTCCACCCGGTTCCCCACCCGCACGAGCACCTCGCCGGCGTAGGGAAGTTCCCGCACCCGGGTGACCATGGTAAGCGGCTGGACCGCAGGCCGGAAAGTGGGATAGTAGACCGTCACTCCGAACTCCTCGCCGACTCAGCGGCCGTTACCCCAAGAGCCTCTGCCATGCCCTCGACGCGCTCCGGAATCTCCGCAGGCTGTCTGCCCGGCAGGTCGGCCAGTTCTTCTTCCGTTCCGGCCCCGCACTGCCTCCACCAGGCCCGCAGGGCCCTCCAGCGTTCTTCCTCGTCCTCGGGAAGTAGGAGCGGACGCCCCCGGGCATCCACGAGCAGACCCAGGGCGCCGCCACGCACCATTTCTCCACCGTGGGTCGAGAGTTGCTCTCCCGGCCGGCCCTGGCCCACATGGACGCCCCGGGCCGGCCGTACCGTCAGGTGGGCTTCCTCCGCCCAGCGGAAGGGGACCAGGGCGACCTCCCCCCAGCGCACCTCGACCTGTTGGCGCATCTCGCCGGGATACTCCAGTTCCAGGGACAGGGCTGGAGCGCCCGGTTTTGCCCGTCCCAGGGGGACGAGGCACGGCCCCAGGTGCAACAGGGCGTCCCTCAGGAGCACGCAGGCCGCGGCATCGGGGTTCAGCGTGGCGATGGCCCCGACCGAGGGAAGGAGGCAGGAACGGTCCAGATAAAGGTCCACCAGGCCGGTTGGATTTTCGCCGCTGGGCTCCAGGGCGTCCAGCAAGGTCAGGGCGACCTGGGCCAGGCGGGGCATGCGGGCCAGGCCTCCTCCCGTCGCCACCACCATTTCCGGCCGGCCGGCTTCCTCCTGGATCTTGCCCCAGCCTTCGGCCAGCGCTTCCCGGGCCAGGGCCTGTTGCAGGAGGAGGTCTTCCACCGTCGTGGGCAGGGTACGCGGCCGCAGGTAGCGGTTCAGAACCCGGGCACGCACCTCCTCCTCCGAAATGGGGAAGGGCAACCACCGCCGGATGCGGGCCGCTCCCCGACGGGCCAGGAGGCGGGCCAACCCATACCCCAGGCCGAATTGACCCAACACCACCCGACCGCATTCCTCCCCGGCGGCCCACACCAGGGTGGTGGAAGCGCTGCCCAGGTCCAGGACCAGAACCCGCCGCTGACGATGGGCAGCCAGAAAGCGGGCCACCAACTGCAGGCCCAGGTAGGGCATCTGAACCGGGCTCTGGGACCAGGAAACCAGTTCCTCATAGCCCGGCAGTCGTTGCCGAATCTGCTCCTCATACAGCCGGGAGATTTCCTGGCGGGCCGGCCCCAGATTTTCCTCCCGCATCCCGGGGCGGACGTTTTCGGCCAGGCGCAGGTCTACGGCTCCCTCCAGGCAGGACTGTACCGCTTCCTGGGCCCGCCGGTTGCCCGCATAGATCACCGGCAGGGGAGGGCGGGCAACCTCGTGTTCCAGTCGCGTCGGGCGCGGAGGCAGGGCTTCGGCCAGAAAGCGGGCCAGGGCGCGCACCGGAGCGATATTTCCGCCGTCCACGCCCCCCACCAGAAGCACCCCACCCGGGCAGAGCCTTTCGAGGACTTGCCACCAGACCCCTTCCGGGGCGGTCTCGGCCAATGGGTCGTTCTGCAACACCTCCTCCATCGTCACCACCCGGATGGGCACGGCGTATGTCCCTTCCAGGGCCCGTATGGCGCTTTGGGCGGTGATGTCGGCGGTAACCGCCAGCACCAGGATGGGCAGGGGGCCGCCGGCGCTACAGGTAGCCACCAGGGCATCTACCCCCTGCCCGTCCCGCCCCTGGGGGATGCGTAGCCGGCCGTCTTCCAGAAGTTTCCGGCCGGTGCGGACCTCCAATTCGGCGATGGCCTGGCGAACGGCGATGGTCAGGTTGGCCAGCGGGGGGTCTACCGTCGAGGGGAGGTCGCTCTGGGCGACCAGACGATACTCATCCTCCCCAACGACATCCACCAGCGATACCCGGGTGCGCTCGATTCCGCAATCGGCCACCAGAATGGCCCGAAAATCGGCGTCGGCATCCATCCCGAAGTCTCCTCAGGGCAGAATGGCTCGCAACCAGCGGGCCAGGAATTCGAAGCGCTCGGCCAGGGCGTTCAGGAGCGAGAGGGCCCGTGTGCCCAGGAACGAACCCAGGGCCACCAGCAGAAACCAGCGGCCCAGCCGGGCGATCCGACCGATCAGGCGGCCTATCGGGCGGTCTGGACGGATGGCGAAGAAGAAATAGGTCAGGCCGGCCAGCACGACCACTACGACCACCAGGTTGTCCAGGAGGCCGGGCCCGCTCAGGGGCAACATGCTGGCCCGGACCTGAGGAAGCAGCGTGCCGGTGAGGATTCCCCCGATGGCCAGGGCGGAACCCACCCCGAAGACGATGGCCAGCGGCCAGGAGGCCAGCCAGCGCACCGGCCGGGCCAGCCAGAACCAGAGCAGGATTCCCCACACGATGCCCAGAGCGGTCATCAGCCGGGTGAGCGGGTCCGCCACCGAGGAGCCGGCCAGCGCCAGGCCCAGGCTCGGCAGAAGCACCCGTTCCAGGACCACCAGGGCGGCGTACCCCAGGGCCGTCCCCACCAGCAGATGCTCGGCCAGACGGAAGAGGGGATTATCGGCGATCAGGAAACTATAGACCATCAGAGTCAGAAGCGCCGCCACCCAGAGGCCGATGACCTGTTCCATCTTCGCCGCCTTTACGTTCGGTTCGCCTCTCTCCGGGAATGGGGCCGCCAGCCTCCCAGGAGGGCCAGATTTCCCAGCAGAATCAGGGCCACCAGACCGAACTGGGCCACCGTAAGCAGGCTCAGCCGTCGCTCGACGGAAAGCCCCGGGCTCAGGGAAACCTGCTCTCTATCCCGCAGGAGGGCCTCGTACTGAACGGCCGCAGCAACCCCTCGCAGGAGGGCCGGCGTCCCGGCCCGGGCTTGGCGGTACGGCTGCACCAGGGGACCCAGTTCGGTCGGAATCACCAGAAGACAGGGCTTGTTCGGATAACGGGCAATCACCTGCTCCAGCCAGCCCAAAGCCCGGTCCTCCTCTCCCACCATCACCACCAGCAGGGAAACGTCCTCCAGCGACGGGACTCGCTGGAGCAGGGGATAGTCGGCGGAGGGACGGCCGTAGAGAAAGTCGCGCGGAAAGGTCCAGGACAGCGGCTGATCGGCCAGCAGGCGCAGGGCACTTTCCGCCCCGGTGCGGATTCCCAGGTTGAGGAAATAGTCGCCGTAGGCATAATCCCGAAATTCCCCGTACTGCCGGGCCAGCCGGTCGACGGTCTGGAAGACCTGTCCGGTCCCCGGCTCTCCATAGTCATTTCCCCGGGGGAGAACCTCCAGGAGGGCCGTCTCCATGGTCTCCTGGGCCAGTTGGCCGCCCTGGAAGGTGGTGCTGACGGCGATCACCGGCGCCTTCCACTTCAGAAGATGGCGAAGCACCACCAGGGCCAGCGGTCGCATTTCCCCCACCCGATGGAGGTCCCAGTCAAAGGCCACCAGCACCGGCCGGGGAGTTTCCCCGGCCTCCGAAGACCAGGCGATGGCCTGCTCCACCGAGGTAAAGGCCTGCTCCGCCTCCGGAACCGGCACCCGTGCGCCGGGGAGGGAGATATTGGCCGCAACCATCACCGCCATGAGGAGCGCCAGAGCCAGCATGGGCCAGCGCTGGGACAACCAGTGGAGCAGCCGTTGGGAAAACGAGGGAAGGCGCCTGGCCCGGGGACGTTTCTCCGGTTCGGGTACGGCCACCAGGGCAGCGAAAAGTTCTGCCGCTTCCCGACGGGCCGGGGAAAGCGGAGGGAGCGGCGGACGAGGCAGCCGCTCGATGGCGGCCGGGGTGGGGGCCTCTTCTTCCGCTTCCTCGCCAGCCAGCCGCTCCAGCCAGGCCAGTTCCGTCGCCGGCGCTTCGACCGCCTTCTCCTCGGCCGGCCGTTCCTCGGTCCGCAACCATTCGGGCAGTTCCACCCCTTCCAGGAACGGCATCGGGGCTCTTTCCTCTTCCTTGGGTTTGAGCGCCCGGGCCCATTCCGGGAGGGCAGCCTCTTCCTCCGGAGTAACCGGAGCGGGGGCGTAGAGTTCCTCTTCTGGAACGGCCTCGGCCGGGGCCATTTCCTCCATCCAGGGTGGGAGGACTTCCTCCGGGGCCTCGGCCGGCCTTGCCTCCACCGCGGCCTCGGCCGGGGCCACTTCCTCCATCCAGGGTGGGAGGACTTCCTCCGGGGCCTCGGCCGGCCTTGCCTCCACCGCGGCCTCGGCCGGGGCCACTTCCTCCATCCAGGGTGGGAGGACTTCCTCCGGGGCCTCGGCC
>Ga0078972_1003914_pt1 | contig 42930 bp, 40 predicted proteins | sample YelNatPaOPGAMG01_FD_67568 | JGI IMG/M metagenome (GOLD analysis project Ga0078972, IMG submission 67568) | Hot spring thermophilic microbial communities from Obsidian Pool, Yellowstone National Park, USA - OP-RAMG-01 (SPADES assembly) (version 2) | ecosystem: Environmental > Aquatic > Thermal...
GTTCCCCCGCTCCGTTCTCCGCTCTCTGCTCTCCGCTCTCCCCTCTCTCCCCATCCTCCCCCTGAATCCCGGGCCCTGAGCCCTGTTCCCCCGCTCTGCTCTCCGCTCTCTGCTCTCTCCTCTCTCCTCTCCCCCCATCCTTCCCCTGCACCCTGGGCCCTGGTCCCTGATCCTAAGCCCTGAGCCCTGGTCAAACCCTGAGCCCTGGTCAAGCCCTGAGCCCTCCTACCCTCCCTCCCCCGCCCAGACTCTCCGCAGCACCTCGGCCAGTTTCCCCTGGTCCACCGGCTTCTGGAGCCATTCCAGGGCCCCCTGAGCCAGGGCCTGCCGGGAACGCTCCTCCAGGGAATAGCCGCTCATCACCACCACCGGAAGGTCCGGGTTCTGCGCCCGCAGCGTCCGGGCCAGTTCCAGGCCTCCCATATCCGGCATGACCATATCGGTCAGGAGAAGGCCGATTTCCCCTTTCCGGCGCTCATAGAGGGCCAACGCCTCCTTCCCGCTCCCTGCCGTCAGCACCCGACACCCCAGATGCTCCAGCGCGGCCCGCACCGCCTCCCGCACGAACACCTCGTCCTCGACCAACAGGACGGTGCCCCCGGGGCCGGCCGGCGCAACGGGAGGGGCGGAAGGAACGGCCTCGCCCCTTTCCTCCAGGGCCGGCAGATAGACCTGCACGGTCGTCCCCTTCCCCACCTGGGAGGTGATGACGATGTGCCCCTCGTGCTGCCGGACGATGCCGTGGACCTGAGAGAGCCCCAGGCCCGTCCCCCGGCCGCGCTCCTTGGTGGTGAAGAACGGTTCAAAGACGCGCGGGAGGACCTCCGGAGGGATTCCTACCCCGGTATCTGCCATGCTCAGGCAAAGCCACTCCCCGGGCGCCATCTCCGGACAGGGGGGGCGTTCCCTGTCCCCCAGAGAGAAGCGGGACAGGCGAATCTCCAGGCGTCCTCCCTCCGGCATGGCGTCCCGGGCGTTCGTGGCCAGGTTCAGGAGGACCTGTTGCAACTGGGCCTCGTTCGCCCGTACCTCATACGCACCCGGCTCCACCTTCAGGAGCACCTCGATCGTCTCGGGCAGGGTCTGCCGCAACAGCCGCGTCCCCTCCTCCAGAAAGGCGGCCAGGTCCAGCGGCCGGCGTTCGGCGACGGAGGCCCGGCTGAAATCCAGAATCTGCCGATTCATCTGGGCGGCCCGCTCGGCCAGTTGAACGATCATCCCCAGGAGTTCCCGGTCGTTCTCCGCCAGGTAGGGCCGGCCGGCCAGGAGTTCGGAAAAACTCAGGATGCCCTGGAGGACGTTGTTAAAGTCATGGGCGATTCCGGCGGCCAGTTCCCCCATCGCCGCCAGCCGGCCCTGCTGCTCCATCCGGGCCTGCCTCTCCCGCTCCTCGGTCACATCCCGCAGCAGGAGCACCCAGCCTCCCGGGCCTCTTTCGCTGCGCACTTCCTCGGCCACCACCTCGAAGGTCCGCCCTCCTCCCGACACCTCCACCGACCTTCCCCCGCCCGCCATCTCCAATACCTCCTCCAGCGGCCGGCCTCCCAGGTGGGAGAGGGTCGTTCCCTTGAAGCGGGCCAGTTCCTCCAGGTACGCGCGCGCCGGAGGGTTGGCCTGGACGACACACCGGCCGGCATCGAGCAGAAGGATTCCCTCGGGAGCCGTGTCCATGATCTGCTGCATCTGCCAGGCCTGCTCCCGAAGTTGCTCCAGGAGGCGCAGCCGTTGCACCACGGTGCCCAACTGTCCGCCGACCGCCTTCAGGAAGTCGCGCTCCTCGGCGGACCAGGCCCGCGCTTCCCTGCTCGCCACACTCAGCCCGCCCAGGCGTTCTTCGCCGGCCAGAATCGGCACCGTCAGGCTGGCCCGAATCCCGTGGCGCAACATCTCCGGGGCCAGGGCCGGAAGCGCCCCCACCCCGGTAACCTGTTCCCAATCCTCGACGACCACCGGACCCGGAAGTCCCAGTCCGCCCTCCTGCTTCAGGCGGACGCAGGCCCGGCCGACGTCCGGCGGCAGACCTTGCAGGGCCCGCGCTTCTCCCATCCAGATTCCCCCCATCTCCAGCCCCAGGGCGCCCAGGACCTGCCCCAGGGCGTTCTCCAGCAGGGTGGGGAGGTCGGAGACCACCGAGGCGGCGGCGATGACGGCGTTGAGCGTCTCCAGGCAGGAGGCGTAGCGGCGCAGGGCCTCCTCCGCCTCTTTGTCCGCGGTGATGTCCAGCAGGAGGCTCTGGGAATAGCGGGGCCGGCCGGCCTCATCCCGAATCAGGGCCGCCCGGTTGCGAAACCAGCGCACCTGCCCTTCCCGGGTCAATACCCGATACTCCAGGTCCATCGGCTCGCCGGCCGCATCCCTGCGCCGAACCTCAGCAAGCACCCGTTCCCGGTCGTCGGGATGGACCTGGCGAATCCAGAGTTGGGGATCGGCCAGCCACTCCTCCGGGGAAAAGCCCAGGAGCGTTTCCACCTGCGGGCTGATGTAGATGGTGCGGGGCGGGCCGTCGAGGGAGACGAGGTAGGTGATGGCCGGCAACTGCTCCACCAGGGCGCGGTAGCGCGCCTCGCTCTCCTGGAGCGCCTTTTCGGCCTGCCGGCGCCCGGTGATGTCGGTCAGGACGACCAGGGTGCCGCTCAGGCGGCCTTCCTGGAGGTAGGGGGTTCGGCGGGCCAGGAGCGTGAGGGAGCGACCGTCCGGGCGGCGAATCTCCAGTTCCTGGGGGGCCGTTCCTTCCTCCCCGCCGGCCTCATCGGCCCGAATCGGCCGGAAACTTGCTCCGGGGAAAAAAGCCTCCCAGGGCCGGCCGATGGCCTCTTCGGCATATCCCAGCATATGGCCGGCGGCCGGGTTGGCGTAAAGGCAACGCCCCTCCGAATCGAACAGGAGGACGCCGTCGGCCAGGCTTCGGACGATGTTCTCGTTAAACTCCATCAGGCGACGGGTTTCCTGGAAGAGGCGGGCGTTCTCCAGGGCCAGGCCGATCTGGTTGGCGACCGGCCGGAGGAGGGCCACCTCGGCCGGTCCATAGGCCTCCGGGCGGTAACTCTGCACCTCCAGCAGGCCGGTAACCTTTTCCCGCACGATCATCGGCACGTACAGGGCCGAGCGATTCACCTTGATCGGCTCCCCCGAAGCAAAGACCATCCCCTTTCCATCCTGCTCCAGGGCCGTCGGGAGGTCGGCGACGATCTCCGGTTCCCCCGTGGCCACGGCGCGGGCCCGCCCCCGGACCGGCGACACGTCCATGGGAAGGGGAGGGAAGAGGCTGACATCCAGGGGGCCTCCTTCATCGGCCATGAATACGGCCCGCAGCAGGCGCGCGCCCGGGTCATAGAGCGAGATGCCGAACCCGGAGCAGTCCACCAGCCGGGAGACATGCTCGTAGGCGATGCGGCCCAGGGACGGCAGGTCCAGGGTGGAAGCCAGCGCACGCCCCAGCCGATAGAGGGTGTCCAGTTCCTCCATCTGCCGCCGGACCTGTTCGAGCAGACGATAGTGTCGGGCCACCTCCTGCTCCAGGGCTGCGGTACGCTGCTCTACCTTCTCCTCCAACTCCCGGTAGCGCAGGAGGTTGCGCAGGATGGGAGCCAGGCAACCGACCGCCGTCTCCACCAGCCACCGTTCCGCGGCCGGCGCCTCCCCTCCGGCCGGACTGATCAGGGCCAGGATGCCCAGGGATTCCTGCCCCACGGAGACCGGCACCAGGTAGCGGCCGGCCTCCTCCCGGGGAAGCGAGTCCCCCTGTTCGGCCAGCCAGCGCCAGGGGTCCGCCTCCAGGGGCATCCTCCGGTCGGCCGGTATCTCCAGGCCGTGGCACCCCGCCGGAAGGAAGACGCCCTGCTCCTTCTCCGCCAGGAAAAGGACCGCCAGGGCCGGCCGGACCACCTGGACCAGCCAGTCCATAAAGGCGGCCACTCCCCGCTCCAGGTCCAGACTTCCGCCCAAGGTAACGGCCAGTTGGAAGAGGCGTTCCAGTCCTTCGTCAGCCACGCCCTTCTCCCCCATCGTCTCTGCTACGCCCGTGTCTCCCCCCAGGGGTGTAATCCTCCCCCAGCGCCGCCTGCAGCGTCTCGCGCATAAAGGGGTCCCGCTCGCCAACGATCAGGACCGGCCGGACCTGCTTATCCGGCGACCTGGACATCTCTTCACCCGGCCTTCCAGGTTAAGAGCAGATAAGACAATGAGGCCCTCCGCAGGGGAGGGCCTGAGGCATCCGAAGTTACACCGGCACCACGCGGGTGACGCCGGGGACACGCTCCTTCAGCACCCGTTCGACCCCCCAGGCCAGGGTCATCTGGGACATCGGGCAGCCATGGCAGGTGCCCAGCAACTTGACCCGGACGTTGCCCTCTTCATCCACATCCACCAGTTCGATGTCCCCGCCGTCGGCCTGCAATTGGGGGCGAATCAGCCGCAACACCTCTTCAACCTGTTCACGCATCCGATGATCTCCTCAAATTCGGCTTCAAAATCTGCGATCATTGTACCATACCCCAGCCTGTTGTCAAGTGATGCCGGTTACAGGCACGGAGCGAAGCGGAGTGCCGTTGGTGCCTTTCCTGACGCCTGAGGCCCCTATCTACCACGATCCGACAATGCCCAAGAAACCCGTACCTGCCCCAAACGGTGGGTGCCCGAGCGGAAAGTGGTAATTCAAGCCCAATCATGCTATCCCTGTTGACAAAATGGCGAGACTGTGCTATCATGGCCACAGGAGGGAAAAGATGACCCTGATCGGGCTGGGGGCGGCCTGGATGGGAGGAATCGTCCTGGGGGAGGGGTTGAGGCTTCCCTGGGCGGCGAGTGCCCTGCTGGCCGGGGTATCGCTCCTGCTCCTTTTCCTCTGGCGAAGCCACCGCCGGCCTCGCCTCCTCCTGTCCCTGGCGCTGGTGGCCTGGCTGGGGGCGCTGCGTTGGGGCCTGGCCCGCCCCGCCCCATGTTCTCTCCTGGCCTGGGCCGGCCAGACGGTCGAAGTGGCCGGCGTCGTGGTGGGGGAAGGGGAGGTGCAGGGGAAAGGGCTGGCTTTCCCCCTCCAGGTCGAGGGGCTGCGCCCGGCCGGAGCAGAATGGAGGGAAGAAGGGGGCACCGTGCTGGTCCAGGGGGAGCGTTTCCTGGAGGTCGGCTACGGCGACCGGCTGGTCCTGCGGGGAAAACCGGTCCGTCCCCAGAGCGCCGGGCCGTTTTCCTATCGGGACTACCTGGCCCGGCAGGGCATCTGCGCCCTGCTCCAGAAGGTCCAGGTCGTTGAGCAGGAGGCGGGTGCGGGCGGCTTCTGGGGGGCGCGGCTGCTCTACGGCCTGCGCTCCTGGGCCCGGAAGCGGCTGGAGCGGCTGCTCCCGGAGCCGCAGGCCTCGCTTCTGGTGGGCATCCTCCTGGGTTCGCGGGCCGGCATCCCCCAGGAGGTGCAGGAGGCCTTTTCCCGGAGCGGCACCAGCCACATCCTGGCCATCTCCGGCTGGAACATCACCATCGTGGCCGCCTTTTTTGCCGCGGCCGGCCGGCGCCTGCCCCGTCGGGTTGCTCCGTTCCTGGTCGCCTCGGGCGTTATCCTGTACACCCTGCTGGTCGGCGCGGGGGCGGCCGTGTTGCGGGCGGCGCTGATGGGCCTCCTCTACGTCCTGGCCCAGCAGGTCGGCCGGCCGGGCCACGGCCCCACCGCCCTGATGGCCGCCGCCTGGGCCATGACCCTCTGGAACCCGCTCCTCCTCTGGGATACGAGTTTCCAACTCTCCTTCGGCGCGACGCTGGGGATGCTCCTGTTCGTGCCGGTCTGGATGGAACTTCTGGCCCGCTGGCCGCGTTTCCTGGCCGAGTCGCTTTCGGCCACCCTCTCCTCCCAACTCCTGACCTGGCCGCTGATGGCCTTTTACTTCCGCCAGTTCTCCCTGGTCGTTCCCCTGGCCAACCTGCTGGCCTGCCCGGCCCTCTCCCCGCTCATGCTCTTTGGCGCGTTGCTCCTCCTCCTGGGGACGCTTCCCGGGTTGGGGGCCGTCCTGCAGGGGCTGACCTGGCTGGTGGCCTCCTACATGCTGGGGGTGGTGGAGTGGAGCGGGGCGCTTCCCTGGGCCGCCCTCCCGTTGCCGCCGCTGGGCCTGGGCTTCCTGGCGCTCTACTACGCCGCCCTGGGCGGGTGGTGGTGGCGCTGGCAGCGGCTTTATTCCACCTTCTCCAGCCGGGCGTAGCCGGCCAGAAGCCGCTTGATGCCGTGGGAGGAAAAGACCACGGTCAGTTCCCAGTCGTTGCCCAGGGGAGAGACCGAAAGGACCACCCCCTCGCCAAAGGTGGGGTGGCGCACCCGCTGGCCCGCAGCGAAGGTATCGCTGCCGGAAGGAGGCTCCGCAGCCACGACCTTCCCCAGGCGCATCGCCGGGGCGGCCGGCCGCTCCCGCAGGCGCTCCGGGCGGGCGCGCTTTGGCTCCTCCCGCCGGCCGGCCTCCATCAACGGAATCAGGAAGCGAGAGGGTTGCCGTACCTCGGCGTTGCCGAAAAGGGTACGCTTGAACGCCCGGAAGAGGTAAAGCCGCTCCCTGGCCCGGGTCATCCCCACGTAGCAGAGGCGGCGCTCCTCCTCCAGTTCCTCCGCATCGCCCATCGAACGGGCATGGGGAAGCAGACCTTCCTCCATCCCGGCGATGAAGACGACGGGAAACTCCAGTCCCTTGGCCTGGTGCAGCGTGATCAGGGTGATGGCGTCGCTACGCTCGTCGTATTCGTCGATGTCGGCGATGAGGGCGGTCTGCTCCAAAAAGGCGGCCAGCCCCTCTCCCGGCGGAAGGGAGGCATACTCCTGGGCCACCGTGCGCAACTCCTGGACGTTCTCCCAGCGTTCCTGCCCCAGTTCGCGGTCCTGGAGGAGATAGGCCCGGTATTCCAGGCGCTGCAAAAGTTCGTCCAGCAGTTCGACCAGGGGGAGGCGGGCCGCCTGTCGGATGAGGTCGTTCAGGAGGTCGCGGAAGGCCCGCAGGGAACGGGCGGCCCGCGCGTTCACCGGCAGGTTTTCCGGCAGGGGGTCTTCGGGGCCGCCCAACTCCTCCAGGAGGTCGTACATCGGCCGGCCTTCCGCCACCGACCAGGCGCGCCAGGCCTCCACCGTGCGCGGCCCGATCTCCCGGGGCGGCACATTGATGATGCGCAGGAGGCTCACGCTGTCGTGGGGGTTGAGCAGAAGGCGCAGGTAGGCCAGGATGTCGCGCACCTCCCGACGCTGGTAGAAACGGGTGCCCCCGACGAGTTTATAGCGCAACCTGTAGCGTAAAAAGGCCTCCTCAAAGGTCCGGGACTGGGCGTTCGTCCGGTACATCACGGCAATGTCGCCGGGCCGGTAGCCCTCCTCCAGCAGACGGGTGATCTCGTCGGCCACCTGGAGGGCCTCGTCGCGCTCGTCGTAGGCCTCCCGGATGGCGACCGGAGTCCCTTCCGGGTTCTCGGTCCAGAGGTTCTTCCGGTAGGGGCGTCTCTGCCCCCCGGCGATCACGCTGCTGGCCGCCTGGAGGATGCGCCGGGTGGAGCGGTAGTTCTGCTCCAGGAGAAAGACCCGGCTTTCGGGAAAGTCGCGCTCAAACTCCAGGATGTTGCGCAGCGTGGCCCCCCGCCAGGCGTAGATGGCCTGCTCCTCGTCCCCGACCACAAAGAGGTTGCGATAGCCCCCGGAAAGGTGGCGGACCAGGACGTACTGGGCGTGGTTGGTGTCCTGGTATTCGTCCACCAGGACGTGCTGAAAACGCTGCTGGTAACGCTGGCGGACTTCCGGGTGTTCCTCGAAGAGCCGCACCGTCTGCATCAGGAGGTCGTCGAAATCGAGGGCGCGGTTCTCCTGGAGTTTGCGCTGATAGACCCGATAGACGCGGGCGACGATTTCCTGCCAGTAACTGGCGACCTCCTCGGCGGCGTAGGCGGCGGGGTCCAGGAGTTCATCCTTGGCCCGGCCGATTTCGTAGAGGATGGAGGCCGGGGCATACCGCTTCTCGTCCAGGCCGAGTTCGCGCATGGCCTGGCGTACCAGGCCCACCTGGTCATCGTCGTCGTAGATGACGAACTGGGGGTCCAGGCCCAGGTGATGGGCCTCCCGCCGCAGGAAGCGGGCGCAGATGGCGTGGAAGGTGCCCACGGTCAGGCGGCGGACCTGGTCCTCGCCGAGGAGGCGGACCAGGCGTTCGCGCATCTCCCGGGCGGCCTTGTTGGTGAAAGTGACGGCCAGGATGTTCTGGGGGCGCACGCCGCAGACGCGCACCAGGTAGGCCACCCGGTAGGTCAGGACGCGGGTCTTGCCCGACCCGGGGCCGGCCAGCACGAGCACCGGGCCTCCCAATGCCTCCACGGCCTGGCGCTGCTGCGGGTTCAGTTCGTCCAAAAAGTCCGTAGGAGACTTTCCCATTTGGGCCGCATCATAGCACCGCGGCCGGCCGCTGTCAAACGCCGTTTTACAACCTCCCGGCCTTGTGATAGAATGGGCCTGGCTTCCTCAAGGCGCCGGAGGTGCCGATGCCAGGCGATATCTTTGGCCGCATTGCGGTCATCGGTGGTCTGATCCTCATCGGAGCCCTGTTGCGGCGGGCGCAGATACTGCGCACCGAGCACGCCTCCCTGCTCAACATCCTGGTCATGAACCTGACGCTGCCGGCCACCGTCTTCCTGGCCGTGTTGAGCCTGCGGAATGTGCGCCGGAACTGGCTGGAGTTGCTTCGGGTGCCGCTGGTGGCCTATCTGGTGGTCCTCCTGTGCGGCCTGCTGGCCTATTTCCTCTCCCGCTGGCTGCGCCTGGAGCGCCGCCGGGCCGGCGTCTTTATCCTCCTGGCCATGCTGGGCTCCACCGCTTTCCTGGGCTATCCCATGAAGGATGCCCTGTATCGCCCGGGCGGCGAGGACCCCCTTCCGGCCGCCTGTTCTTCCTGCTCCGAACCGAAAGAGGACTGTCTGGCCTATCGGGAGAAACACCCTCAGGAGTGTGCCCTCTACGACGAGGCCAACGCGACTGCCGTCTTCTACAGCGAACTCGGCACCCTGATTCCTCTCCTGACCGTCGCCGTGGTGGTGGCCTCGCGCTACGGCGAGGGGGAACGCTTCACCTGGCGCAACCTGCTGGCCGTGCTCAAGTCCGGGCCTTTTGTCGCCTTCCTCCTGGGGTTGCTCTTTTACACTGAGGAAATCCCCGGCGTCCTCACCGGCATCCTGGGGGTGCTCTCCCAGGTGACCGTCCCGCTGATCATGCTCTCGTTGGGCATCACCGTCCGCTGGGGCGATTTCTTCGGCCGGCAGGCCCGGGCCATCCTGGCGGTGAACGCGCTCAAACTCCTCCTCTCCCCGTTGCTGGCCTTCCTCTTCTGCCTGCTCCTGGGACTGAGCGGCCAGATGCGGAATGTGACCATCCTGATGTCCGCGTTGCCCTCCCTGATGCTCTCCCTCTCCTACGCCAACCAATACCGCCTGGACATCGAGTTCGCCAGCAACGCCCTCTTCGCCAGTTTCTTCCTCAGCGCCGTCACCCTGCCGGTCCTCGTCTCCCTGTTTCCCCACGGGACGTCCGAGGCAGTCCAGGGGGCGTTGGGGTTGGCACCGTCTATCTCCCTTTTCTTCCCCCGCTAGAAAATTTTGGCGAAATGGTGTTTATGCCGGAGGTAGGTACCCATGCTGGATTTGCAACTCATCCGCGAACGGCCGGACTACGTCAAGGCCCAGATCGCCCGCCTGCATACCGAAGCACCCATTGACGACATCCTGGAGGCGGACCGGCGACGGCGGGAACTGCTCGCCGAAGTGGAAGGGTTGCGCGCCCAGATCAACGCCGCCTCCCGGGAGATCGGCCGCACCCGCGACCCGGAGGCGCGGCAGGCCCTGGTGGAGCAGGTGCGGGCGTGGAAGGAACGCCTTCCCGGCCTGGAGGAGGAAGTCCGTCGGGTGGAGGGGCTTTTGGAGGAACTCCTCCTGCAGGTGCCCAACCTCCCCCATGAGAAGGTCCCCGACGGCCGGGATGAAAGCGAAAATGTGGTCGTGCGCACGGTGGGCGAGCCGCGCCCCTTTGACTTCGAGCCCCGGCCGCACTGGGAGTTGGGGCCGGCCCTGGACATCCTGGACCTGGAGCGGGGGGTCAAACTCTCCGGCTCGCGCTTCTACGTCCTCAAGGGGCTGGGGGCGCGGCTGCAGCGTGCCCTGATCACCTGGATGCTCGACCTGCATACCCAGAAGCACGGCTACACCGAGGTCTATCCGCCCTACCTGGTGCGCAGCGCCTGTATGGTCGGCACCGGGAACCTCCCCAAGTTCGGCGATAACCTCTACCGCGACGCCGAGGAGGACCTCTGGCTCATCCCCACCGCCGAGGTTCCGGTGACCAACCTGCACCGGGAGGAAATCCTGCCTCCGGGCACCCTGCCCCTCTATTACGTCGCCTACAGCGCCTGTTTCCGGCGGGAGAAATTCAGCGCCGGCCGGGACGTGCGCGGCATCAAGCGGGTGCACCAGTTCGACAAGGTGGAACTGGTCAAGGTGGTTGAACCGGAGACCTCGGACGAGGAACTGGAGCGCCTCATCCACGACGCCGAGGAGGTCTGCCAACTCCTGGAGATTCCCTACCGGATTGTCCAGATGTGCACCGGCGACCTCTCCTTTGTGGCGGCCATCAAGTACGATATCGAGATGTGGGCGCCGGGGTGTGGGGAGTGGCTGGAGGTCAGTTCGTGCAGCAACTTCCGGGACTTTCAGGCCCGGCGGGCCGGCATCCGCTATCGGCCGGCCGTGGGGGAAAGGCCGCGTTTTGTCCACACCCTCAACGGTTCAGGCCTGGCCCTGCCCCGCACCTTTATCGCCGTCCTGGAGAACTACCAGCAGGCCGACGGCAGCGTGGTCATCCCCGAGGTGTTACGGCCGTACATGGGCGGGCTGGAGGTCATTCGCCCGCCCGAACGAGGGTGAGCACCTGGGCCGGGGAAATAGGGAGGGAAGGGCGACGTCTATATTCGTTCAAGGAGGTGCGGAGATGAGAAGCGCTCGCTATCTGGGACTTGCCGTCGTCCTGTTGCTCGCTTCCTGTGGGGGAATGCCGGAGCCTCCTGCCGGGAGTGCCCCCACCCCTTCCCTTCCCCCGGAGGCCCTGCCCACTCCCACTCCGGCCTGGCCGCCGGAGGCCCAGGCCCTGCTGGACCGGGCCGTCGCCGACCTGGCCGGCCGGCTGGGGGTACCTCCCGCCCAGGTGGAGGTGGTTCGGGTGGAACGGGCCGCCTGGCCCGACGGCTGTCTGGGCTGTGCCGCGCCAGGACAGATGTGCACCGACGTGGTCATCCCCGGCTTCCGCATCCTCCTGCGGGCCGGGGGACAGGAGTACGAGTACCGCAGCGATGACAGGGACCGGGTCCTCCTCTGCCGGCCGGAAACCAGGATCGGCGATTGGGGGCCGGCCCAGAGCCTGGTGGAGGCGGTGGTGGCCGACCTGGCCGGCCGGCTGAACCTGCCCCCGGAGCAAATCCGCGTGGTGCAGGTCCAGGAGCGGATGTGGCCGGACAGCAGCCTGGGCTGTCCCCAGCCGGGGGAGATGTACCTCCAGGTCATCACCCCGGGCTACCAGATCCTCCTGGAGGCCGGCGGCCGGCAGTACGACTACCACACCGGCAGCCAGGCCCGCTTCATCCTCTGCGAGAAGTAGGGACGACGGCAACGCGGTAAACCAGGAGCCGGAGCCCTCCCTGGCAAGGTGCTCCGGCTCCTGGTTTGTTGTCGGGGTGTCGAGCAAGTACGCCTATTTCGACGGCTCCTCCTGGCCATCCCCGACGATGCCGAGGGGGGGATTCGAACCCCCACGAGCGCTCTGCCCACTACGCCCTGAACGTAGCGCGTCTGCCAGTTCCGCCACCTCGGCGCTATCCTTAGTATACCACAAAACGGCGTTTTTGGCAAATGGGCTGGAGGGGCGGGCTCTTCCGCATTTGACAAAAGGGGGGAGGTTTGATAAAATTGGGATCACCAAGATGGAACGACGACGAACAGGAGGAGTAGGCGGTATACGGCCGCCAGAGAGGGAGGGCCGGCGGGTGTAAGCCCTCCCCGGAACGGACCGCCGAAGGTCGCCTGGGAGTCGGCGGGTTGAACGCACGATAGGTGTCAGTAGGTCCGCCCGGAGGGCCCGTTAGCGCCCCGGAAGTGCAGCGCAGGTCAGGTTTTGCGCTGAAGCAAGGTGGTACCGCGGGAAGCCCCTCTCGTCCTTGCGACGAGGGGGTTTTTGTTAGGAGGTCGAAGATGCATCCTTCTGCCCGGAAAGTGGCCGAGGTGTTGCAGGCGCTCGGGGTCGAAACCGAGGTGGTCGAGTTTTCCCAGAGCACGCGCACGGCCCAGGATGCGGCGGCGGCCATCGGCACGACGGTGGGGCAGATCGTCAAGTCGCTCCTCTTCCTGGCCGACGGGAAACCGGTGCTGGCCCTGGTCTCCGGCCAGCATCGCCTGGATACGCAGAAATTGGGCCGGGCCGCCGGCGCTTCCCAGGTGGAACGGGCCGATGCCGATACGGTGCGGGCCGTCACCGGCTACGTCATCGGCGGCGTGCCGCCGGTGGGGCATGACCGGCCTCTGCCCGTATTTATGGACCGGGACCTCCTCCAGTACGACGTGGTCTACGCCGCCGCCGGGACCCCCCAGGCCGTCTTCGCCATCGCCCCGGCCCGCCTGCAGGAGATCACCGGGGCCCAGGTGGTGGACCTGGCGGCCCCGCCGGAGCAACGCGCGGCGGCATAAGGAGCAATCGATGAAATTCGGCATTGCCCGGTGGAACAAAGCAGGGAATCGGGTCAGCGGGGACGCCTGCCTGGTGTGGGAGGATGGCCCGCGGGCGCTGGTGGCGCTGGCCGACGGCCTGGGCAGCGGGGAAAAGGCCGGCCACTCCGCCCAACTGGCCGTCCAGGGGGTCGCCGAGAACGCCGAAGCCGCCCTGGACCATATCCTGGCCTATTGCCACTACACCATCCTGGCGGCCGGCGGGGTGGGGGCGATGATGTCCCTCCTGCGCCTGGACGAATCCACCCACACCCTGGAGTTCTCCGGGGTAGGCAACATCCGTTTCCTGGCCCATAGCCGTCAGGTGATTCAGCCGATCACCCGCTACGGCTACCTGGGACTGCGCCTGCCCACCCTGAGCGTGTTCCGCTCCCGCTACGACCCGGGCGACCTCTTTATCCTGCACACCGACGGCATCTCCAGCCGCTTCCACCTGGCCAACCACCGGGCCGACCTGGCCGGAGAGGTGCAGGCCTTTGCCGAACGCATCCTGGAAATGTATGGAAAGAGCCATGACGACGCCACGGTGATCGTGATCCGCTCGGAATAGCGTGGCCCGACCGGAGAGGAGGACAAAGATGGCACAGCGAAGCGAGATGGCCAGGGCTTACGACCACCATCAGGTGGAGGAACGCATCTACCGCTTCTGGGAGGAGGGCGGCTACTTCCGCCCCCGGATGGTTCCGGGCCGTCCCCCCTTTGTCATCACCATGCCGCCGCCCAACGTGACCGGGGCTTTGCACCTGGGGCACGCCATGACCGCGACCATCGAGGACATCATGACCCGCTGGCACCGGATGCGAGGGGAGCCGACCCTCTGGCTGCCCGGCGAGGACCACGCCGGCATCGCCACCCAGAACGTGGTGGAACGCGAACTGGCCGGCCAGGGCCTGACCCGCCACGACCTGGGCCGCGAGCGCTTCCTGGAACGGGTCTGGGAATGGGTGCGCCTCTACCGGGCCCGCATCACCAACCAGCACCGCCGCCTGGGCGTCTCCTGCGACTGGGAGCGGGAGCGTTTCACCCTGGACGAGGGCCTCTCCTTCGCCGTGCGCACCGCCTTCGTGCACCTCTTCCAGAAGGGGCTGATCTACCGGGGCACCCGGCTGGTGAACTGGTGTCCGCGCTGCCTCACCGCCCTTTCCGACCTGGAGGTGGAACACGAGGAGGAGGCCGGCCACCTCTGGTATATCCGCTATCCCCTCCTGGACGAAACCTTTGCCCGCCCCGGTCCCTGGGGCAGCGGTCGCTGGGCCGAGGGGGCCCGGGAGTTTATCACCGTGGCCACCACCCGTCCGGAAACCCTCCTGGGCGACACGGCGGTGGCCGTGCACCCGGGGGACGAACGCTTCTCGGCCCTGCTCGGCCGGCAGGCGGTGCTCCCCGGGGTGAGCCGGGTGATTCCCATCATCGCCGACGAGGCGGTGGACCCGGCCTTTGGCACCGGGGCGGTCAAGGTGACCCCGGCCCACGACCCGGTGGACGACGAAATCGGCCGGCGCCATGGCCTCCCGGCCATCAACATCCTGGAGGCCGACGCCCGCATGAACCAGGAGGCCGGCCCCTATGCCGGGCTGGACCGTTACGAGTGCCGCCGGCGCATCGTGGAGGACCTGGAGCGCGAGGGGTTGCTCCTCAAGGTCGAGGAGTACCGGCACGCCCTGGGCCACTGCCAGCGTTGCCATACCGTGGTGGAGCCGCGCATCTCTACCCAGTGGTTCGTGCGTATCCGCCCCCTGGCCGAGGCGGCCATCGCCGCCGTGCGCGATGGACGCATCCGCATCATCCCGGAGCGCTTTAACAAAATCTACTTCGACTGGCTGGAGAACATCCGCGACTGGTGCATCTCCCGGCAACTGTGGTGGGGGCATCGCATCCCGGTGTGGTACTGCGACGACTGCGGAGGCCAGACCAGCACGCTCAAAGACCCCACGGCCTGCGCCCATTGCGGAAGCCCCCACATCCATCAGGACGAGGATGTGCTGGACACCTGGTTCTCCTCCGGCCTGTGGCCCTTTTCCACCCTGGGCTGGCCGGAGGACACGGAGGATTACCGGAACTTTTACCCGACCACGGTGCGCGAAACCGGCTACGACATCCTCTTCTTCTGGGTGGCCCGCGAGATTATGCTGGGCCTGGAGATGACCGGCCAGGTTCCCTACCGCATCGTCTACCTGCACGGCCTGATTCGCAACGAGCATGGACAAAAGATCAGCAAATCCATGCCCGATGCCGAACGCTACGACCCCCTCCTCATCATCGAGGAGTACGGAGCCGACGCCCTGCGCTTCACCATGGCCACCTCCTCCACCCCGGGGAACGATATGAACCTGGACCCCCGGCGCATCGAAGGGGCGCGCAACTTTGCCAACAAAATCTGGAACGCGACCCGCTTCGTGTTGGGCAATCTGGCGGAGGAAAGGCATCCGGCGGCCGGGCCGGACCTGCCGGAACGCTGGATCCGCTCCCGCTACCATCGTCTGGTGGCCGAGGTGAACGCCCTGATGGAGGCCTTCCAGTTCGGAGAGGCCGGCCGGCGCATCTACGACTTCCTCTGGGGCGAATTCTGCGACTGGTACGTGGAGGTGAGCAAGTTGCGCCTCTACGGCAAAGACCAGGCCCGCGCCGAACTGGCCCGCCGGACCCTCCTGGAGGTGTTGGAGGGTTCGCTGCGCCTGCTGCACCCCTTTATGCCGTTCGTCACCGAGGAATTATGGCAACACCTCACCGGCACGCCCTACGCCCAGGGGGAGAACTACGGCCCGGCCCTGATCGTGGCCCCCTATCCGGAGGCGGACCCCTCTGCCCTGGACGAAGGGGCCGAGAGCGACTTTGCCCTGGTGATGGAGGTGGTGCGCTCCATCCGCAACGCCCGGGCCGAGCGCAAGGTGGAGCCGGGCCGGCTCATCGAAGCCCAGATCGCCGGCGGCCGGCACGCGGAAATGCTCCGTTCCCAGGCCGAAGTCATCTCCCACCTGGCCCGGGTGGACCCGGAGCGCCTCCGGATTCTCGAACGGCTGCCCGAACGGCCGCAGCAGGCCGTGGCCCTGGTGGTGGGGGAGGTGGAGGTGTTCCTCCCACTGGCCGGGATGGTGGACCTGGCCGCCGAACGGGCCCGGCTGCAGGAGGCGCTGGCCGAGGTGGAAAGAGAGCGGGCCCGGGCCAGGGCAAAACTGGAGAACGCCGACTTTGTGCAAAAGGCTCCGCCGGAGGTGGTGGAGAAAGAGCGCCGGCGGCTGGCCCAGGCGGAGGAGGAACGCTCCCGGCTGCTGTTCCGGCTGGAGGAACTGGGGATACCATAGGCCGGCCGGGAGGCCCTGCCGCCGGGCGCCGAGGGGAAATCGGCCGCAGGTGTCTACCGCTGAGAAGGAGGGTGCTGAAATATGGCTCGACGCTTCTGTCACCTTTTGCTCCTCCTGCTCCTTCTGCTGCCGGCCGGGGACGCCTTCGGCTCCTCCCCGTCCGTGGAGAGAAGTGCGGCGGGAGACCGGGGCGAAATCCGCGCCTTCTGGGTGGACGCCTGGTATAACGGCTTCAAGACGCCCCAGCAGATCGCCCAACTCATCGCCGACGCCCACACGGCCAACGTCAACACCCTGATCGTCCAGGTGCGCCGGCGCGGCGACAGTTACTACAACGAAAGCCTGGAGCCCCGCGCCGCCGACAGCGCCCTGGCCCCGCCTCCGTTCGACCCGCTGGCCGAACTCCTGGAGGCCGCCCATTCGGCCTCCCCTCCCCTCCAGGTCTATGCCTGGGTGGTGGCCTTTCCGGTGTGGACGCCCACCTACACCACCACCGATACCACCCGGCATGTCTACTTCCGCCACGGCTACGGCCGGACCTGGGAGGACCCCGAGAACTGGCTCACCTACCGCTATAACGGGGGAAACCCCCTCCCGGACTATCAACTGGACCCCGGCCACCCGGCGGCGGCCCGCTACACCGTGGACGTCTGCCTCTACCTCCTCCGCCACTATGACCTCGATGGGCTGATCCTGGACTATATCCGCTACTACGGCCAGGATTACGGCTACAACAAGGTCAGCGTGGACCGCTTCCACACCGCCTACGGCGGCGTGGGCCTGCCGGACCCGACCGACCCCGACTGGATGGCCTGGCGGCGGGAACAGGTGACCGGGGTGGTGCGCCGCCTCTACCTGGAGGCGCTGGCGGTGAAGCCGGACCTGGTGCTGGGCGCGGCCACCATCGCCTGGGGCGACGGCCCCGACCAGGCCGGCGGCTGGGAAAATACCAGCGCCTACCGGAGCGTCTTCCAGGACTGGCGGGCCTGGCTGGAGGAGGGCATCCTGGACATCGCCATGCCCATGAACTATGACCGGGAGCACCAGCCGCCCCAGAATCAATACTTCCGCCACTGGGTGGAGTGGGAAAAGGACCACCAATACGGCCGGGGGGTCGCCGTGGTCCAGGGGGCCTGGATCAACTACATCACCGGCACGCTCACCCAGACGCAGGTGGTGCAGTCCTCTTCCCCGGCCGGCCATAACGCCCTGGGAATCGGCTTTTACTCCTACGCCAACACCAACGCCGGCGGCCGGCCCAACGGCGAGTTCTACCAGGCCCTCTCCCACCCCAGCCCCTACGGCGACCCGCCCTTCCCCACCTGGGTGGAACCGCCGACCCTGCCCTGGAAGATAGCGCCCACCGCCGGCCACCTCCTGGGCTGGGCCATCGGGCCGGCCGGCCCCCTGGACCGGGCCGTGGTGACCCTGCAAAGTTCGGTGACCCATACCCGGACCCTGCTCACCGACGGCAACGGCTTCTTCGGGGCGGTGGACCTGCCCCCGGGGGCCTATACCATGACCCTGCCGGCCCCCGCTTCCTCCCCCCTCTACGCCACGGTGCTGCCGGGCCGCGTGGCCCTGGCCACGGTGGCTTCGCCACCGGAGGAACCGGCCCTGCGCGCCCTCCTGGTGGACGCCGCCCACGACGGCTTCAAAACCCCCGACCAGGTGGACGTCCTCCTGGCCGATGCCCGCGCCGCCCACCTGAACACCCTGATCGTCCAGGTGCGGCGCTACGGCCAGGTCTATTACGATAGCCCCCTGGAGCCGCCTGCCGACGACCCGGAACTGCCCACCGGCTTCGACCCCCTGGCCTACCTTCTGGAGCAGGCCCACACCGGCGACCCGCCGCTGGAGGTCTATGCCTGGGTGCCCGTCCTCCCGGTCTGGAACCAGGATACCCCGCCCTCCTCGCCCGGCCACGTCTTCAACCGCCACCCCGAGTGGATCACCCAGGACATCGATGGCAACCGGCGTTCCTACGGGGAGTACTTCCTGGACCCCGGCCATCCCGGCGTCCTGACCTACACGGTATCCCTGCTCCTGGACCTGGTCCACCGGTACCCGCTGGACGGCCTGCTCCTGGACGGCCTCTACTACCCCTACGAGGGGAGCAGCATCGGCTCCCCCATCTGGGGCTACAACCCCACCTCGGTACAGCGGTTTCGGGCCCGCTACGGCGGAAGCGGCGACCCTTCCCCCAACGACCCGCTCTGGACGGCCTGGCGGCGGGAGGAACTCACCGCCCTCCTCCGCCAGGTCTATCTCCGTTGCACGGAGGCGCGTCCCCGGCTGCGCCTGGCCGTGGCGGCCGTGGCCTGGGGAGACAGCCCGGATTCCGCCGGCGGCTGGGAGAACTCCAGCGCTTACGGCCGGCTCCTGCAGGACTGGCGGGCCTGGACGGAGGAGGGCCTGGTGGATCTCATCGCTCCCATGAACTATGACCGGGAGTATCGGGCCGACCAGCGTTCCTGGTACGACCACTGGCTGGACTGGGAGGCCGGCCATACCTATCGTCGGAGGCTTCTGGTGCTTCAGGCGGCCTATCTCAACTATCCGGAGCATACCCTGGCCCAACTCGGCCGGGTCCCGGACCGCGCCCTCGGCCTCTCCGCCTACATCCCTTCCAACCTCTACGCCGACCCGGAGGGCAACAGCCGCTACATCCAGCCGCCCCGCCAGCCCTGGTCCTATTCTCCCGAAGCCGAATGGTGGCTCTGGCGTTCCCTGGCCCTCCCCTACGGCTACACCGACCCGGCCAACGGGGTCTTTACGGCCACCTCGCCGCTCTTCCCCTCCCCCGTCCCCCCGCCGGCGCTGGAGTGGAAGGACGCCCCTACGCGGGGCCACGCCGTCGGGCTGGCGTTGGGGCCGGGGCTTTTCCCCATGACCCTGCCCACCACCATTACCCTGAGCGGGCCGGAGGTGCGCACCCTCCGCAGCGACGGCAGCGGCTTCTGGGGGGCGGTGGACCTGCCCCCGGGAAACTATACGGCCGAAGTGGAGGGGGCGGACCCCCGGGCGCAGAGGATGACGCGGACGGTCCGGGCCGGCCAGGTGACCTGGTTTTTGCCCTATTCCATCTATCTGCCCTTGCTCTGGCGGAGGTAATCGGCCGGCCCGGGCCTTGCCGCCCGGCGATCAGGAGGCGGGATATGTCCCCCCAGATCAGCAGTCTGGACAACCCCCGGGTCAGGGAACTGCGCGCCCTGCACCGCCGCAGCGTGCGCTATCGGCAGCGGGCCTTTCTCATCGAGGGAGTGCGGCTGGTCGAGGAGGCGCTGTCCTCCGGTCTGCCCCTGCATCTGGCGCTCTATGTGCCCGAGCAACTGCAGAAGATGCCACGCGGGGCCGCCCTCCTGGAGCGCCTGGCGGCCTGTCGGGAGGCCTTTTCCACCACTCCCCAGGTCCTCCGCAGCGTGTCCGACACGGTGACGCCCCAGGGCGTCGTGGCGGCCGTGCCCTTCCCCGAACGGCCGCCCCAGGGGGAGGGCCTCCTCCTGGTTCTGGACCGCCTGCGCGACCCGGGCAACTGCGGAACGATTCTGCGCACCGCCGAGGCGGCCGGCGTGCGGGCCGTCTACCTCTCTCCCGGCAGCGTGGACCCCTTCAGCCCCAAGGTGGTGCGGGCCGGGATGGGGGCGCACTTTCGGCTGGCCCTGCGGGTGGCCTCCTGGGCGGAGATCGCCGCCGAGGTGGCCGGAAGGCAGGTGTTGCTGGCCGAGGCCCGCGCTGGCCGGCCCTACGACCAGGTGGACTGGACCCTCCCCACCGCCCTGATTCTCGGCGGGGAGGCGGAGGGGGCCGGGGCCGAGGCCCGTGCCCTGGCCGCCGGGGTTGTCTCCATCCCCATGGCCGGCGCGGCGGAATCGCTGAACGTGGCCGTGGCCGCCGGCATCCTGCTCTTTGAGGCGCTGCGGCAACGGCGGGCCGGCCGGCCCGTTCCCCCCTCTGAACCATGCCGCTCCGCTTCGCTTCGTGGCTGACGACGAACCGGAGGAGCCGGCCGGTTGCGCCGGCCGGCCGGACATCGTACAATACCCGGTGTGGGAAACGCCCGGAGGCTCGATATGCACGTTGAGCGTTGGACCTCAGCGGACATCTTCGCCGAACTGGCGGAGGAATGGTCGGCCCTCCTGGGCCGCGCGGCGGTGGATACCCTCTTCCTCACCCCGCAGTGGCAGGAGGTCTGGTGGAGGCACTTTGGGGCGGACCTGCAACCCGCCCTCCTCCTGGCCCGCGACGAGGAAGGCACGCTTCAGGGAATCGCCCCCCTTTATGCCCAGGAGGAGGCCGGCCGGCGCGTCCTCCGTTTCATCGGGGGCGTGGAGGTCTCCGATTACCTGGACCTGATCGTCGCCCGGGGCCGGGAAGACGAGGTCTATCGGGCCTTCCTGGAATGCCTCCTGGATGACCCCTCCTGGGACCTCCTCGACCTGCACTGCCTTCCGGCGGCTTCCCCGACCTCCGAAGCCCTGTACCGGAGTTGTGCCGAGTGCTTCCCGGAGGATTTCACCCGGGAACCGGAGGAAGCGGCCCCCTACATCCCCCTTCCCGAAAGTTGGGAGGCCTATCTGGCCTCCCTGGATAAGAAGCAACGCCACGAGATACGGCGAAAGGTGCGCCGGGCCTTCTCCGAGGCGGAGGTTCGCTGGTCCCGCCTCCAGGATTCGGCCGGATTGGAGGAGGCGGTGGAGACCTTTATCCGCCTGCATCGGGCCAGCCACCCGGAGAAGGAGGCCTTCATGACCCCCCGCATGGCCGCCTTCTTCCGCGATATGGCCCGTGTCACCTGGGAGGCCGGCTGGCTCAACCTCTATACCCTCTGGCTGGACGGCCGGCCGGCCGCCTCGATGTGGTGCTTCGACTACGGAGGCGACCTCCTGCTCTATAACTCGGGCTTCGACCCGGCCTGGCGGCCGGAACTCGCCTCCGGCATCGTCCTCCTGGCCTGCTGCCTCCAGGAGGCCATCGCCCGCCGGAAGAGGCGCTTCGATTTCCTGCGCGGAGGAGAAAGTTACAAATACCGTTTCGGAGCCGTGGACAGCGCCGTTTACCACCTGGTGGTGCGGAATCCGCGCAGGAAACGGTAAGAGCGGCTCCCGTTGGCTGCCTGGCGAGGAAGTGCGAGGTGAATGTCCGGGGTCTTTTCCTGGGGCTGCTCGCCGCCGCCGGCCTGGCGGTCCTGGCGGCGGCGCATCCGGTTACGGCGCCGGCCGGCGGCAACTACCACATCGGCCCGACCTCGGCGGCGCGCGATGCCGGAGTGGCGGCCGGCATCCACACCGACATCGACGGCGACCCACGGCCCTTTGGCGCAGGATACGACATCGGGGCCGACGAGGCCCTGACGCCCTTCTGGATTTATCTGCCGCTGGTCTTCCGCTGACCCGCTTCCCACGGCGTGGATGGTTTGGCCCATTGGACTGAAAACTGGTATAATAGAATTGGTTTAGAAATAACTTGAGCCCCTGGAAGGCCCCAGGGAGGTGGACCTGATGGATTGGCAGGAACGTATCGTCATCGATCCCGAAATCCTCGTGGGCAAACCGGTCATTCGCGGTACCTGCCTGGCCGTCGAGTTCATCCTCGACCTCTGTGGAGGATGATCGCATCCGCATGATCCCTCTCCCCAAGCAGCGCTAGAGGAGATCATTCCTCTGGCTGGTTCTCCCTGGGAGGCACCCATGCGCATCGCCATGCTCAGCGTTCACACCTGCCCCCTGGCCACCCTGGGGGGAAAAGATACCGGCGGGATGAATGTTTATGTCCGAGAACTGGCCCGGGAGTTGGGCCGGCGCGGTCTGGCCGTGGACGTCTTCACCCGTTCGCAGGACCCGCACATCCCCCGGGTGCGCTGGTTTGGCGAAAACGCCCGGGTCATCCATGTGCCGGCCGGCCCCGAGATGCCGCTGGGGAAAAATACCCTCTGGCGCTACCTCCCCGACTTTGCCCGCCAGGTCCGCCGCATCGCCGAGGAGGAGCACCTGCACTATGACCTCCTGCACAGCCATTACTGGCTTTCGGCCCTGGTGGCCCGCCTGTTGCGCCAGGACGGGTGGGACATCCCCATCGTCCACATGTTTCACACCCTGGGGGCGGCCAAGGAGGCCCTGGGCCGGCGGCAGGGCTATCGGGAGGACCGCCGCCGTCTCCAGGCCGAGGGCGAAATCGTCCACCTGGTGGACGCCATCGTGGCCGCCACCCCCCTGGAACGCGAGCAACTGGTGTCCTATTACCGGGCTCCGGAGGAACGGATTCACGTCATTCCCCCCGGCGTAAACCTGGAGCGCTTCCGCCCCATCCCCAAGGTGGAGGCCCGCGCCCATGTGGGCACGCCGTGCGAACCCTGCGAAGAGGCCCATATGCTCCTCTACGTCGGCCGGATGGACCCCCTGAAGGGAGTGGACGACCTCCTCCGGGCCATGGCCTATGTGGTGCAGGACCTGCCGGAGGACTGGGACTGCCGCACCTGCCTGGCCCTGGTCGGCGGCGATGCCGAGAGCAGCGACGAGGCCCTCCGCAGGGAGATGGACCGCCTGGAACGCCTCAAGGACGAACTGGGGCTTCGCCCGCTGGCCACCTTCCTGGGCCGGCGCGACCAGGATGAACTGCCCTATTACTATTCCGCCGCCGACATCTGCATCGTCCCCTCCCACTACGAGTCGTTCGGCCTGGTGGCGCTGGAGGCCCTGGCCTGCGGCACGCCGGTGGTGGCCTCCCGCGTCGGCGGGCTGACCTACATCGTCGAAGATGGGGTCACCGGCTTCCTGGTGCCCCAGGGCGACCCCCGGGCCCTGGCCAGCCGCATCTCCCAACTTCTGCAGGATTGCTCGTTGCGCCGCCGGATGGGCCTCCGCGGCATCGAGGTGGCCCGTAAATTCTCCTGGCCGCAGATTGCCGGGCAAATCCTCGCCCTCTATGAAATGCTCCTGGGCAAGGCCGGCCACCGACCGGCCAACGACGCCCAACGATGAGTCCACCGCAAAAAGATCGTTTCACCGCCGGGACGGGGAGGTAAAACTCCGCCCTCTCAGCGTCTCTGCGGTGGGTCTTCGAAGCCAACGGTCGACGTTCAACGCTCAACGATCAACGCCATTTGGCATCCGGCCGGGTTTGTGTTATAATGCCCCCGCTTTCGAGGTCAATGCTGGAGGTCGTGGATATGTCGAGCAAAATCATCGATATGGTTGAGCAAAAGCATTTGAAAGAGGCCCTGCCCGACTTTCGGGTCGGCGACGTGGTGCGGGTCAGCGTGCGGGTGGTGGAGGGCGACCGCGAACGGCTTCAGGAGTTCGAGGGCGTGGTGATTCGCCGGCGCGGACGCGGGCTGAACGAGAGTTTTACGGTGCGCCGGGTGGGGGCGCATGGTGTGGGGGTGGAGCGTACCTTTCTGACCCACTCCCCCCGCCTGGAGAAGGTCCGGGTGGTGCGTCGGGGCCGGGTACGCCGGGCGGCCCTTTACTACCTGCGCGGGCGTACCGGCCGGGCGGCCCGCATCAAGGAGCAACGGGAACAGGTCTGACTCCCGGCCGCGGCTGAACGATGGCGCCGGCCCGTCGGGGCCCGGCCTGATGGGAACCGCCCGAAAGCGGCCCGAAGGGAGGTGCGGCTATGCGCATCGCCTATTTCAGCCCGTTGAACCCCGTCCCCTCGGGTATCTCCGACTATAGCGAGGACCTCCTCCCCTACCTGGCTTCCTATGCCGACATCGACCTCTTCATCGACCAGGGCTACCGGCCGGCCAATGCCGACCTCGTCGCCCATTTTCCCATCCACCCCTACAGCCGCTACCCCCGCCTGCTGCGCCGTCGGAAGTACGATGTCACCCTGTACCACGTGGGCAACAGCCCGGCCCACGACTATATCCTGACCATGCTGGAGCGCTACCCCGGCGTGGTCGTCCTCCACGACTATGTCCTGCACCACCTGATGCTCTGGCGGGCCTTTCGCCACGGCGACGGCCGGGCCTACCACGACGCCATGTTGCGCTACGGCGAGGCCGGCTGGCGTCTGGCCCGACGGATGATGCGCGGGCAACTGGCCGAGGAGGCCTTCCAGTACCCCCTGTGTGAGGAGGTGATCGCCGCCGCCACGGCGGTGATCGTCCACAGCGACTATGTGGCCGGGCGGGTTCGGGAAGTGCGCCCGGAAGTCCCTCTGGCCGTGGTGCCGATGGGGGTGCCGCTCCCGGTCCTGCCGGAGCGTGGCGAAGCCCGGAGGCGTCTGGGCCTTCCGGAGGAGGCCCTGGTGCTGGCCTCCTTCGGCCACGTCAACCCCTACAAGCGGCTGGAGCCGGCCCTGCGCGCCTACGCCCGGCTGCGCCAGGCCCATCCCGAAGCCCTTTTCCTCCTGGTCGGCAGCATCTCTCCCCACTTCGACCTGGCCGGCCTCCTGCGCCGCCTGGACCTGGGCGAGGCTGTGCGCATAACCGGCTTTGTGGAGATGGGGGCCTTCCTGGGGTATCTCGCCGCCACGGACATCTGCCTGAACCTGCGCTACCCCAGCGCCGGGGAGACCTCGGCCAGCCTCCTGCGCATCCTGGGGGCCGGCCTGCCCACCCTGGTTTCCCGAACGGCTGCCTTCGCCGAACTCCCGCCGGAAGTGGCCATCCAGGTGGATGTCGGCCCGGAGGAGGAAGAGGAAATCCTGGCCTTTCTTGCTTACCTGGCCGATCACCCGGATTTTCGCCGTGCCCTGGGGGAGAACGCCCGCCGCTACGTGGCCGCCCACCATACCCTGGAGGGGGCGGCCGCCGGATATGCCCGCTTCCTGGCCCGGCTGTGCGGCCGGGAGGCGGTGGAAGTGCGCCCCCCGCTCTTTCTCCCCCAGACCGGCCGGCCGGCCCCCCTGCCGGAAAGCCCGCCGGAGGCTCCGTCCCCGGAGGAACCCCTCGGGCTCTCCGCCCGACTCGCCGCCCAGGCCCTCTCCGAGATCGGCCTGCAGGAGGACGACCGGGCCTCTCTCCAGGCCGTGGCCGAAACGCTGGCCGAATTGCCGGAACTGGCGCTTTGACAGCCCTGGCCCCTTCTGATAGAATAACCGTGGCAAAATTCACGAAACTCTCCGCCGGGCGGCGGAGGAGGACGAAGTGGCCGGTCGAAAGGTATCCAGGGCCATCGGGCTGTTGGGAATCGGACTGCTGGCCGTCCTGGTGGGCTGCGGGGGGGCCATCACCGCTTCCCCCGAACCCACACCCACGCCGGGGGCGCGTTTCCTGATGCCCACGCCCGGAGGAACTCCCTCTCCCTCCCGTACCCCAACGCCGGAGGCCATTCCCTACATCGTCCAGGAGGGCGACACGCTCTACGAAATTGCCCTGCGTTTCAACGTTTCTGTGGAGGACCTGATCGAGGCCAACCACCTGGAAAATCCCGACCAGTTGCGGGTCGGGCAGGAACTCCTCATTCCGGCGCCGCGTGCGCCTGCGGTGACCCCCTCTCCCTGATTCCTCCGAAAGCCGGAGCGGAGGATGAGGCGAGGAGGGGGATTTGTGTGTCGAAACCCAGGAGGCGAAGATGATGGAAAAACCGCTGGAGATTCGCTGGCATGGCCGGGCCGGCCAGGGGGTGGTTACCGCCGGGGAACTCCTGGCCGAAGCGGCCATGCACGAGGGCAAGTACTTCCAGGCCTTTCCGGACTATGGGGCCGAACGGATGGGGGCTCCGGTCAAATCGTACACCCGCCTGAGCGACCAACCGATCGAAGTGCACAGCCAGATCGAGGAGCCGGACGTCGTCGTTGTGGTCAATCCCGGCCTCCTGCGGGTGGTGGATGTGGCCGAGGGCCTGGTGGACGGGGGCACCATCGTGGTGAACACGCCCCTTTCCCCGGCGGAGGTGCGGAAACTTCTGAAGTTGGCCGGCCGAACGGCCCGCGTCTGGACGGTGGACGCCACCCGCATCGGCAAGGAGACGCTCCGCCGGGACATTCCCAGCACCATCATGTTGGGCGCCCTGGTACGGGCCACCGGGGTGGTGCGCCTGGAGACCCTTATCGAACTGGTGCGGGAGAAACTGGGGGAGAAACTCCAGGAGCATGTGGTCGCCGCCAACATAGCCGGCCTCCAGCGGGCCTATGAGGAGGCCGTGGAAGGATAACACGGAGGAAAAGACATGGCGGAAAAACTCCTGACCTGGAAAGAAGCCCGCATCGCCGGAATCGTCACCGAGGCGGGCAGTTCGGTCGAGTACCTCACCGGCGCCTGGCGCTCGGAGCGCCCGGTGCACGACATGGAGCAGTGCACCCATTGCCTGATCTGTTGGGTCTATTGCCCCGATGCCTCCATCATCGTCGAAGACGGTCGGTGGGTGCGCTTCGATTACGACCATTGCAAAGGCTGCGGCATCTGCGCCAACGTCTGTCCGGTCAACCTGAAGAAACCCCACGCCGTCACCGGGCAGATGGGCAAGGTCATCCAGATGGTTCCCGAGCACTGATGCCGCCGGCAAAGGAGGAAACGATGGGGAAAATCGTCAAAGCGTTGCACGGGGCCATGGCGGTTTCGGAGGCGATGCGCCAGATCGACCCCGATGTGGTGGCGGCCTATCCGATCACCCCGCAGACGGCGGTGGTGCAGACCTTTTCCGAGTACGTGGCCGATGGGCTGGTCGGCACCGAGTTCATCGCCGTGGAGAGCGAGCACGCCGCCATGAGCGCCTGCGTGGGGGCGGCGGCGGCCGGCGGGCGGGTGATGACGGCCACCTCGGCCAACGGCCTGGCCCTCATGTGGGAGATGCTCTACATCGCCGCTTCGCTCCGGCTGCCCATCGTGATGACGGTGGTCAACCGCGCCCTCTCCGCCCCGCTGAACATCCACTGCGACCACTCCGACTCGATGGGGGCCCGCGATGCCGGTTGGATCCATATCTTTGCCGAAAATCCCCAGGAGGCCTACGACAACACCCTCCAGGCGGTGCGCATCGCCGAACATATGGAGTTGCGCCTGCCGGTGATGAGCATGCAGGACGGCTTCATCACCGGCCATGGGGTGGAGCGGGTGGAACTCCTGCCCGATGAGGAAGCCCGGCGCTTCGTCGGCCCCTTCCAGCCGACCTACTCCATCCTGGATGTGGACCATCCCCTGACGATGGGCTCCTGGGATTTCTACGACTACTACTTCGAGCACAAGCGCCAGCAGACCGACGCCCTGTCGCGGGCGTTGCCGATCATCGAGGCCGTCGGCCGGGAGTACGGGGAACTGACCGGCCGGCCCTACGGCATCCTGGAGACCTTTGGCATGGAGGATGCCGAGATGGCCATCGTCGTGCTGGCCTCGACGGCCGGCACGGCCCGCAGCGTCATCCGGCGGGCGCGGGCCGAGGGAGTGCGGGTGGGGCTGGTCAAGCCGCGCGTCTTCCGTCCCTTCCCCGACCGGCACCTTACCGAGGCGCTGAAGAATTGCCGGGCCGTGGCCGTGCTGGACCGCTCCGTCTCCTTCGGGGCGATGGAGGGAGCCGGCCCGCTCTTCCTGGAACTGGCCGCCGCCTTTGCCGTCCACGGCCTCGGCGCGATTCCGTTGGTGGACTATATCTTCGGCCTGGGTGGGCGCGACGCCAAACCCGAGCACATCGAGCAGGTCATCCGCGACCTGCAGGAGGTGCTCCGCACCGGCCAGCGCGGACCGCTGGTGCGCTACCTGGGGCTGCGGGAATAGTTTTGGGAGGAAACCATGGCCATCAAACTCAAGGAAATCGCCGGCCGGCCGGAAAAACTGGCGCCTGGACATCGGCTGTGCGCCGGCTGTGCCGAATCGATCATCGTGCGCCAGATTCTGCACGCCATCGACGACCCGGTGGTCATCGCCACGGCCACCGGCTGCCTGGAGATCGCCACCTCAATGTACCCGACCACGGCCTGGCGGGTGCCCTGGATTCACAGCGCCTTTGAAAACGCCGCCACCACCGCCGCCGGCATCGAGGCCATGTACAAGGCCCTGGTGCGCAAGGGGCGCATTCCCGAACGCAACATCAAGTTCCTGGCCATCGGCGGAGACGGGGCCAGTTACGACATCGGTCTGCAGTGGATCTCGGGCACCTTTGAGCGCGGGCATAAGGTGACCTACATCTGCATCAACAACGAGGCCTACATGAACACCGGCATCCAGCGCTCCAGCGCCACCACCATGGGGGCGCACACAACCACCTCGCCGGCCGGAAGCGTCATCCCCGGCAAGGTGCAATGGGCCAAGCCGCTGACCGAGATCATGGCCGCCCACCACATCCCCTACGCTGCCCAGGCCAACCCCTGGCGCTGGCAGGACCTCATGGAAAAGGCCCGCAAGGCCGTGGCCGCGGATGGGCCGGCCTTCCTGAACGTTATCTCGCCCTGCCCCCGGGGCTGGCGGCACGAACCTTCCGAGACGATCGAAATCGCCCGCCTGGCCACGGAGACCTGCATCTGGCCGCTCTTCGAGATCGAGAACGGCGTCTGGAAACTGAACTACAAGCCCAGGGAAAAGAAGCCGGTGGAGGAGTGGTTCCGGGCGCAGGGACGTTTCCGCCACCTCTTCACCCCGGCCTTTGAACACGTCATCGCCCAGGTGCAGGAACGGGTGGACCAGGAGTGGGAACGGCTACTCCGCCTGTGCGGAGAGGCCTGAGATTCGGGTCGGTCGGACTCCCTCCGGCCGGACGCCGGGGATTCCCCGGATGTCCGGCCGGAGGCGTTCAGAGCAGGTCGGATAGCCGCATCTCCAGGATGCGGTCCAGGCGGAAGGTGCGGCGTTCTTCCCGCAGCAGGCAACGGGCCACCAGGTAGAGGGCCCCCTGGTAGTGGCCCACTCGCAGCGGCTCTACCGTCCGTTCGGTCACCTGCCCTTCCGGGGAGCAGTAGCGCAGGTAAAGGGGGCGCCGCCTTTCCAGGGCCTCGACCAGGACCTCGGGGAGCGCCTCCCGGGGAAGGGTGCGGGGCCAGGGAATCGGCCCTCCCTGGGCCCGAATCAGTTCCCCCAGGGTGGAGATGCCCCAGCGGGATTGGAGGTCCTGGATGAAGAACTCCAGCACCCGCCAGGTCGCCCGGACGTCGCTCAGGGCGCGATGGCGGCGTGCGGAGGCGATGCCCAGCCGGCCGGCCAACGCCTGCAGGCTGTTGCTGGGGAAGCCGTAGCAATGGCGGGCCAGGGCCAGGGTATCCACCACGGGGTGATGGGGGATGGGCCGGCCGGCCTCCTCCAGGGCGGCGACCAAGAAAGAAAGGTCGAAGGGGGCGTTGTGGGCCACCACGGCGGCGCCTTCCAGGCAGGCCAGCACCTGGTCGGCGATGCGCTCAAAGGGCGGGGCCCCGCGCAGGAGGTCGCTGCTGATGCGGTTGACGGCATAGGCCTCGGGGGAAATCGGCCGGCCGGGGTCCACCAGTTGCTGATACTGGCTCAGAACCCGGCTGTCGCACCCGCGGAGGACGGCCACCTCGCAGATGGCATCGCCCAGGGCCGGGTATAGCCCGGTCGTCTCCACATCGATCACGGCAAAGGTCACCTGGTAGAGTGGCAAGGAAAGCAAAGGATCGGCCACGGCATCCTCCTGGTGCTATTATACCACATCGCAGTTGACAGGACGACCCGGGTGAGGTAAAATATCAAGAAAGGTCTATATAAGGCGCTAACCCAGCCAGGAGGTGGGCGGTGCGCGGTCCAAGACGGGGGATACAAGAGGATTTCGAGAGACTGGCCCGGTTTCTCAAAGTGCTGGCCGAGCCCCGGCGGCTGGCCATCCTTTGTCTCCTGATGCAACGGGAGATGTGCGTCTGCGAGATTCTGGCCGAAATGGGGATTTCCCAACCTCTGACCTCCCATCATCTGAGCGTCCTGGCCGAAGCCGGCCTCATTCGTTCCCGACGCCAGGCCCAACGCATCTTCTACTCCATCGTGCCCGAAGCCCTGGCCCAACTGAACGCTTCCTTTGCGGCCTGCCTGGGCATGGACCGGCTCCGACCGGAAGCGGCCTACGGCCGGGGCACGGCCGGCCTGCCTTTGCCCAAGGCCGAGGAACTCCCTGGGGCGGCCTGAACGGAAGAGGCCCGGGTCCTCTTCCCATCCAGTTCCCTGGAGAAAACCGATGGACGAACTGGTTTACACCTACGACAAATTCGCCTTCCGCATCCCCCGCTCGCTGCGCTACAGCCGGGAGGACCTGTGGGTGCGGCTGGAGGGGGAGCGGGCCGTGGTCGGAATCAGCGATTTCCTGCACTGATGATGGGCATGGAGGCGACTCTTCTCAAGGTTCGGGAGCCGGCCGAGTACCGGCGTTATGGGCTTTTATTTACCCCCGGCCTGGTGATCAACGAGAAACTCGTCTGCGGGGGCCGCATCCCCTCCCTGGAGGAGGTGAGCACCTGGCTGGCCGATGCGGCCATGGCCGAGTACGAGCAAAAGTCCGCTTCCCCCTCTTCTCAGGGTTCCGATGGACGATGAAAGCCGGCCGGGAGAGTCCTCTGGGGAGGAGCCGCTGTGGCGCTCCTTCGCCATCACCCACGTTCTGGATTGCATCGCCGACCCCACCAAAAACCGGGTCATCGCCCGGCTGAGCGATGACATCTCCCCGGTCTTTCCCTACGTGAACGCGGTGCTACAGGGAGTGCTCTACAACCCGGAGGGGCAGACGCTGACCATCCGGCGGGGGACACGGCTGCTCACCTTCTATCCCCGGCTGGCCATCTTTGCCAAGGTGGACGGGGAGCAGGATGCCCTGGAGCAACTGAACTGGTTTCAGGCGCTCTGCAACGACCTCTGGCGGAGGCGAGAGGCGCTGACCCCACGTTTCGAGCGCCAGAGGCTTCTGGGGCCGCTGGATGTGTACGGCCTGCTTCCCCGGCTGAATTGCCGGGCCTGCGGAGAGGCGACCTGCATGGCCTTTGCCTTCAGCCTGCTCCTGGGATTCAAGGAACTGAAGGCCTGTCCGCGCCTGGATGAAGCGCCGTATTCCGAGGGCAAGCGACGCCTGGTCGAACTGTTCCAGGCGACGGGATGGGGCGGCCCTCCGGAGGAGCAAGGCCGGGGCGTCTGAGGGATAGCCGCATCACTTCCGCCAGGAGCAGGGAACCAGGCGTTGCACCCCGCAGCCGGGGCAGGGACCCTCCCGGCAATCGGGGGTGGTCTCTCCGCGCCAGGCCCGGCGGTATTCCCGCCAGAGAAAGGCCCGGCTGAGGCCGCAGGAGATATGCTCCCAGGGAAAGACCTCGTCGGCCGGGCGGGGGCGCTGGGCATAAAAAGCCGGGTCCAACCCCTCCCGGGCGAAGGCCTCCCACCAGCGTTCGGCCCGAAAGTGCTCCTGCCAGGCGTCGAAGCGGGCTCCGGCCCGCCAGGCGTTCTGGATGACCGGGGCCAGGCGGCGGTCGCCCCGGGAGAGGGCCGCCTCCAGCCGGCTGGCGGAGACATCCGGCCAGGAGAGTTCGATGGCCCGGTCGCGCAGGGAACGGCGGAGGAAACGGAGTTTCTCCTCCAGCACCTCGGGCGGGTCCTGGCCGGCCCACTGAAAAGGCGTGTGGGGCTTGGGCACAAAGGGGGCCACACTGACGCTCAGCCGGGCCCGCCGTCCGGCATGGCGGCGTCCGATGCGCAGGGCCTCCTGCACCATCTCGACGATCCCGGCCAGGTCGGCCTGCTCCTCCGTGGGCAGGCCGATCATAAAGTAGAGTTTGACCCGCTCCCACCCCCGGGAGAAGGCGGCCTCCAGGGTGGCGGTCAGGTCCTGTCGGCTCAACCCCTTGTTGATCACATCCCGCAGCCGCTGGGTGCCGGCCTCGGGGGCAAAGGTCAGGCCGGTGTGCCTCCGCCGGGAGAGGAGTTCGGCCAGTTCCACGGAGAAGGCATCCAGGCGCAGGGAAGGGAGGGAGATGGTCAGGCCGGATGCGGCGTGGTCCTCCTGCAACCCCCGTAGGAGTTCCGGAAGGCGGCTGTAGTCGCTGGTGCTGAAGGAGAGGAGGGAGACTTCCTCATATCCGGTGTGGGCCAGGAGTTCGCGCACGGCGGCGCGCACCTCTTCGGGCGGACGTTCGCGCACCGGCCGGTAGATCATCCCGGCCTGGCAGAAGCGGCAACCCCGGCCGCAGCCCCGCTGGATTTCCACCACCGCCCGGTCGTGCACCGAATCCACATAGGGCACCACCGGCCGGGTCACCGGCGGGGAAGCCGAGAGGTCGGGAAGCACCCGCTTGTGGACCCGACGGGGGATGTCCGGGCCTTCGGGGAGGATATGGGCCACAGTGCCGTCCGGATGGTACTCCACCTGGTAGAAGCGGGGCACATAGACGCCGGGGAGGCCAGCGGCCCGACGCAGGAAGGCCTCCCGGGAACCGCCCGAGGCCCGCACCTCCAGGAAAAGGTCCACCAGGTCGTCCAGGGCCTCCTCCCCTTCGCCGATGACGAAGAGGTCGATGAAGGCGGCCATCGGTTCGGGGTTATAGGCCCCGCTTCCGCCGGCGATGACCAGGGGGTGTTCCGGTCCCCGTTCCGCGGCCAGGAGGGGCAGGCCGGCCAGGTCGAGCATGTTCAGGACGTTGCTGTAGGTCAGTTCATAGGGCAGGCTGAAGCCCAGGAGGTCGAAATCGGCCAGGGGACGGCGGCTTTCCAGGCCGTAAAGGGGGATTCCCCGCCGGCGCATGGCCTCTTCCATGTCCACCCAGGGCATATAAACCCGGTCGGCCAGCAGACCCGGCCTCCGGTTCATGCGGTCGTAGAGGACCATCAGGCCCAGGTTGGCCATGCCGACCTCATAGAGGTCAGGGTAGGCCAGGGCCAGGCGCAGGCCGGCGCCCTCCCAGTCGGCGCGACGGGCATTCCATTCCCCCCCGATGTAACGGGCCGGCCGGCTTACGGTGGGCAGGATGCGTTCCAGTTCCTCCGAAAGCCGCTCAGGCCCGCTGCGGCCGCCCTTTTCCCCGCCGAGGCTCATTCGCGGAAGAACTCCACGACCTCCACTTCCTCTTCCGCACCGCCCAGCACCTCCACGATGCTGATGCGGTGCCAGGGGAGGTAAAACTCGGTTGCCCCCCGGCTGACGTAGGAAACGGGTTTGCCGTCGCGCTTGCGCGGGTTAGAAAAGTGCAGGAACTGGTCCTTGGGATCGGGCAAGGTTTCGGCATCGGCCAGAATCGGCTCCTCGCCGATCACGTGAATCAGCAGAGTGGTGGGCACCGTTTCCCTCCTCCGGGCTGGGTATGTAACGGCATGACGCCCGACTCAAACCTCTCGCTGGATCTTTTCCAAAATGACCCGCATGACCAGGTTGCCCAGGCGAATCTCGTCGCCGTCCTGAAAGGGCACGGGCAGGTGGGCGGTGAGGCGGTCGCGGTTCAGAAACGTCCCGTTCAGGCTGCCCAGGTCTTCCAGGTAGAACTCGTTGCCCCGGCGGATGATTCGGGCATGGCGGCGGGAGACGCCGGCCAGGTAGCCGTTGTCCGGGCCCAGGTCCACCTCCGGGAAGATGGCGCCGGCGGGGTCGCTCCGCCCGATCAGGATGACCTCCTGCGGCGGGCAGACGATCGTCCGGCCGCTGTTGAGCACAAGAAGGCGCAGTTCGGTGGGGGCGATATGGGCCGTGGTCCGGCCTTCCGAGGAGGTTGTCTCTGGAGAGGCGGGGGCGGGCCGGTCCCCCTCCGGCTGGACCTCCGGGGTGTGCCCGGTTCCCTCCCCGGCCTCTTCCGGGACGAGGCTGGCCCCGCATTCGGGGCAAAAGAGCGTTCCTTCCAGGACTCGATGGTGGCAATAAGGGCAGACGATCATCGTGCACCAGTCTCCTTGGGCTCCACCCCGTGCCGGCCCAATCGCCGGGTGCGGTAACGGATATCCTTCTTGCCGGCGGCGGAGGTCTGCCCCGTGCGTTGCAGCCGCCGGGTTTCCTCCTCGATCTTCCGGGCCAGTTCCTCCTCGCCCATCTGCACCAGTCGGGTGATCACCGAGGCCAGCCGTCGGGTGGCCTGCTCCAGATGTCCCCGGCGGACTTCCTGCCATGCCTGTTCCTGCAGGCGATAGGCGGTTACCTTCTCCAACGCCCGCCGCACCTTATCCGGGACCCCATCATCCACCTTTTCGGCCAGACAGGGCAGAGCCAGGTCGTACTCCTCCCGCCTCCGGATTCTCTCGCGGGGCAGGCGGTAGGAGAAGGACAGGTGCAGGAGGCGATGCCGACCTGGGGAAAGGGCGGGAAGGACGAGTTCGGCCAGAAAGACCTGGGGCTGGACGCCCAGCCATTCTCCCAGAGGCACCTCGTAGCCCTTTTCCCAGGTCTCGTGGAGCGGCAGGGGGGCGATCTCGGGCGACACCCGGAAGAGGTGCTGGACCTGCACCTGGGCGGCCGGCTGCAGGGTCAGGGCCATTTCCTGGGCCACGATGCCCTGAAGAAGGCGCATTTCCTCCTGGAACAGGGGAACGATGGCCTCTTCTCCGGCGATGTATTCGCTACGGCTGTTCCCGTGAGCGGCCATCGTGCTCAGGAGGTCCTCGTTCCACTCGCTTCCCAGCCCCAGAGCGGTGAGGCCGATGCCGGCCTCCTGGGCCTTGCGGGCCAGTTCGACGCAACGTTGCTCATCTCCATAGGTCTGGCCGTCGGTCAACAGAATCAGCCGGCGCACGCCGGAGAAGGCCACCACCCGAAACATCTGCTCCAGGGCCTGTTCCAGCCCCCGGCCCATCTCCGTCCCGCCGGAGGCCTGTACCTCCTCGATATGGGCGCGGATGGCGGCCGGGGTCTGCACCGGCTGCCGGGGGACGGTCACCGTGGCCCGGTCGTTGAAGGTGATCAGGCAGAAGTAATCCTCCGGGGTCAACTGGCCGACGATATAGCGGGCGGCCTCCTTGGCCTGGTGCAGCCGGTCTCCGCGCATCGAACTGCTGCAATCGAGCACCAGGCAGATGTCCAGCGGCAGGCGGATTTCCCCTCCCTCCCCATGGGCGGGGAGGAGTTCCACCAGAAGGTACAGGACCTGCTCTTCCGACAACGCCGGCAAACGCTGCCGGCTGGGAGTACAGTCCAGGCGAATGTCGCGTTCCATCGGCCTCTCCGCTATGGCCGGCCCCGGCCCTGAGATGATTATACCCCATCTCCGGGACTTTGTAAAGTTGCGCAAAAGGCGAAAATGGAGTATAATGAGAAGACAGAAACCTGGCGTAAGGCGGGGCGGCGTCCTTCCGGGGCATGTGAAGGAGGCAGGCCATGACGACGCTGGGGGCGCGGTTGCGTCGCTTGCGGCGTGAGCACGGCTGTACCCTGCAGGATGTCTCCAACGGCTCGGGTCTGACCCCGTCGTTCCTGAGCCGCCTGGAACGAGGCATTGTCAATATCTCGGTGGGCAACCTGCGCAAGGTAGCCGCCTTTTTTGGCGTGCCGATCACCTTCTTCTTCACCGAGGAGTTGTCCCCCCGGGGATTGGTGGTCCGGGCCGGCGAACGCCTGGTGCAGGAGGACGGGGAGGACATCCGGCGGGTCTCCCTCCTCCCGCCGGAGGCCGCCCATCTTCAGGCCGAGGTCGTCTCGCTGGCGCCCGGAGCGGCCGGCACGGCCGCGCTGACCGCCTCCGGTCGCGCCCTGTATTACGTCCTCGAAGGGGAACTGACCTGTAGCCCCGGGGGGCCGCTCATTCGCCTGGGCCGGGGCGATGTCCTTTACCAGCGCCGGCCGGCCGAGTTGCGCTGGTCCAACGAGGGTTGGGTACAGGTCCTGATCGTTTCCCTCCAGGCGGAGGAGAAATAGGAGAGAAGAGATGAGCCGTCCACCCCGTCAGATGCCCGCTTCCCCCTCGCCGGAAAAGTCCCCGCCGGTCGGACAGCGTTACCGCCGTCCCCGGCAGCGCGATTCCACCCTGGCCTCGTTCACCGATGAGAGGCAGTACCGCCACGTGCGGGGAGAACTGGTGCGCATCGCTCTCCTGGCCCTGGCTCTCTTCGGCAGCCTGATTCTGCTGCGAATCCTCTCCGCGGCCCTGGGGTTTCTGCCATAGAGAGGGACACCGATGGCCGAGAAAATCCTGATCGTCGAGGACGATCGCCACATCGTCACCCTGGTGCGCTACGTCCTGGAACGGGAGGGCTACCAGGTGCAGGTGGCCCGGGATGGGGTGGAAGGGCTGGAGATGGCCCGGGAGTTCCTCCCCGACCTGGTGGTGCTGGACCTCAATATGCCCCGCATGGATGGGGTGGAGATGTGCCGTCGGCTCAAGTCCGAACAGAACCCCCTGGTGATCTTCCTGACCGTACACACCGAGCGGGAGGCCATGGCCCGGGGCTATCGGGCCGGAGCCGACGATTACATGCTCAAGCCGTTCGAACTGGGGGACCTGCTGTCCCGCATCCGGGCGCTTCTGGAGCGGCGGAGGCAGGAAGCGGCCGGCCGGCCCCCTTCACCACCCCTCCAGGAGGGCGGGGAGGCTCCGGGCAACGTCGTCCCGTAGGATGACCGCCGCGTAAGGGTCGGCCCAGGTGGCCTCCCGGTTGCAGAGAATCAGGGGAGCACGGGCCTGGACGGCCAGCCAGGGGAGTTCGGCGGCCGGCATGACCACCAGGGAGGAGCCGACCACCAGCAGCAGGTCGCAACGGGCGATTTCCTGACGGGCTTCCTCCAGGACATCCGGCGGCAGCATTTCCCCGAAGAGGACCACGTCCGGCTTGATCAGGCCGCCGCAGGAGCAATGGGGGACCTCCCCGGTTTCCAGAAAGCGTTCCAGAAGGGGATAGGCCTCGGACCCTGCCCCGCAGCGCAGGCAGTGGGCCGTCTGGCAGTTTCCATGCAATTCCAGGACCCGGCGGGAGCCGGCCTTCTGGTGCAGCCGGTCGATGTTCTGGGTGACCACGGCCTGCAGGGTGCCGCGTCGTTCCAGTTCGGCCAGGGCCTGGTGGGCCGGGTTGGGCTGGGCGGCGAACATCTGCCGGGCCGAAGCGCCGTACCAGCGGTAGAAAGCGGCCGGGTCGCGCCGAAAGGCCTGGATGGAGGCCACCTGCATGGGGTCCACCCGGCTCCACAGCCCCGTCCCTGGGGAGCGGAAGTCGGGGATGCCGGAGGGGGTGCTGATGCCGGCCCCGGTCAGGGCCACGGCCCGGCGGCTTTTCCGGAGCAGGGCAATGGCCCGGGCATAGACCTCCTCCGACACCGTCCTACCTCCTTTCCGAGGGCCGGCCGAGCAGGGCCACCGCCCAGGCGGCCAGACCCTCCCCCCGTCCCAGCGCCCCCAAGCCCTCGTTGGTGGTCACCTGGATGCCGACTTCCTGGAGGGACAGGCCGAGCCGCTCGGCCAGGCGGGCACGCATCATCGGGACAAAGGGTCCCAGGCGCGGCCGCTCGGCCACCAGGACGGCGCTGACCTGCCGGGGGGACCAGCCGGCCGCGGCCAGCATCTCCACCACCCGCTCCAGAAGGGCCAGGCTGGAGGCATCCTTCCAGGCCGGATCTTCCGGGGGGAAGTGCGTGCCGATGTCGCCCAGGCCGGCCGCCCCCAGCAGGGCGTCCATCACCGCATGGGTGAGGACGTCGGCATCCGAGTGGCCTGCCAGGCCCCGCGGCGAGGGCACCTCCACGCCGCCCAGAATCAGGCGCCGGCCGGCCCGCATCCGGTGGACGTCATAGCCCAGGCCGATGCGGAGGAAAGTTCCCCCCGAAAGGCTCTGCTCCTGGATTCGCCAGACCTCCTCGGCCCGGCGCAGGTCCCCGGCCGAGGTCACCTTGAAGTTGTCCACCTCGCCCGGGAAGATGGCCACCGGATGGCCCAGGGCTTCCAGGAGGGCGGCATCGTCGGTAAAGGTCTGGGGGCTGGAGGCAAAGTGGCGATGGGCCTGGCGGATGAGGGAGAGGCGAAAGGTCTGCGGCGTCTGCACGCTCCACAGCGCCTCCCGGGGGAGGGTCTCTTCCACCAGGCCGGCCGGGGAGGCCCGCTTGACCGTGTCGGCCAGGGGCAGGCCCGGCACGGCCGCTCCCACCGCGGCCGCCGCCTCCAGGCCTCGCTCCACCAGGTCCGGGGTGAGGAAAGGGCGGGCTCCGTCGTGGATGAGCACCCAACCCTCGCCTTCCAGCACCTCCAGCCCCAGGCGCACCGAATCCTGTCGCCGGGGGCCGCCGGTGCAAAAGCGTACCCGTTGCCAGCCGCGTTCCTGGGCCAGTTTCCGGCCCTCCTCCATCCGTTCCGGGCGCAAGACGACCACGGCCTCGTCCACCAGGGGGGAGGAAAGCAACCGTTCCACGGTGCGGGCCAGGAGCGGTACGCCGGCCAGCGGGGAGAAAAGTTTATCCCGTCCCCCCATCCGTCGGCTCTGGCCGGCGGCCACCACCAGGCCGAAGACGGCTTCCCCGCGAAACACCCCTCTACCTCTCCTCCGGACCGCTGCGGGGGGTCAGGTGGGCAAAGACGATTCGGCCGGCCGTCGTCGGCAGGAGCCGGGAGACGGTCACGTTGACCTTTTGCCCGATGTAGGCACGGCCCTCGTCCACCACCACCATGGTGCCGTCGTCCAGGTAGCCGACCCCCTGGCCGTACTCCTTGCCCTCGTGCACCAGTTGCACGGTCAGTTCCTCGCCGGGTTGAACGATCGGGCGCACCGCCTGGGCCAGGTCGTGGATGTTCAGGACGGCGACGCCCTGGAGTTCGGCCACCCGGTTGAGGTTGTAATCGGTGGTCAGAATGGGGCAGCGGTACAGGCGGGCCAGTTGGATGAGTTTCCCATCCACATCGGCGACCTCCTCCACCTCCAGGTCGATGATGCGGATGGGGACCAGGGCCTCTTTTTGCAGCCGGTTGAGCACATCCAGCCCCCGGCGTCCCCGCTTGCGCCGGAGGAGGTCCTCGGAGTCGGCGATGCGCTGGAGTTCGCGCAGGATGAAGCGGGGCACGATGAGGGGGCCGGTGATAAAGCCGCTGCCGGCCAGGTCGGCGATGCGGCCGTCGATGATGGCGCTGGTGTCGAGGAGGATGCCGGCCGGCGCCGGCCCGTGGAGGCCCAGGGCCTCCCGCCGGCCGGCCACCAGGCTGTAAATCTCGCTCTTGCGCACCAGGGCGATGGAGGCGCCGATGTAGCAGAGCAGGATGCTGGCGATGAAGGGAAGGAACTGGCCCAGGGGCGGAGGGAGCAGGGAAAGGGGCAGGGCCAGAAGGGCCGAGATGACCAGCGAGACCAAAAGGCCCAGGGCGACGGCGATCAGGTCTTCCACGGCTACCGTGCGCAGCCGGTTGCTCAGGTGGCGGATGGGCACGATGGTCAGGGAGGGGGTGATGAGCAGCCCCAGGCCGGCTCCGGCCAGGGTCAGGATGGCGATATAGCGCCAGTCTTCGCCACGGACGGGCGTCCCGGATAGCGACAGGGCGATCCACAGGCCCAGGATGCCGAACAGGAACATGCCCAGGATACGCACCCAGAAGGTGGCGCTGACCAGCGGTTCCGAAGCGCGTGGTTTTTTCCGGCCCTGTCTTTCCAAATCCATACCCCCGGGCCAAGTCAGGCCCTATCACGAGATCTGATCATACCATACCCGTTGTCCCCCGTCAAAGACGGTTTTGCCTCGAGAGCGCGCGCCGTTGGTTTTCTGCGCCATTCCCGGCCTCTGCCTCCGATTCACCCATCAAGGCCCTTGGGAGGGGCGGGTTTCTTGAACAAACCGGATCGTAAGCCGACATAGCGTAGCAGACCATCTGAACCCTCTGCACCCGCCTTCCCACCGCCGGCCGGCGAACGATGGGGCCGATGGAAATCGTCCTCCCTCCAGGCGTCGGCCTACGCCGACGCTTTCCGTCCCCAGGCCGGCCGCCAAGCCCGTAGGGGTGGGTTTCAAACCCGCCCCTACTTCCCCCGACCGCGCCTTCTTTGGCCTCCTGAGGCCCCTACTCTACCACGATCCGACAATGCCCAACAAACCCGCCCTAGATGGCGGGCGCCCTTGCCTCGAGACTGACCGGCCTGGCCTTCGCAGGTACGGTTCTCGAACCGCCCGCGCCGGATGGCATGGGCCGACCAGGGTTCGCAGGGACCCACACCCGTGAACTTGGGGGGCCCCTGTCGGAACCGGCCGGCAGGGGCCCCCAAGGGCGGAGAACGGACCCCTAGGGCACGACAAGGCTATCACGGGTTTCGGCGTTGGCGCTGGGGTCATAGACCAGGGAGGGGTGGGTGACGTTGGTGACCTCGGAGGTATAGGTCCCCGTCAGTTTGGACTTGACGCTGAAGGTGACCTTGCCGTTGCTTCCCGTGGTCCCCGAACCGGTGGCGGTGGAGCCGTTGGGCAGGGTTGTCCTCAGGGAGACGGTGGCTCCGGATACCGGCTGGCCGGCGGCATCCACGATGGTTACGGTGGTGTAGACGGTGAAGGTGGTGCCCTTTTTGGTGTAGGACATGTCGATGGCCGAGACGTGCATGGTTCCCCCACCGCCGCCCCCGTAGACTACGTAGTTGGCCGCATAGCCGACCTGGGAAGTGCCATAGGCGATGCGCATGTAGCCCTGTTCGCCCCAAGAGGTACCCCAGGAGTTGCGCAGAATCCAGTAGCCGCCGGCGTCATCCCAGCCGACCAGGACGATGGCATGGTTGACCTGACGGCACGGCACCGGGTCGGTGAAGATGCCGCCCGTATAGGCCTGGAAGTACCTGTCCACGCAGACGGCTGCGGCCACGGGGCCGTAGTTATAGATGGCGTTCTTGATCGCGTCCACCGAAGGCACATTGTTGCTGCTGCCCACATAGGCCCAGTCGGCGATCTTTTCATGATGGGGGTGAGGCGGGTTGCAGGGCACATCGGAGGCCTGGTAACGGAAATCGTTCTCATAGACCGCACCGGCATCCGGCTCTCCCGGCGGGATTTTCCACTCGTGGTAGTCGTGGGCGAACCAGCCGCCGTTGCAGCCCCAGCCGTCGGTGTTGCAGGAGACCAGGTACTGTTCGGAAAGGTCCCGGGAGGTGTTGTCGTGAATCAGGAGGGCCGATTCAAAAGGACCCACCGTGCCAAAGGCCCAGCAACTTCCGCAGTTCCCCTGGTCCCGAATCTGGGTGCATTTGCCCTGGGCACACCAGTTGAAGGAAGAGGGGAGGGAGGTGGTGCCGCCCCCAGAGGAGAGGTTCTGCCTGGGTGAGGTGGCCGGGGCTGGTTCCTCCGGCAGCGGGGCAGGCTGGCGAACCCGCACCTGGAGAGAAAAGGTCTGCGCCGGGGCCACCCCCTTCTCCCAGGGCCGGGTATAGGCCAGATGGAGCGTGGTCTGTCCCTCACCGACGCCGGCGAAACGCAGAATCTGGGTCCCGGGAGCGCCGAGTAAACCCGTGGAGGGCACCCATTCCCAATCGCCAACCTGGCGCAGGATGGCCGCGTCCATCTCCTGTACGGCCCAACTGTAGCCGGTGGAGGGGTTGCACTCCAGGCTGACGACCAGAACCTGGCTGCCCACCAGTTCGACCTGCCGGCCGTTCTCCGTCTGGCTCACGTGGACTTCGCCCGGTGCTGACGCCCCAGATGGACTGGCCATCGCGGGAATCCCCCCGATCAGCAGAAGCGCCACCACCGCAACGAAGGGAGCCATCCATTGCTTTTTCATTTTTGCACTTCCTCCTGCCGTTTCAGGCAAACTCCACTCACCGACACCTCGTCAACGTTCAGGAATTCAGGTGCATAGGCCACCTCCTCGGGTTTCAGGAGAAACTTTCGCAAGGGGATTCCCAAATTCACTTTACACCCGAGGAGAGGAGGAAGTCAATAGTACTTTTGGGGGATTTTCTCTACGGCCTCCCGGGCTGCCCGAAGGTTGCTCAGGGGCGTGGTCAGGAAGAGCACGCAGCCGGTGCCGACGATGAGCCGCCGGCCGGCCGTCTGTTCCAGGGCCTCCTGCACCTCGGCCTGCACCTCCTCCGGCGTCCCCCGCACCATCGTCTCCAGCCGATGGAGTCCGCCGATCAGCGCCCCGGGGAAGCGTCCCAGGGCTTCTTGTAGCGAGGGCGGGGTTTCCCGGTCGTGCCAGTTGATCGCCTGCACCGGGTAGTCGGCCACCAGGTCGAACATGAGATGGTCGCCGTGCAGGTGGAGCACGTTGAACCAGAGGCCCTGGGCGGCGGCCAGGAGGCGCAGGTCGTAGGGCCGGCCGAATTCCCGATACTCGGCCTCGCTCAGGAGGTCGTAGGTGGCGTGTTGCAGGGCCAGGAAGATGCCGGCGATGCCGGTGGCGCGGGCCGCCTCGATGTAGCGCACCGTGGTCTCGGCGATCGTTTCCAGGCCGGCCCGGACCGCTTCCGGGTGCTGGCGCAGGTCGGCCAGGAGGCGTTCCCCGGCCAGGTTTTTGGCCTGGGCCAGCGGGCTGAAGACCGTCTGGATAAAGGGCACCTCCTCCCCCACGGCCCGGCCGATCAGCGAGAGCGCCCGCAGGCTTTCGCCCAACATACCCCGGCGCACGTCCAGAATCGGCAGGCGAAGCCAGTCCTCCGGCTGTTGGATAACCCGCCGGCCCCAGGCCCGAACCCCCTCCTCATGGCCCAGGTAGCGCGATTCGGCCCCCCAGTCCAGGAGACAGTAGTTGCTGGCGGGCATGCACTTGATGAAATCCAGGTCATAGGCCCGTTGAAAGTCCAGGGTGGAACGGGCCAGTTCCCCGGCCCGCTGGTCGTCGCCGGGCCAGTGCCGCCAGAAGGCGATGGCCGGCCGGTCCACCGCCTCCCCGGCCACCGTCGCCTCCAGCCGTTCCCGTTTGCTCATGCGTTTCACCTGGCCACAACCTCCGGTTCCACTTCCAGCCAGAGGCCGAAGCGGGCATAGACGGCCTCCCGAATCTCCTCGGCCAGGGCCAGGAGTTCCCCCGTCGTCCCTCCGTAGTTGACCAGGGCCAGGGCGTGGCGGGGGGGGGGGGCGGCCCCCCCCCCCCCCCCGCCCCCGGGGGGGGCGGCCCGCCCCCCCCGCCCCGCGGGCGGGGGCCCGGCCCCCCCCCC
>Ga0078972_1002603_pt3 | contig 42920 bp, 43 predicted proteins | sample YelNatPaOPGAMG01_FD_67568 | JGI IMG/M metagenome (GOLD analysis project Ga0078972, IMG submission 67568) | Hot spring thermophilic microbial communities from Obsidian Pool, Yellowstone National Park, USA - OP-RAMG-01 (SPADES assembly) (version 2) | ecosystem: Environmental > Aquatic > Thermal...
CCCCCAGAAACCTTGCGGAATTTATATTTTCATAAGGAATTATAAGCTTTTTATTTAATTTTTTGGCAAGAATTCCTAATGCTATAACGCCGTTAACTTTCTTTATTTTGCCGTTTAAGGAAAGTTCTCCGGCAATAATATAATCGTTTAAATTTAACGCGCATTTAATCAAACCGGCAGATATCAGTATTCCTAAGGCTAACGGCAGGTCGAAAACGGGACCCTCTTTTCTTAAGTCTGCAGGAGCCAGATTTATAGTAATCTTTTTAACAGGGTATACGAAACCGGAATTTTTTATTGCGGCTTTGACTCTGTCTCTTGCCTCTTTAGTAGAAATATCGGGAAGACCGACTATCATAATTCCCGGTATTCCGTTAGCCATAAAAATTTCTACATTGACTAAAACAGCATCAATGCCGATGAAAGTAGCGCTGTTAAGAGATGTGACCATCAAACAATATCCTTTTACAATAATTTAGCGTATCTTTATTATTATAAAAAGATATTATTTCAGAATTATGAAGGATATATTACAATCGCGTTAAATTTTTGTTGCATTTCTGTTAAGCTATACTTTCCAACCCTTATCCAGCGCAAGTTTATATAATTCCGCCATTGCGTCTTTTACGCTTTTTAAATCTTTAAGGAGGGTTGCGGAAACTATATAGTCGAAAGCATCCTCGTAAAATTCTTTGAAATCGCCAATTATATTCATCGATCCTTCAAAATCGGTTCCGGGTAAAAATAAATAGACAAGATTATTTTTAACCGATACAACATCCGAGTCTCTTAAGACTCCTTCTAAAGTTTTTATAAAATCGTCGTTGTATTTTGCTATATTAAGGATCGTCAGTCCCACATAGTTGATAGAAACTATGTCTTCGGCAAGTCCAAGCTCTTTTTTGATTCTTCTCATATTAGACACGGAATGCTCCAAAACTGTTTCAAAATATTCAAACGGAATAATTTTTGCCATATTCGACTCCTTAATATATGATTATATATAATTATTTTATACTATATTATATCAGAAAAAATATCTGAAAATAGCTTTTTCGGCTACACCGCCGCCTTCTATCCTCCAGACCGGATTTTCTATTACGAGGGCGGATAACGCTATTTTCTTTCCTTTCATCTCGCCGAACCCCGCGAACCATTGATAGAGCCCTTTAGGATTATTGCCGGATATCGTTCCCGTTTTACCTCCGGTAATAACTCCGGGAAGCATATATCTTCCGGATGTGCTGTAGAAATCCGCATGGGCTATCCCTTTAGTAATGGTCGCTATCATCATCCGCTTTAAAACCGCCGCTGTTTTAACCGTTATCGGAACGCTTAGGACTTTAGGTTTTTTATGCATATATACTACTTTACCGGATGAAGATATAATTTCTTTTATTATATACGGTTCGACTATTTTACCTCCGTTAACCACGGAACCTGCGATTAACGCTGCAAGGAGCGGGGTTATTTTTACGTTTTTGAAACCTGCTCCCGTAAGTTCTAACTGATAAAATTTTCTTGGAATATATGCTTTGCTTTCATGAAGACTCAAAATGAAAGGTATTTTCCTGTTGAAATAAAATTTATTAAAATAATCGGTTAATAGTTTCCTGCCTACATAATATCCGGCAACTTTGCCGAAAGCAACATCGCATGATTTTGCAAAAGCCTGCTTAAAGGATATGGTATTAGACCCAGTACTTATATTCTGTTTCCAATACTTCTTATCTGTCCCATACATTGTTCCATTAAAGCAAATATTAAGTCCCGGGTAAAAACCTTTTGATTCTATCGCGGCTGAAGCTGTTATTATTTTAGCTAACGAACCCGGAGGATAAGCGATAAGAGGGGAGATTTCATCGGACATATTTTTATTATTAGAATAAGATGCAAAACCCAGCACTGCTCCCGTATCGGGATTTACGGCGGCTAAAACCCCGAAAGGAACCGAATATTCTTTAAAAATCTTTTCAGTCTCCTTTTGCACCGCCGGGTCAAGTGTGTAAACCACGGTATAGCCGCCTATTTTTTGAACATAGCGGCCATCCATAACAGTTTTAAATACAGGAGGGTTATACTTGAAATATTTCTTTAACGATCCGGCAGATTTAACATCGGCGATATCGAAATCAGAATTAGAAAATTTTTTGCCGGACAAACCGTCTTTAATAAATACTATAGGTCTGATTCCAGTTCCTTGCACTTTTTTATTTGCGGCAAGAAAAACAGTTTTTCCGTAAAAATAAAGCACGGAAGATCCGTAAAAAAGTAAAACTGCAAATGTAATTATTGCTGTATATTTTATAAGATTGATAAATTTGTTTTTTTTGCCTTTTTTTCTATTAAGCGTTTTTTGATATGATTTCCAATCTTTTATTCTTTCCATTCCCTTTTTATAGTTATTTTGAATTTTTACCGCCTACTATTATTGAAGGAATTCTAAGGGTAGGCTGGGCATCTGCTACAGGAACTCCCTGTCCGTCTTTTCCGCATGTGCCTATTCCGAAACCCAAATCGTTTGCCACCATATCGATATTTTGTAATATCTCCGGTCCGTTTCCCATAAGGGTAGCGCCGCTGACTGCCTCACCTGCGACCCCGTTCTTTATAACATAGCCTTCCATAACGTCGAATACGAAATCTCCGGTAACGGTATTTACCTGTCCTCCGCCCATTTTTTTTACGAAAATGCCGTTATCTACGCTTTTTATAATATCTTCCGGATTGGATTTTCCCGGGGCAATCATGGTATTAGACATTCTGACTATCGGAACATGCTCGTATGACTGCCTCCTGCCGTTGCCGGTCAGTTCATATCCGTATTTGATATTTGAAAGCCTGTCCGACATATATTTTTTAAGGATGCCGTTCTCGACCAGAACATTCCTGCCGGAATAGGTTCCTTCATCGTCAAACCTGTAAAAACCGCGTTTACCGGCTAAGGAAGAATCGTCTATAACGGTTATCAGGTTAGATGCAACCTGTTCCCCTATTTTACCCGAATATACGCTTAAACCGTTTCCGGCAATATCAGCCTCCAAACCGTGTCCTATTGCCTCATGTATCATAGTGCCTCCTGCTTCGCTTGATAATACGACGGGCATAGTTCCGGAAGGCGCAAACGGGGCTTCGAGCTGGGTCAATGCTCTGCTTAAAGCTTTTCGCGCAATATCTTCCGGAGCGTTTTTATCGAAAAATTCAAATCCGATAAACCCTCCCGCAGATTCATAGCCTACCTCAACTCTCTCTCCGTTTGAAACTACTGTATGCACAAGAAACGCAAGATTCTCTCTGAAGTCTTTTACGAAATCTCCCTCGGAATTTATTATCATCACGTCCTGCCTGTAATCCGAATAGGTAATATTGACCTGAACGACCCTTTTATCGAATTCCCATGAATATTTAACGGCAGGCTCGACCTTTTTTAACTTTTCGTCTATAGAAACGCCTGCAATATCCTTTATTATATTAAAATCTATTTTCGGCTGTTTTTCGTTAAAATTTAAAGATTTAACAAACCCGGCGTTTTTATAGTCTTTTTTATTAATATCGACTGCGGCGGCTTCCTTTAATTCTTTTGCAATATTTATTAAATTATTTTCTTCAAGGTTATTAGTATAAGCATAATATGTTTTTTTATTTGAGATAAGCCTTAACCCTGCGCCCTGAATCATCCCGTTAATAGCTTTTTCAAGTCTTTTGCCCTCGTTCGATAATAAAGTGGAAATCTTGGATTCTATAAAAATATCTGCGAAATCTTCGTCGCTAAGGCGGGCGCTTTTGATAATTGCATTATAATCTATATCGTTTAAATTCATTTCTGTCCTCTTTAATGTTATATACAAGATAATATAATATCAAAAACTGCGTTTTCAGACAAGACCGAATGTCATATGTCTCTTGTGAAATTGACTTTTATGCCTTTTTTTCTTAAAATAAACCTTATGGACGATACCTCTCTCTACATAAATCTCGAAAGATTTAAAAATAATAATCAGCCGCAGACATCGTTAACGAAAATAAACAGTATTTTAATGCCGAAGGTTTATTCAGCCATCTGTCTTCAGGGGGAAGCGACTTAGATTGGACTAATTTTCAGATAGCTAATTTTAAAAAAATGGTTTCTTTTTTTATTAAAACCGGTATTAAGCCTTTGTACACACATATAAGCGCCAGTTCTGCCCTTATGAACGGCAAAATATGCGAAGATTATTCAAATGCCGTCAGACCCGGAATTATGCTCTACGGATTTAATCCGAATACGCGCATAGGTGAACCGGAATATTCAGCATACGCGGATAGGGAAAAAAACGATACCGACGATACCGATGCCTACGGACTCAAACCGCTGATGACTCTAAAATCCAGGGTTTTGCAGATTAAAAAAGTTAAAAAAGGCGGTTTCGTTTCTTACGATAATACTTTTAAAGCGCCTGCCGATATGACTATCGCAATAATTTCGGCAGGTTACGACAACGGCATACCGAGGCTTATGTCCAATAAAGGCAGGGTTTTAATAAACGGTAAATTCGCGCCTATAAAAGGCATTGTAACTATGAATCTGATTATGGCGGACGTAACGAAAATACAGGGAATAAAAGCCGGCGATGAGGTAATCATAGCGGGGAAAAGCGGCAAAAACGAAATTACTATTCAAGAAATTGCCGAAATAGCGCAAACAATTCCATACGAAATATGCCTAAATTTCGGAAAATCGAATAAAAGAATTTTTAAGTCTCTTTGATTTTATCAAGACCGTTTAAATTTTGTGTCAGTCTGCCTGTTCAATAAGTAATGACGAAGTTTTGATTTTAATTCCCTTTTTTGCGAAAGCGAGATTGCTTCGTCGCTAACGCTCCTCGCAATGACAGGACTGTGTCATTGTTTTAAATTCCCCTTTTTTAAAAGGGGTGGTAATTTGCCTGCTAAATAGACAACAGATGCGTATTTGCTTTTAAATTCCCTTTTGCGAAAGCGAGATTGCTTCGTCGCTAACGCTCCTCGCAATGACTGGATACTGACTAACGCTCCTCGCAATGACTGGACTGTGTAATTGTTTTTAATTCCCCTTTTTTAAAAGGGGTGGCATTTTGCCTTTCGGAGAAAGGCAAAATGACGGGGTATTTCTAATAAAATAATTCAATTATAATTCAGACTGATACTAAATTTTAAACGGTCTTGATTTTAAATTTCAAATTATTGAACTGCGTTGACTTCTTTGACTCCCGGAATGCGTTCTTTAAGAAGGCGTTCGATTCCCCCCTTAAGTGTCATTATAGAACCCATACAGTGGGCGCATGCTCCTTTAAGCCTCACGTCCACAGTGCCGTCGTCATGTATATTTACCAGCTCAACATCTCCGCCGTCATACTGCAATGAAGGTCTGATTTCATCGATAACCTTGGATACTTCTGCTTTATCTAAAGCCATAAATCCTCCTGTTTTATATAAATAAATATGCTGTATATGTCTTTAATTATAGTATATATTATAATATTAAACATATTTAATGTCAATTATCTCGAACTCCTTAACACCGTTAGGAACGTTTATTCTTGCTTCGTCGCCTATGCATTTTCCAATAAGAGCCTTAGCTATGGGAGAGTTTATTGAAATTTTTCCTTCTTTAACATCGGATTCGGTGTCTCCGACTATTTTATACGAAACTTCTTTATCGGTATTCAAGTCAAGCAATTTTACTGTTGCTCCGAATACTATTTTTTCTTCGCAAATTTTAGATACGTCTATAATCTGGGCGCGCGCGATTTTGTCTTCAAGCTCCATAATTTTGCCCGTCAAAAAACTCTGTTTTTCTTTTGCGGAATGATATTCCGCATTTTCCGATAAATCTCCATGAGCTAAAGCCTCTTCGATAGCTTTAATATTTGCCGGTCTTTCTACCGATTTTAACCTCTTTAGTTCTTTAACTAAATTTTCGTATCCTTCTTTCGTGATATAAAAAGTTCTTTCGTTTCCCGCCAATTAAACCACCTCCCGATAGATAACGAACTAAACGAGACTGTTTAAAATTTCGTGTCAGTCTGAATTATAGTTGAGATTTTTATTATAAATACCCCGTCCCGTCATTGCATTTATTAATTATATACCTTTGTAATAATCCTGCAACGCTTTAACGGATAAATTATTTTCTTTAAGCGCCCTGATTGCCATACATGCGGCTGTAGCGCCCCTCATAGTCGTATAATACGGAAGAGAAAACTCTATGGCGCTTCTTCTTATTATATACGAATCCTCAAGGGATTTTTTACCTCTCGGCGTATTGAAAATCATAGAAATTTCTTTATTCTTAAGAGCGTCTATTATATGCGGACGGCCTTCTTTCACTTTATTTATTCTTTTATTCTTAATACCGGCTTTATCGAGTTCTTCCGACGTTCCTTTCGTGGCAAGTATATTTAAGCCGGATTTTATCAATGATTCGCCAAGTTCTTTCAAATATTTTTTGTCTTCGTCCTTAACACTTATTAGAACGTTTCCCGAAAGGGGCAAATTCTGCCCGGCGGCAATCTGCGATTTTGCGTAAGCCATTCCAAAGCTCGAGTCTATTCCCATAACTTCCCCGGTTGACCTCATTTCAGGACCGAGCATAGGGTCAACATTTGAAAATTTGGAAAACGGAAACACGGCTTCCTTAACACAATAATAGTTAATATTAAACGACCGTCCCAGTCCGAAATTTTTAAGCTTTTCTCCGAGAAGAATCTTAGTCGCTAATTTTGCTAAAGGAACTCCGGTGGCTTTTCCTATAAACGGAACGGTTCTCGATGCTCTGGGATTAACCTCTATTATGTATATTTCATTATTCTTTACCGCATACTGAATGTTTACAAGCCCTTTGACGTGAAATTCCCGGCATATTATTTCCGTAATATCTTTGATTTTTTCCACTGCATTAGCATCCAGAGAAAATGCTGGCAGAGAACAAGCGCTGTCACCGGAATGCACGCCCGCTTCTTCTATATGTTCCATTATTCCGGCAATATAAACTGATTCCGTATCGCTTAAAGCATCTACATCAACTTCTATGGCATCTTCCAGAAATTTATCTATTAATATCGGAAACGAAACGTCCTGCAGAAATATTTTTTTAATATATTCGGTAAGTCCGCTTTCGTTATATATTATTTCCATCGCCCTTCCGCCCAGAACGTAAGAAGGCCTTAATAAAACCGGAAATCCTATTGCCCCCGCCTTTTCGTATATCTCTTCACCGTTGAACGCCATAGCGCTTTCGGGCTGTTTAAGCTCCAATTTATTTATTATGTTTTTAAACTTTTCCCTATCCTCCGCTATATCTATATATTTAAAAGCAGTACCAAGTATTTTGATGCCTTTTGAGTCAAATTTTTTCGCTAATTTCAAAGGCGTTTGCCCACCGAACTGCAATATAACCGGAGGATTATTTTCGGCTTCGCAGATTGCCGCAGTATCTTCAAAAGTTAACGGTTCAAAATAAAGGCGCGACGATGTATCGTAATCGGTGGAAACGGTTTCGGGATTGCAGTTCAGCATAATAGACGAATAATTATTTTCTTTCAAAGCAAACGAGCAATGGACGCAGCAATAATCAAATTCTATGCCCTGCCCTATTCTGTTTGGACCGCTTCCAAGTATGATAACTTTTTCGTTTTCAAGAGGCTTGATTTCGTTAAATTTATCGTAAGACGAATACATATAGGGGGTAGCCGCTTCGAACTCTGCCGCGCATGTATCGACTTTTTTAAATACTCGCGTTATATTATTCTTCACGCATAATTCATCTATAATTTTTTCGGTTTTTTCTATTAAAGCAAGCGCTTCTTCATCTTTTTTCAGATATTCCTCCGGAGAAATATGGCTGCCGTCTGCTTTCCTTGCAATCAATTTTGCGATTATTCTGTTTGAAAAGCCGTATTCTTTAGATTCTTTTATAAGCTCAATATCTTCTGTCGGATTGGACGAAAGGAACAGTTTTTTCTCCTGTTCGACTATCTGCTTAATCTGATTGAGAAACCATTTATCGACTTTAGAAAATTCATTTATTTCTTCGACCGTAAAGTTCAGCCTTAAGGCATCGGTTATTAAAAACAATCTTTTAAAATCGTTGTTCTTGAGCAAAGATTTTATTTCTTCTTTAATAACTTCGCAATCCTGTTTGTTTTCTTCCGCGCCGTAAGACAAATCGAGACCGTAAAGCGATTCTATCCCGTAATACCCGTTTTCTAAAGACCGGGCGGCTTTCTGCACAGATTCGCAGAACGTCCTGCCTATAGCCATTACTTCGCCGATCGATTTCATATGGGTCGTAAGAGTGCTGTCGGTTTGGGGGAACTTTTCAAAATTGAACCGCGGTATTTTGGTTACCACGTAATCTATAGACGGCTCGAAACATGCTAGCGTTTTTTTTGTTATATCGTTGGTAATTTCATCTAAAGTATATCCAACGGCAAGCTTAGCGGCAATTTTCGCTATAGCGAACCCGGTAGCTTTGGATGCCAGACTGGAGCTTCTCGAAACCCTCGGATTCATTTCTATAACGTAAACTTCGTCGGAATCAGGATCTAAAGCAAATTGGATGTTGGAACCGCCCGTCTCCACACCTATTTCGTCCATTATTTTTATCGAATAGTCCCTGAGTTTTTGCAGGTCTCTGTCGTTTAGAGTTTGGACGGGTGCGACGGTGATAGAATCGCCGGTATGAATCCCCATGGGGTCGAGGTTTTCTATAGAGCAGATTATAATAGTGTTTTTATTTTTATCGGTCATTACCTCAAGTTCTACTTCCTTAAATCCGATAGCAGACTTTTCGATTAATATTTCGCTTATAGGACTTAAATTTATTCCGTTTGAAGCAATTTCGGCAAATTCGTATATATTATAAGCGATGCCTCCCCCGCTTCCGCCGAGCGTAAAAGAAGGTCTTATAATTACCGGGAAACCTATGCTTTTCTGAACTTCGTACGCTTCTTCCATATTATTGGCAAAGCCGCCCTGCAAAACCGGAATGCCTATTTTTTCCATGCTTTTCTTAAAATATTCCCTGTCTTCGGCTTTTTTAATAGCATCTATATTTGCTCCAAGAATATTCAAGCCGTATTTTTGTATGATTCCAGAATCAAAGAGCTCCAAAGTAATATTAAGAGCCGTTTGTCCTCCGAGCGTCGGCAGTATACTGTCCGGTCTTTCTTTTTCTATTATTTTTGCGACAAAATCTTTGGTCAGCGGTTCGATATAAGTTTTGTAGGCATAATCCGGGTCGGTCATTATAGTAGCGGGATTGGAATTTACGAGAACAACCTCGTATCCCTCTTCGGATAAAGCTTTTGCCCCCTGAGTCCCTGAATAATCAAATTCCGCCGCCTGTCCGATAATTATGGGACCCGATCCTATTATTAAAATTCTTTTAATGTCCGTTCTCTTAGGCATATTTTATTTTTTTTTAATTATATTATATTTATATCGTTTATATCGTTCTGAAAAAAACCCGTTAGATCATTGTTTATTAATTCCTCGACTGCCGCCGAATATTCTGTTTCCGTAATCTTTCTGTTTAATCTGCCGTCGTATTCCGCTTTATAGGCAGGGAAATACTGGCTCATAAGGCTTACCGGAACGTCTCTGCCGAGCTCTTCGGCTATAAATCTGAAAGAATCCGCGTATCCGCTTATGTTTGCAGGCAGTACAAGATGCCTTATCAAAATGCCCGAAACGGCAATTCCGTATCTGTTTACTCTCAGTTCTTTTACCTGTCCGTACATAATCTTTAACGCCTTCCTGTTGATTTCTACATAGTCGGCGACGCCCGAAATGCAGATTGATGCTTGCAATTTTTAATTTGTCCGCCGCTCCGCATAGACCCTTTTCGCCTTTAAATCTTTTAGCCCCGCAATGTCTTGGACATAGCCGGCAATTTTCCATTAAGCCGTAAAGAGCTTCTATCTTTGAAATAAAATCTCCGTTAGAAAGCGTCAGGAATGACGGAACGCGTTTGGGTATATTATTTGCTATCCTGTTTTGGCATTTAAACATAATTCTTTAAATTCCGAAAAAAGTCCTCTTGAATCTCTCGGACCCGGCGAACTTTCCGGATGATACTGGACCGAAAACGCCTTTAGCCGGTCATTTTTGATGCCTTCCACAGTATTATCGTTCAAATTTATATGGGTCAGTTTTGTATCGTTTGAAGGATTTGCTTTAACATTATTATTATTATTTAAATTTACGCAAAAACCATGATTTTGAGAAGTAATTTCTACTTTTCCGGTTTTAAGGTTCTTAACCGGCTGATTAATTCCGTGATGCCCGAATTTCAGCTTATACGTATCGAAACCTAAAGCCAGCGACAGCAATTGATGCCCGAGGCAGATGCCGAAAATCGGCTTTTCGCCGAGAAGGCTTTTTAAGGTTTCCACTTCTTCCGGCATTGTTTTCGGATCTCCCGGGCCGTTCGACAAAAGAATGCCGTCGGGTTCGGTAGCCAGTATCTCTTTTTTAGAAAAATTGTGCGGAACAACGGCAACATCGGCTTTAACAGCATTTAAGCATCTCAGGGTATTAAATTTAACTCCGTAATCTATTACCGTTACCCTGAAGTCCGGAGAATCGATACTCTTTTCGTAAACACTCTTTGTCGAAACATTGGAAACAAGGTTTAATCCTTCCATTTTAGGCAAAGCAGCCAGCCTGTTCTTAATATACCCTATTCCTGCTTCTTTCGGAGCAATATAAACGTTAGACTGTCCGCCGTCCCTTAATATAATCGTTATATGCCTTGTATCTATGCCCGATATTACTGGATGTCCGTAAGAATTAATAAATTCCGCCAAATTTTTTGAAGCGGCGTGATGGGAAAAATTTTGAACATAATTTTTTGCCACAAGCCCCGAAATCCATACTCTATCGGATTCAAAATCCGTATCGTTTATACCGTAATTACCTATCATAGGATAAGTCATAATGACGACTTGACCGTTATAAGAAGGGTCGGTAATAAGTTCCTGATAACCGTTCATAGCTGTATTAAAAATCGCTTCCCCACCGGATTCTATTATTTTGCCCTCATAAAACCCTTCGTAATAAATTCCGCCGTCGAACATTAATATCGCTTTTTCTTTTTTAAAGCCCGTCATATTTTAGATATTTAATATTTATTTCATTTAAATTTAATTTGTTTCTATGAGCCTTCCGCCGACGATTACCGCAACGGCAATACCCTTGAACTTTTCTCCGATAAAAGGAGAATTTTTGCTTAACGATTTAATGCAGCTCTCGGTAAATTTCCATTCTTTTTTAATATCAGCTATGGTAATGTCCGCTATATATCCCTTCTTCAAAGAACCTCTGCTGCCAAGCTTTAAAATTCTTGCAGGATTAAAAGACATAAGTTCGGCTATCTGCATTAGAGAAATCTTTTTGGCGTAAAAAAGTCTTAGCGCCAGAGGCAGGGAAGTCTGCAAACCTATTATTCCGAAAGGCGCGGCGTCCAGTGTAGTATCTTTCTCGTCCTTGCTGTGAGGAGCATGGTCTGATGCTATCGCGTCTATGGTACCGTCACACAATCCTTCTATAATGGCATTGACGTCTTTTTTGGTCCTTAAGGGGGGATTCATTTTTGCGTCTGTATTATAATCCAATAAAGCGTCTTCGGTAAGCGAAAAATAATGGGGGCAGGTTTCGCATGTAACTTTTATACCGGATTGTTTTGCCCTTTTTACGAGAGTTGCCGAACCGCTTGTAGAAATATGAGCTATATGAACTTTAGCCCCGTAATAGTCTGCGAGCATAATATCCCTCGATACGCCTATTTCTTCGGCAATGCTTGGAATGCCGACTACTCCGAGACGTTCGGATATTACTCCTTCGTTAATAACCCCTTTGCCGCGCAGTTTGGAATCTTCGCTATGCGATATTACGGGTAAATCGAAAGTGCGGGCATACAGCAGCGCCCTTCCCATAAGAGCACTGTCTTCAACAGGATTGCCGTCATCGCTCAGCGCGACCGCGCCGGATTCTTTCAATTCTCCTATATTTGCGAGGGAAGTTCCCTGCAACCCTTTAGATATAGCGCCTATCGGGAATAAATTTATTAGGTTAAGAGCATTTGCCCTGTCCGACAAAAAACTGCCGACAACTTTAGAATCATTGACCGGATTAGTATTAGGCATACAGCAGATAGAAGTAAATCCGCCGGCCGCCGCCGCTTCCATACCTGATTTTATAGTTTCTTTATATTCATATCCGGGCTCTCTTAGATGAACGTGCATATCTATTAATCCCGGAAAAACAATAAAATTTTCGGCGTTTAAAATCTTAACGCCGTCCATTTTTTGTTTTGAAGGTATGTCTTTGATTACGCCGCCTTCGATATAAATATCTCTTTTTACTTCCGTCTTCGTCAGCGGGTCAACGGCTATACCGTTCTTTATCAAAATCTTTCGCATAACATATCCGAACGTTAAATTTATCAGTTATTTATTTTTAAGATATCCAAGCAATATATAAAGACATGCCATTCTAACCGCTACACCGTTTTCAACCTGCTTAAAAATATGGGTTCTGCCGTCGTTTATTATGCTTCCTGCTATCTCCACGTCTCTATTTATCGGTCCGGGGTGGAGAACCATAACCCGTCTGGAAGCCTTCGACAGCAATTCCGGCGTCAACTGAAAAAAATTCCTGTATTCTTCAATAGACGGTATAAAATAATAGCTTGCCCTTTCTTTTTGTATTCTGAGCATTATTATAACATCTGCTCCTTTAACGGCTTCTTCCATGCTCTTGGCTATCTTCACGTTTTTAAGCTCTATTAATCTCGGCAAAAGAGAATGCGGGGCGAACAGATAAACTTCCGCTCCCAATTTGGAAAATCCGTAAATATCCGACCGCGCTACTCTTGAATGATAAATATCGCCTATTATAGCCACCTTAAGAGACCCGACGTCTTTTTTTTCTTCCATAACCGTCATTATGTCTAAAAGGCACTGAGTAGGATGTTCGTTTATGCCATCGCCTGCGTTAATTACGGAGGCTTCGGTCAATTTCGACACAAAATGGGCAGAGCCGGATTCCGAATGTCTTAACACGAAAGCATCGGGTTTCATGGCTTCCAGATTTAGTATAGTATCTTTAAGGCTTTCCCCTTTTGTAACGGAACTTTGCGCAACGGATATGCTTAAAGAATCCGCGCTTAATCTTTTCTGAGCAATTTCAAACGACGATCTTGTCCTCGTTGAAGGTTCGTAAAAAATATTTACGACGGTCTTTCCTCTTAGCGTAGGAACTTTTTTTATATCTTTCAGCGATATTTTTTTAAATTCTTTTGCCGTTTCTATAAAATAATTAATGTCGGATGCGGAAAGGTCTTTGAGTGTAATGAGATCTTTTTTATTAAAGCTCATATTTTTCTACGAATTTTTTTTTGCTTAAAACATCTACGTTGATTATTTCTTTTTTACCTGCCCTTATTTTTCTTCCGATGAAATCGGGACATATCGGCAGTTCTCTTCCGCCTTTATCGATAAAAACAGCAAGCTTAATCTTCTCTGGTCTTCCAAAATCAAAAATTTCGTCTATGGAAGCCCTGACTGTCCTGCCGCTGTTTATAACATCGTCTATGAGTATAATTTCCTTACCGTTTATATCGAAAGCCAGTTCCGTGGCGTCTCCGGATTTCTTTACAGAAAAAGGGTCATCCCTGTAAAGGGTCATATCGACATATCCTATCTTGCAGTCGATATCAAACCTTTCTGAAACCGCCTTTCGAATTAAACCTGCTAACGGAACTCCTCCGCTTTTTATCCCGATTATAGCGGCGTTTTTAAAATTTATTTTCGAATTTAAAATCTCTTTTATAAAATTATCTAAAATTAAACCTGTTTCTTTATCGTCGAAAATAATTTCTTTCTTCAATTTTACCGATCACCCTATATTTTTCTTAAAAGGACAGCCGGGGATAGATTTAAAAAAACGATTCCAGTGTATATCGAAATGATTTTTTGGATTCCATGAAAAGTAAATAATAAATGCCTCTCCGGTAATGTCTTTATACGGAACAAAACCCCAGTATCTCGAGTCGAAACTGTTGTCCCTATTGTCTCCCATTACAAAAAGCTCATTTCGCGGAACTGTTACCGGTCCGTAGTTGTCTCTAGGAGAACTGTATGCGGGCAAAAGAGTTTTTGATTTCCATTCCGCATAAGGGCATTTGTAAATATGCCCGTTTATATAAACCCTGTTGTTAATAATCTGTATTTTATCGCCCGGCGTTCCTACGACCCTCTTAATAAAATCTATCCCTCTGTGAAGGTTATATTTGCCGGCGTAAGGGAATTTAAAAACTATGACCTGTCCGGTCTTAGGCTGAGATACCGGAATATAGGACTTCGTAAAAGGAATATGAATGCCGTATATAAACTTATTGACAAGTATATGGTCACCCGGAATAAGAGTAGGCTCCATTGAGCCCGAAGGTATCTTAAACGCCTGAACCACAAATGTCCTGAAAATTAAAGCGATTATTATAGCTATAATTACCGCCTTAAAGTAATCCCATAAAGTATGTTTGCTCATTTTTTTAATTATATCAATTTTTTTTTCTTAAGTCTAAATAAATATCCAAACCCTAATCCCGATATAGAAATTATTTCGTCTAATCATTGCGAGCGCATCTTTATAAAGCGGGATTGCTTCGTCGTCTTCGACTCCTCGCAATGACCGGACAGTGTCATTGCGAGCCAATCTTTAATAAAGCGAGATTGCTTCGTCGTCTTCGACTCCTCGCAATGACCGGACAGTGTCATTGCGAGCGAAGCGGTGTCATTGCGAGCGAAGCGAAGCAATCTCGCTTTAAATTGCATCGAACGCGTGGTCAGCGATATGCTTCGCTCGCAATGACAATGCAGCTCGCTCAAACTTTCAATATAGACAGGAAGGCTTCCTGAGGAATTTCTACAGAGCCTATGTTTTTCATCTTCTTTTTTCCTTCTTTCTGCTTCTCTAAAAGTTTTCTTTTCCTTGTAATATCGCCGCCGTAACATTTTGCCAGAACATTCTTTCTTAACGCTTTAATCTCTTCTCTCGCTATAATTTTTGAACCTATCTGCGCCTGAAGCACGACCTCGAACATCTGCCTCGGTATTAAAGTCCTTAGCTTCTCGACTATATTTCTTCCTCTGGCATAGGCTTTATCCCTATGGACAATAACAGAAAGGGCATCGACGGGGTCTTTATTAACCAATATTTCAAGTTTGAGCATATCAGCCGGTCTATACCCGCTGAATTCGTAATCGAAAGAAGCGTAACCTTTGGAAAGAGATTTAAGCTGGTCGTAAAAATCAAGAACTATCTCCGACAAAGGCAATTCATAGACAAGCTGGACTCTGCTTTTAGTTATATATTTAAGCTCGATCTGCAGTCCCCTTTTTTCGACGCATAAACTTATTATCTTTCCGAGATATTCGGACGGAACATAAATATTCGCCCTGATAAAAGGCTCTTCTATATGGTCGACTTCCTGCATGGGAATATCTTTGGACGGAGGAAATTTCATAGGGTTAAGAGCGGTTTTTATTTCTCCTTTAACCGTTATTATATTGTAAAGAACGGTAGGAGAAGTAGATATCAAGCTTAAACCGTATTCCCTTTCCAACCTTTCCACTATTATTTCCATATGCAGAAGCCCCAGAAATCCGCATCTGAAACCAAATCCAAGCGCAAGAGAATTTTCCGGTTCGTAAGAAAAAGAAGGGTCATTGAGTTTTAATTTTTCAATGGAGTCTTTAAGTTCTGGATAATCATCCGAATCTATAGGATAAATACCCGCAAATACCATAGGCTTAGGTTCTTTAAAATCGGGCAGGGGCTCTTTTGCAGGATTTGTTTTTAAAGTAATAGTATCGCCTATTTTAAAACTGCCGGAATCTTTTATGTTTGCTATAACAAAACCGACTTCTCCTGCGGCTAAAACGCTTGATTCTTTCATATACGGATTGTAAACGCCGACTTTCTGGACTTCGTAAGAAACTCCGGAATTCATCAATAAAATGACATCGCCGGGGGAAACTTTACCGTCAAATATTCTTATAAGCGCTACGACGCCCTGATAGGAATCGAACCATGAATCGAAAATTAAAGCCTTTAGCGGAGAAAGCGGGTCTCCTTTAGGAGGAGGAATTTTATTTATAATGGCTTCGAGTATTTCTTTTATGCCGATACCTTCTTTTGCGCTTGCCAAAATAGCATTATCCGCTTCGATACCTACGACTTCTTCAATTTCTTTTTTAGTTTTTTCCGTATCGGCGCTGGGCAAGTCTATTTTATTTATAACCGGAACAACTGCCAAATTCATGTCTGAAGCTATATAAACATTTGCAAGCGTCTGGGCCTCCACTCCCTGAGTCGCATCGACGACAAGAAGCGCTCCCTCGCATGCCGCTAAGGATTTTGAAACTTCGTAAGAAAAATCCACGTGTCCGGGTGTATCTATAAGGTTAAGGATATAATCATTGCCGTTGTAATTATAATTTAATCTTACAGTCTGCGCCTTAATGGTAATCCCTCTTTCCCGCTCGAGTTCCATGTTATCCAAAAATTGGGAAACTTTTTCTCTTTCGGTAATAGCTCCGGTAAAATCCAGGAATCTGTCGGCAAGCGTAGATTTCCCATGGTCTATATGCGCTATAATAGAAAAATTCCTGATGTTTTTGATTTCCATTTGGATTAAATTAAAAAAAATAGTTAAAGGAGAGTTATAGCCGCAAGCAAAAACATAAGCCGGGTTCTGTCAAGGTCGGTCATTTCTCTTAGCGAACAACCCGAAGACTATGCAAGGCGAGCAGCCTTAAGTCTTCCTATTTGTTCTTGCTCCTAACGGGGCTTGCCATAGACGCTGTTTGCACAGCATCCAAGTGAGCTCTTACCTCGCTATTTCACCCTTACCCTATTAAATAAGGCGGTATATTTTCTGTTGCGCTTTCCTTAAAGTTACCTTCACCGGTATAAAACGGCATTATGCTCTTTGGAGCCCGGACTTTCCTCGAAAAACACAAAAGGTCTTTCGCGACCGACTGTTTTTGCTTTCGGCTACAACATATTTTAACAGTTTGGCGTTTATCCGTCAATATATATAAAACAACCTAATCCCGATATAAAATTTTTTATATATTAATTATATATAGATTATCGGAATTTCTTAAAATAGTTTATATAATTTAATAATTTTTCACTCGTCGGGGTTATCTATCCCAAGGTTTGCCAGCTTATCTGCTTCCTTGTTATATTCTCTCCGAACATGTTCAAACTTTACTTTAAGTGATTTTTTCTTGCGTTCTGAAGCCTCTTTTATGTCCTTAAGAAGTTTTTGCGCTTTATTGTAAAGAGGCATCATATTTGGGCTCTTAACTGAATAAACTCCGTTCATCTGGTTGACGAGCAATCGGGAATCCATTGAAAAAAGCAAACCGGTTATATCAATATCCCCATTGTTTATCATGTTCAATAAAGTTTCCAGCGCTATAATAAGCGCTTTATATTCGGCTTCGTTATTGGTACCAATGCCGAGGTATTTGCTTAAGACAGCCACAAGCCTGCCGTCTTCGTCAACAATCAAAACACCTGCGCCGGATTTTCCGGGATTTCCCCGGCACGCACCGTCGGTATATATCGTTAAATTCATATCTTATTTTTACTGTTCTTTTTCGAAGCTTTATCCGCCGGAGCAACAGGTTCCGGCAAAGTCTTATCTATATAAAGTATCCTGGAGCATATAGGGCACTGCATAAATACGTTTTCCGATATAAGTTCGTTAAACTGCTGAGGCGGAAGCATTCTGTAGCATCCCGTGCATGCTCCCGATTTCATTACCGAAGCAATTGCCGGAAATCCTTTATTTTTTTTAATAGCCTCATATATGTCGATATAATCTTTTTTAATCTTTTTTTTGACGTTATCTCTCCTGCCGATAAAATCTTTTTTTGCCAACTCTATTTCTTTCTCGTTTTCTTTATATTCAGATTTTTTAACAGACAACCCGCCTGCAAGTTCTTCTATTTCTTTTTGGACGAGAGCTATTTTGCCGCTTATAGACTCTTTATTTTCCATATATTCCAATTGTTCGTCTTCGGATTTCTTTTTTAATGCTTCGTTATCTTTTATGGATTTTTGAATCGCATTGTATTCTTTATTTGTTTTAATCAGCTTCTGTGTATCTTTCATCTTAATTATCTTGTCTTCGTAAGATTTTATATCAAGTTCGGAAACTTTGATTTTTTTATTTATTTCCGCTAAATCCTCTTTAAGATTTTCGAGTTCCGATTCTTTTGATTTAAGATTATTCTGCAACTCTTCGATTTCATTGAAAGTTTTTTTTAGCGATTCTTCAAATTTCAATAGTTCCACATCGATATTTTGAATTTCCACTATAAAAGAAATCTGTTCGTTCAAAGTTTTCCTCCTTTGTATTTAAAAAACGGGTTATTTTCATAAGTATTTTCGATAACGGGCACATTGAACTCTTTAGTCAATATATTTTTAGTTATGGCAGTGAAATATTTCTCGGTATCGAAATGGGACATTTCTATTAAACATATGCCGCTTTTGTTTGCCTTTATCGCTTTGCTGTGCGTTAATTCGGACGATATCAAAACGTCGCATCCCGATTTTACGGCGGAATCGATAAAGGAGAAACCGCTTCCTGAAACGGCAGCAACTTTTTTTATTTTTTTATTTAAATTTCCGCAATAATTTATAAAAATAGGCGAAAACAGCTCCTGAATTTTGTCTAAAAGTCCGCCGAAACCGATTTTACTTTCAAAATTGCCTACAGCGCCCATTCCTTCGGTCGTATTCCCGCCGAAATCATAAAGCGGATACAAATCGAAGGCGGCTTCTTCATAAGGATGAACGGCTTTCATCTCGACTATCGCTTTTTTTATAAATTTTTCTTCTATGAGAATTTCGAGTTTTGATTCATCGGTAAAAGCAGTTTTCTGCGGTTCGCCTATAAACGGATTTGAACCTTCGAGCGGTTTGAACGAACCTTTTCCTTTTGTTTCAAACGAACAGTTTTCGTAATTGCCTATTTTAGGATTTCCGTATTTAAAAAGAATATTCCGGACGGCATTGACGTAACCCTTAGGAATAAAAACGGACAGCTTATAAAGCTTTCTTTTATGGGGAATTAAAGGAGATATTTCTTGCGCTTTAAGTTTATTTAAAATATAGCGGCTCATAGAATAAGGCGAAGAATCGAAATTAGTATGCATCGCATAAACGCAAATTTTATTTTCTATGAGGAGTCCCGCAAGTTTCCCATCGTTAGAATCTAAATTGAGCGAACTTAAGGGATGAAAAAAAAGAGGGTGGTGTATCAATATAAGGTTAAAACCTTTGCTTACGGTCAAATTTACCGACTTATCCGTAAGGTCCAGCGATGTTACGATACCGGAGAGCGGAACTTCTGCGAGTTTTATTTGATAACCCGAATTATCCCATTCTTCCTGCAAATTAAGGGGTATCAGATCTTCTAATCTACCTACCGCATCTTTTATAAATAATGACATTTTTAAAATGGTGGGCCCACCCGGGTTCGAACCAGGGACCAACCGGTTATGAGCCGGCCGCTCTACCAGCTGAGCTATAGGCCCTAAATCCACTACTTTACAAATGTTTTAAGCCTTTTGGAACGGCTTGGATGCCTGAGTTTCCTAAGGGCTTTTGCCTCTATCTGTCTTATCCTTTCTCTTGTAACTCCGAATTCCTGCCCTACTTCTTCAAGGGTATGGTCAGATTTTATACCTATGCCGAATCTCATTCTTAAGACCTTTTCTTCCCTTTCGGTAAGAGACGACAAAACCCTTCCCGTCTGTTCTTCGAGGTCAGAATTTATTGCGGCTTCTAAAGGTAGAACCGTCGCCTTGTCTTCTATAAAATCTCCGAGATGAGTATCTTCTTCTTCCCCTATAGGCGTTTCCAAAGAAATAGGTTCTTTGGCTATCTTTAAAACCTTTCTAACTTTATCTATGGGAAGATCCATTCTCTCGGCAATTTCCTCCGGAACCGGCTCTCTTCCGATTTCCTGAACTAATGCCCTGGAAGTTCTTATTAACTTATTTATGGTTTCTATCATATGAACCGGAATCCTGATAGTTCTCGCCTGGTCGGCAATTGCCCTCGTTATAGCCTGTCTTATCCACCATGTCGCATACGTAGAAAATTTATATCCCCTTTGATACTGAAATTTTTCAACGGCTTTCATAAGCCCTATATTTCCTTCCTGAATGAGGTCTAAAAATTGAAGCCCCCTGTTTGAATATTTTTTAGCTATAGAAACGACAAGCCTCAAATTCGCTTCGACAAGCTCTGTCTTTGCGGCTTTTGATTTTTCTTCGCCGATTTTTATGGCTTCGACTATTTTTTTAAGTTCGTCTTTAGAAACGCCAACTTCTTTTTCAGATGCGGCTATTTTAGCCTTATATTCGTTAATAAGCTTGTTTATGCTTTCCAGCCGTTTATGCTCCTGCGATTTAGACTGCTCGCTTCTTTCGTTTTTCTTTTTATACGTAGATTCGAGTTCTTTTATATTTTCTTCGAATTCCAAAATTTTCCCGTTTTGATTTTTCAGCCTCATTATGACTTTGTCGGATATTTTCTTTTTAAGCCTTAAATCTTTAATGTAGCCGAGTATCTTTTTTTTTGTTTCATTGGTTAAATTTTTAGGAGACGTCCATGTAAAAACTTTTGTAATGTTGTCAACTTCTAAGTTTTCTATATTGTTTTCGATATCCTGCCCTTCAGCTTCCGAATCGTCTTCTTTCGCTTCTTTCACCCTGATTTTTTCTTTTTTCCGCTTTTTATCGGACATATCGGGTTTGGACTTATTTTCCTTAAATTTTACCTCTTTTTTAATTTTTTCGATAATAGACAAGCATCTGTTCGTAGCTTTTTCTATATCCTTATCGCTTGGAAAATCTACGTCGTCGAAATCGGAAACTATATTGGTAATGTTAATCTCTTGGTTTTTTAATTTATCCCCTATCGATATTACCCATTTTATCAATATGTCCGAGTTAAGAACCGAAGAAAAAATCTCTTCCTCCCCTTCTTCTATGCTCTTTGCTATTTCTATCTCTCTTTCGCGTGTAAGCAAAGAAACCGAGCCCATTTCTTTAAGATACATTCTGACGGGGTCGTTTGTTTTAAGAGATAAATCTTCTTCTTCGGCTTCTTCGTTAAACGCTTCATCGCCGGCAAATTTCGAGTGTCCGGCTTTTATAAATATGGATGACGTGTCTCTTCCGAGGTCTATATCCTTTTCTCCCAGCATGCTTATCAAGTCGTCGATCTGGTCGGGAGATACTATATTCTGAGGCAGTATATCGTTAAAATCTTCGTAACTCAATCTGCCGGGACGGTCCTTCATCTTTTCGACGCTTTTGCTTATTATTTTATTTTCTAATTCTCTGGAGACCTTGGACTTGTCGGCAGTTTTATTATTATTATTTGTAATATTTTTATTTTTTATATTTTTTATATTTTTTTTATTCATAGATTGCAGATTTTTCTTTGAAACTCCTTAGAAATAAATTTTAATCTGTTAAGTTCTTGAAATTTAAGAAGTTTGCCGCTTTCATCAAGCATTCCGCTTCTGATTTCGCTCAAAATGCCTTTGCAAACCTTGTTTATGTTATCAACTTTTAATTTAATGAGAAGCTTTTTAAAATCATCCTTCCCGTTTTTTGCTTCGGAGCTTTGAGCTTCCGTTAATAAACTCGAATAATATATTTTACTCCATTTCTGGCTGTTTTCGGTTTTTAAAATTATTTCTTCTGTCTTACTTTTAATGCTAATATTATTTTCTTTGTTTATGCCGTTTTTTAATGCATTTTTTATTTCCCTGATTATAAAAACGGCATCTTTATCAGAAAATTCGTTTATTATATCATCGCTTATATATTCTGTCAATATTAAGTTGCAAAATATTTTACCTACTATTATATCTTCTATATTTAAATCTTCTTTTGCATATCCTGAAACCTCATCGGCGCCGGCGTTAATATTTGCGCCCGGCGTTTCGTTGGAATCTATATATTCTCTTACCGCCTCTTCCTTCAATCCCAGCCTGTTAGCCAGTATATTCAGGTAATGGGAAAAAATAATATTATTATTTATTTTTTTTAAAAAAGGAGCTATTTCACGTACTGCCGATATTTTTTCTTTAAGGTTCTTTTCGGCTCTTTCGCCGCCCCTATTTAAGATTATACCGCTGTTTTCGTTTTTTTCAATATAATAATCTATGGCAAACTCGATCGGCGTTTTTTTGCCGTCCCGTATTAATTTTAAAAGGCTGTCCCTCCCGTATTTTCTTACATAGCTGTCCGGGTCGCTGCCGTCGTTCAAGCATACCGCATATATATTTTTTTCGGGGATTTCCATAAAACTCCCGAATAATTCCATCCCTCTGTTTATAGCATTTATGCCCGCTTTATCGCCGTCGTAAAGGAGCACTATTTCATCGCTCAATCTCGATAAATTTATTATATGATTTTTAGAAAGGGCTGTGCCCATCGTTGCAACCGTGTTCTTAATGCCGCTGGAATAAAGCGTTATCATATCGAAATAGCCCTCGACAACAAAAACAGAGTTTTCTTTTTTAATAAAAGGCAGGGCTTTGTCTAAACCGAACAGGGTATTATTTTTTACGAAAATTTCGGAGTTATTGGTATTTATATATTTAGGAAAATTAAGCGGCGACGGTTCGCCTTCCTTTAAAATTATTCTGGATGCAAGCGCGACGGGCTCCCCCGTCCTGTCCATTATAGGAATAATAAGCTTATTGACGAACCTGTCGGAATACCCCCTGTCGCCCGCATGTTTTTTGACCAGCAATCCTGCGTTCAGAGCAATGTCCAAATCGGCTTTATTGCTAAGCAGCATCGAAGTCAACCCGTTTCCGAACCCTGCATACCCCAATTTAAAATCCCTTGCGGTATCTTCGCCTATACCTCTGTCTTTAAGATATTTCATTATATGTCTGCTGCTTGACATATAAACGAAAAGATTTTCGTAATAAAAGTTTAAAGCAAGATTGAGAATCTTTTTTAGCGGAGCTTCGTTTGCCGATGTTTGAGCGGATTTATAAGACCTTGAATCTTCAAGCGGAATATTATATTTTTTCTTAAGATAATCTATGACTTCCTTAAACGAATCTCCTTTTATATCCTTAAGAAATCCTATTACGTTTCCTCCTTTGCCGCAACCGAAACAATAATAAAGACCTTTTGATTCGCTGACGTGAAACGAAGGGGTCTTTTCCGAGTGGAAAGGGCATAAGCCGGTATAATTTTGACCGACTTTTTTTAGTTTCACGAAACCTGACACTTCATCGACTATATTTACATAAGACAATACAGTTTCTATATTTCTGTCCATAATTTATAAATATTAATCGTTTTTTCTGCCGAGATACGGGGATAAAAATTTGCCTGCCTTGAGAAAATAAGGTATAAAACTTTGAGATTTGTAATATCCGAAACGCTTATTCACCGCGCGGAACGAAAAAATAAAATATAAAACCAAACTTAACAATAAGAAGGTTTTAATTCCGGCAAAAAAAAACCGCCTACGCTGTTGCAAAATCCTAATTGGAGCATATCTATAATTTTGGTGATTATAAACGAAATTAATGCAAAAACGATTATGACGGCGATAAATACTCCGGAAAAGACAATAATTCTCCCTATCTCTTCGCTATGAAACTGTTTGACTATATTATTATAATGCGAACTTGCGTATGTCGCGCCTAAATAGGCGGCAAAAACTCCGAGCAGAGATATAGCCTCTTTTATAAAGCCCCTGAAAAAGCCTCTTATCATTACTGCGGTAAATAGAACTAAAAAGGCTATATCTATGTAGCTCATAAAGTTTTTATTAATATTAGTAATTGAAGTAATTCTTTTTGGAATTTCTTTTTCTGGAAGCCGCCGCTTTTTTCTTTTTCTTAACGCTCGGCTTTTCGAAATGCTCCCTTTTCCTGATTTCGGAAAGGATTCCTGCTCTTTCGCAGGATTTTTTAAATCTTCTTAAAGCATTTTCGAAAGATTCGTTTTCTTTAATTTTTACAATAGACAAAACCTAAATTCGCCTCCTTTTTACCTGATATTTTCCCTAATATATTATATATAATATACGGACATAATTCAATTCTGTCACCGTATTAAATCTGCTTCTTATATAGTATCGTATATTTTCTATTAATTTGTCAACCTATAAATTTTTAAAACCAATAATCACTGTTATAAACTTGTAAGTCACCGGCAAAGTATTGTAAAATAACTTTAGAGAATGTTTCGGGTTTATAACGTTAATTTATATAAATATAAAAAATATGATTATTATACCTGCCGTAGATATCCTGAACTCTAAGTGCGTCCGGCTTACAATGGGAGATTACGGCGTAAAAAAAGAGTATCAAATTTCTCCTGTCGAGGCGGCTGTTAACTGGCAAAATAACGGCGCTAAAAGACTGCATATAGTGGATCTTGACGGAGCCAAATCCGGAAATCCCGATAATTACGAAATAATAAAAGATATAATTAATTCGGTAAGCATTCCGGTAGAAGTAGGCGGAGGAATAAGGAATAACGGCATTATCGACCTTTATTTTAATGCAGGAGCATCTTACATAGTTTTAGGCTCCATACTGTTTAAATGTATAGATTCCGTTAAAGATTCTTTGACGAAATACAGGGGCAGGATTATCGGCGGAATAGATTTGTATGACGACAAGATTGCCATATCGGGGTGGAAAGAGTACGTAAAAGTTCCTGCCGGTGAAGCGGTAAAAAGCTTAAAAGAAAAATACGGCATAGAAACTTTTATAGTTACGGATATTAAAAAAGACGGGATGCTTGAAGGGGTTAATTTAGAACTTATGTCGAGGCTTGCAAAATTAGGAGTTAACGTCATAGCGTCTGGAGGAGTTTCCGGACAGGACGATATAGTCAAACTGAAAGAACTTAATCTTCCGACTATTAAAGGCGTGATAGTCGGAAAGGCTCTGTACGACGGAAGACTTGATTTGAAAAAGGCAAACGCTTTATTAGAGACCGTTTAAAATTATGCTTGCAAAAAGAATAATACCGTGCTTGGATATTAAAAACAATGAAGTTGTTAAAGGTATAAATTTTGAAGATTTGCGGAGCGCCGGCGACCCTGTGGAGCTAGCAAAAAAATATGATGCCGAGCTTGCGGACGAACTGATGTTTTTAGACATAACGGCTTCGCATGAAAAAAGAAAGACTATTTTGGAGCTCGTTAATAAAATTTCCGAAAATATTTTTATTCCTTTCAGCGTAGGAGGAGGCGTTTCCGAAATAGAAGATATAAGGGATTTGCTTAACAGCGGAGCAGACAAGGTTTCTATAAATACCGCCGCTGTTCTGAAACCTGACCTTATAGACGCCGCTGCAAAAAAATTCGGTTCATCCACTATAGTAATAGCTATAGACGCAAAAAAAATAGGGGATAAATATATAGTTTTCACACATGGCGGAAGAAAAAATTCCGGAATAGACGCTATAGATTGGGCAAAAGAGGCTTATAACAGAGGCGCCGGAGAAATACTGCTGACAAGCATGGACAGGGACGGAACGAAAAACGGCTATGAAATAGAACTTACCTCGTCCGTCGTTAAGAGCGTAAAAATTCCGGTGATTGCATCAGGCGGCGCAAACGATGCTAAAGATATGGAAGAAGTCTTCGTTAAAGCCGATGCAAGCGCCGCTCTCGCTGCCTCGATATTTCATTATGAAAATTCAGGAATTATTCCTATTAAAAAATATTTAAAAAACAAAGGAATTAACGTCCGATTATGAAAATGAAAAGGATGGAAAATGAATAAAATGGACAAGACGGATAAAACGGATAAGAAAGAAAATGATTTTAAACCTGTAATCCTTGACGTCGTTAATGAGAACGATCTCGGCTTATTTTTAAAAAAAATTGATTTTACCAAACTTAACGGGCTTATTCCGGCGGTTGCTCAGGACTATTTTTCAAAAGAAATATTAATGCTAGCTTTTATGAATAAAGAAGCGTTGAAGAAAACCGTCGAGACCGGCTATGCCCATTATTATTCACGGTCTAGAAACAAATTATGGAAAAAAGGTGAAACCTCCGGACATACTCAGCACATAAAAGAAATTTTTTTCGATTGCGACAGCGACAGTGTTTTATTAAAAGTTATCCAGAAAGGTCCGGCTTGCCATACCGGACATAAAACATGCTTTTATTCGAAAATAAATAATCGCCTTTCCGCCCCGGACACCCCTGACGGCGCCGGCATGAACGAAAGCAAAACGTGTGCTGAAAATAAAGGAGCAGAAAAATTTTATTCTCTTAAACTGTTATACGACTCTATCTGCGGACGGAAAGATTCGGATCCTGAAAAATCTTATGTAGCAAAGCTTTTAAACGGGGGTCCGGAAAAAATCGGCAAAAAACTTCAGGAGGAATCCCTCGAGGTTATTTTATCGGTTATGGAGGGCGACAGAGATAAATTAATTTACGAATGCGCCGATTTGATGTTTTTTTATATTGTGATGCTGATTTATTCCGATATCGATTTTTTTGACGTAATAGACGAGTTGAAAAAGAGAGAGGGTATTTCCGGATTAGATGAAAAAAAAGCCAGGTAAGAAAAAAATAAATCTGACCCCTTTTTTACTTTTTTATGCTTTTTTAATTATTTATAAAATTCTTTAATAACGCCAATCCGGCAGTATGACTTTTTTCAGGATGAAACTGGCAGGCAAAAATGTTGTCTTTCTTCACGCAGGCACAGAATTTACCGCAGTAATCGCAAACAGCCGCCGTTATATCCTCTTCCGGAACGCAATAATAAGAATGCAGAAAATAAAAAAAACTTTTATCTTTTATGCCTTTGAACTCATTTAAAGGTTTTAAAATTTCTACGTCGTTCCATCCTATATGAGGAATCAAGTTTACCGCATTTTCGTCAAACTTTACTACTTTTCCTTTAAAAATTCCTAGTCCTTCGCTGTAACCGAATTCCTCTGAAGTTTCGAATAAAAGCTGCATTCCAAGACATATACCCAAAAATTTTTTGCCTTCGGATGCGGCATCTTTAACGGGATTAACCAAACCCTTTTTTTTTAAAGTTGCCATAGCATCCTTAAAACCGCCAACCCCAGGCAGGATTAAATGGGTTGCGTCTTTTATATCTTTAAAATCCCCGGTTATTTTTACGGAATAGCCTAAGTAGTTAAAAGCGTTTTTAACATTTTTAATATTTCCCATTCCGTAATCTATAACGGCTATTCTTTTTTTCATTTCCATTTTTATTTTTTTATATATCTATTTTTTATCTATTATATAATATTTATAAATTGCGTTGGCTATTCCGTCGGCAATCATCTGCCTGAATGTGGAAGAACCCAGAAGATGCTCCTCATACGGATTAGAAATATAAGCGTATTCGATAACGACCGCCGGCATCGTCGTAAACCTCAGAACGTAAAGGTCGTCTCTTACGACTCCGTCGTATTTCAGATTTAATTTTGAGGAAATATAATGCTCTAAATAGCTCGCAAACCCGTGGGAATTTTGGTGAAAATAATAAACGGTAGTCCCGTACAGATATGGAACTACAACGGAATTGCAATACAAGCCTATAAACAAATTTGCTCCGCTTCTGTTCGCCTCCGCCGTTCTTTGCTGAAGACTTACGAAAACGTTTGACGTTCTGTCTATTTCCGTATTTATGCCTTTAGCTTCTAAAAGTTTTTTCAGTTTAAGGGCAATGCTCAGATTAACAAAATCTTCCGGCAGTCCCATAGGTCCTATGCCGCCCGGATCGTTTCCGCCGTGTCCCGCATCGATAAAAACATTGAAATGAACGCCTCCGGCTCTGAAAGCGACCGGTGTTTTAACCTTAATGTTTGAGTTTTTTGCTAAGACGTAAACAACGGTCTTATAACGGCTATTACCTAAGTTTATAGTTCTTACTCGCAGTTCAGCCAAAGCTGTTTGCCTGAAAACCATATGGACAGAATAATTCGGCGCGGCGCTGAATTGAGAATATGAAACGGAATATATATTTTTAAACGGCAGGACTACTTTTTTCCCGCTACCGTATAAAATAGACCGTCCGAATGCTATAATAAAAAAATTTTTATTTCCTTTTTTAAATAAATACTTTTTATAATAAGGTCTGCCTATAGTATATATATTTACAATTCCGCCTGCTTTATCAACGGAAACAGCCGTAATTTTCGTTATATTGCCAGCATACGCATAAACATCGCCGACTCTTGCCGCGGCAAGACCAAATAATAAAACAGAGGAGAAAAATAAAATTAATTTTTTCATCTTTTTTAATTTAAATGCTTCCTTTTGTCGAAGGTATCCCGTAATTGCCGGTTATTTTAAGCGCATCCGATATTGCTCTGCCCGTCGATTTAAATACTGCCTCTACCATATGGTGTGCATTTGAACCGTATTCTATGTTTATATGCAGATTTATGAGGGCATTTTTGCATAACGCTTCAAAAAAAATATTAGAATATACATAAAAAAATTTATCTACGAGAATTTCCCTTGATTCCTGCTTGGAAGCCGAAAAAAGAGGCGTCGAAGACCATTTCCCGGATTGAGACATATCCTCGTCCATAAATCTATAAACAAAAAAAGATCTCCCGCAAAAATCGACGGATGAGCGCACAAGCGCTTCGTCCATAGGGACAGAAGCGAAACCGAACCTTTTAATTCCCTTTTTATCTCCCGATAACTTCATCAATGCGCCGCCTATTACGATTCCGGTATCTTCTATAAGGTGGTGCAGGTCAACCCCTATATCGCCTTTTGCGTTAAGGTCGATATCGAAACCCGAATGCTTCGAAAACTGTTCGAGCATATGATTAAAAAACGGCACACCTGAATCTATCCCGTAATTACCCTTTCCGTCAATATTTAGAGAAAGTTTAATATCGGTTTCAGCTGTTTTTCTTGCAAAATCTCCTTTGCGTTCGTTCGACCCGCTTTTCTCGGTTTTTACGTAATTATCGGATTTATATTTTTCCATATTTTCACATTAAAATAAATATATATTATAACATATTCCGCGTATCTTAACAGACGGAATTCATAACGCTCCGAAATCTTTAAGGTAATCCGCAAGCTTGCTGTTTTCGGAGGGCGTGCCTACGGTAATCCTATAAAATAATTCCATATCTCCCGTAAAACTTCTTACGATTATATTGTTGGATTTAAGGAACTTATCGAATTTATTTTTTAAATTTTTATTTTTAAGCTTCACCAATAAAAAATTGGCGTCGGACGGGTAAACATGGATATAATTCAGTTTGCTCAGTGCGGAATATAATTTTTCTCTTTGCTTGACGGTTTTTTTTATATTTTTATCGAATTCGGCGAAATTATTCAAAAAAAATTCGATGGAGCTTAACGTTAAAGAGTTTATATTGTAAGGCAATTTTATTTTTTTAAATTCATTTATGAGCTTTTTTCCCGAAAAAAGCATCCCGAACCTTAATCCCGCAAGTCCTATTTTGGAAAAAGTCCTTAGAACTATCAGGTTATCATATTTGTTTATATATTTTATAAAAGATTCTTTGTTTGAAAAAAATATGTAAGCTTCATCTACCACGACGATGTTATTTTTATTTTCTAAAAGATTTTTTATAATATCGGGGTTAAAATGATTTCCCGTAGGATTATTGGGATAACTGAAAAAAAATATTTTTTTTGAGTTTTTATCTTTAGTTTTAACGCCGCATATATTTTCCGGCAAATCGAAATTTTTTTCGTCGAGCTTTAAGGGTTCGGTCTTCAAATCGTTATATCTTGCTATTATGCCGTACATAGAAAAAGAAGGCTCGGGAATTTTTACGGCGACGTCTTTTTTCAGGCTAAGCAGAATAATAGATATAAGTTCGTCGGAGCCGTTGCCGAAAATAAAATTTTCAGCCGCAGTTCCGTAAAATTTCTCGAGCAGTCTTATAAGGTTTTTCGAACTTGAATCCGGATAAAGATTTATAAGCGTTTCTTTTATGAAATCCGCATATTTTTTTTTAATATTCTTGCTCAAGGTATAATTGGATTCGTTTGCATCAAGTTTTAAGGCTTCATCGGATTCGACACCGTTTACCTTATAAGCTGACAGTTCAAGAACGCTGTTTTTGATAAAATTTTCTATTTTTAACGGAGGCATGACGATTTTTTTATTATTTTTTTTGCTTTTTTAACCCTGAAACTTACCGATTCCCCGTGAGCGCTAAGTCCTTCGACGCCGGAAAAAAATTCGACGTCGCCTGCGCTTTCCGATAAAAAATCGGAGTTAGATGAAATAACGCTTGTTCTTTTGAGAAAAGATAAAGTATCAAGCGGCGAAAAAAACCTCGCCGTTCCGCCGGTGGGAAGAACGTGGCTCGGACCGGCGACATAGTCGCCCAAGGCTTCGGGGGTATTGCCGCCTAAAAATACGGCTCCGGCATTTTTTATCAAAAACAGTTTTTCGAACGGGTCTTTTACATATAACTCCAGATGTTCCGGGGCAAGTTCATTGGCGATATCGACAGATTCGTTTAAAGAATCCGTTATTACTAATGAAGCATTGGAATTTATGGATTTTTCGATTATTTCTTTTCTCTTTTCGTTTTTAATTAATTTCGGTAAAATTTTCTTTATTTTTTCGATAATAGGACGGCTGTCGCTTATAACCGTAGAAATAGCCATTTCGTCATGCTCGGCTTGAGACATCATATCTATAGAAACGAGTTCGGGGTCGGCGGATTCATCGCATATTATCGCAATTTCGCTTGGTCCCGCAATCATATCGATATCGACATCACCGTAAACCATCTTTTTTGCGGTAGCAACGTAAATATTTCCTGGACCGGCTATCTTATCTACGCGGGGTATGCTTTCGGTTCCGTAAGCAAGAGCAAATACGGCATGCGGACCGCCTATTCTAAATATTTTGTCTATGCCGCACAAAACTGCCGCCGCAATAACATAGCTGTTTAGCTTGCTTCCGGGAGGGGTAACCATAATAATATCTTTAACGCCTGCGGCGGATGCCGGAACCGCATTCATAATAACCGAAGACGGGTAGCTCGCTTTACCTCCGGGAACATATATCCCCGCTTTTTGCAGAGGAGCTACAAGTTGTCCGGTAATAAGCCCGCGATTATTATTTGAAAACCATGTGTGTATTTTTTGGGCGGAATGGTAATCGTAAACTCTTTTTATAGTATCTTCGATGCTTTTTCGTTCACTTTTAGTTAACAGATTGACAGCTTTTTCCTTGTCTTTTTCTTTGATTAAAAAATCTTCGGGTTTCAGTTTTATTTTATCGAATTTTTCGGTATAGGCGGTTAGGGCTTTATCACCTTTGGAAATAACATCGGAACGTATAATTTTAAGTTTCTGCTGAATCTCATCGGAAAAATCTAACTGCCCCAGCCTTCTTTCTTTCAAAAATTCTTTAAAATTATCTTTTTTTGAATCGAATATCCGCATTATTTAACCTGTTTTTCTTAAATTATCTATAAGAGCCGCAATTTCTTCGGAATTGATTTTAAGGCTTGCCCTGTTAACTATAAGCCTCGAGGTAACAAATACGATATCTTCAAGCGGAGCAAGATTATTCTGTTTTAAAGTTTCGCCGGTAGAAACCAAATCGACGATAAAATCGCACAAGCCGGAAATAGGAGCAAGCTCCACGTTGCCGTAAAGTTTTATGATTTGAATATTTGAAACGCCTTTTTTATTAAAAAACTCTTTCGTTATTCTGACGTATTTTGTTGCAATGCGCAGATTAGCCCCGGAATAATAAATTTTTTTTTTAATATCTTCTCCGATAACGGGAAACTGCCCGTCTGCTCTTACTTGCGCGGCATTTTTACTTACGCGTTTAATTTCTTTATCTATTATATTTCTATCCGCCGCCACAACTACTCTGCATTTGCCTATACCTAAATCTAAAGGTTCATATACGTTTCTCGGCTTCTCGAGCAAAACGTCCTTTCCAGAAATTCCGGCGTCGGCGGCTCCGTATTCGACAAAGGTAGGCACATCCCATGGTTTTACTATAAGCAGGCTCACGCCGTCATCCTCGTAATCGAATATAAGTCTTCTCGAGTCGTAATCGGCATCCGGATGCTTAACATATCCGGATTTCCTTAAAAGTTCAAGTGCATCTTTAAGCACTCTTCCTTTGGGAACGGCAATTTTAAGTTTTTTCTTTTTGCCGTATCCTTTATTTTTTTGTGATGTTTTCATTATTTATTTTATGCGCTTTTACTGCAAGCATCATCATTGAAATCATGCTTGTCGGCTGCCGCCTCTGATGGACCGCTTTCCTTAACCCTTGAAATTATAGCGCCTAAATCCGATAATTTTTTTTCCATTTTTTCATAACCGCGGTCAAGATGATAAATCCGCGAAATTGTGGTTAAGCCGTCGGAAGAAGCAAGTCCGGCTAAAACAAGCGAAGCGCTTGCCCTTAAATCCGTAGCCATAACCTCAGCTCCGGAAAGCTTTTTTACTCCTTTTACTATGGCAAAATTATTTCTGATTTTTATATTAGCTCCGAGGCGTATAAGTTCTGCGACATGCATAAACCTGTTCTCGAAAACATTCTCGGTTATAACGCATAATCCGCTGGAAAGGGTCATCAGAGCCATCATTTGAGCCTGCATATCTGTCGGAAAATTTGGATACGGCGAAGTAGAAACATCGACGCTTTTAATGACCTTGGAACCTTTTACCCGCATTGACGATGACGAGTTTATAATAATCTTGGCGCCCGCTTCGGAAAGTTTTTCTATAACAGATTTAAGATGGTTTACGTTTATATTTTTAATGAATATATCGCCTTTTGTTATTGCCGAAGCCGCCATAAACGTCCCCGCTTCTATCCTGTCCGGAAGAACGCGGTGGCATAAGCGTTTAAGTTTTTTAACGCCGTTTACCGTAATTACGGTCGGCTCCGTTCTTTTTATCTCTGCCCCGCCGTTATTAAGGGCGGTAATCATATCGTCTATTTCCGGTTCCATAGCGGCATTTTTTATAATTGTCGTGCCTTCGGCAAGTGTTGCCGCCATAATTACGTTTTCGGTTCCGGTAACGGACGGAATAGGAAAATTTATTACCGCGCCTTTAAGCCTGTCGGCATAAACATCTACATACCCATGATCAACTTCTACGGAGGCGCCGAGCAGTTTAAGCGCGTTTAAATGAAAATCTATGGGTCTGGCGCCTATAGCGCATCCTCCGGGGAGAGAAACTCTCGCCCTTTTATATTTTGCAAGAAGAGGACCCAGAACAAGAACGGAAGCCCTCATAGTCTTTACAAGATCGTAAGGCGCCTCGTAATTATTGATATTGGAAGTGTTTATGATTAATTTATCGGCTTCGCCCGATTCTTTAATTTCTGCTCCAAGACTTACCAAAAGCTTCTTAATGGTTTTAATATCTTCAAGGTCGGGTACATTGTCGATTTCATTATCCGCACCGTCGAACATAATCGAAGAAACTATTATCGGCAAAGACGCATTTTTAGAGCCGCTTATAGAAACCTCTCCGACCAGCGGAAACCCGCCCTCTATTACCATTTTATCCATATATTATTTTAACCGCCCTTTCTTTATTATTTAAATCGTTAATAAAAGCTATATTCTTAAATTTTATATTTTTATTTTTAAATTTTTCATTAAATAAAGAATGTATTGCCGATTTTTTTCTGTAATCTATTTCTAAAATAAGCGTTTTGGTCTTCTTAGTTTTAAGAACGGCATAATCGAATATTTTTCTGTAAAATTTAAGACCGTCGATGCCGCCGTCTAAAGCCTTAACCGGCTCATAGAGCCTTACGCCGCCGTCCAGCTCTTTCATTTCGCCTGATTCTATATAAGGAGGATTGGAAATAATTATATCAAAATTATCAAAATCCGCTATATTGAAATCCAAAACGGGCTTAATAAAAGATGCGGCATCCGATTTTAATTTATCCGTTTTTAATTTAATTATGTCGAAATAAACCGGCACGACCTTTTCCCGCACGCCGTTTGCGATTGCATTTTTTTTAGCGGCGTTCAGACTCCTTATACTGTTATCGGCAGCATAAATTATAACATTATCAGAATTCTTTGCAATAGAAATCGCAATTGCTCCTGAACCGGTCCCTATATCCAGAACAGATATTTTCCTTGTTAATACGCCGGAAAGTCTTTTTATTTCTCTTAACGCTTCATCTACCAAACATTCGGTATCGGGTCTCGGTATCAAAACCGATTTGCCGACAAAAAAATCCAGAGAGTAAAACTCTTTTTTGTTGGTTATATAAGCAAAAGGTTCTTTTCTACTCCTTCTTTCTATCAATTTTTCGAATAGATTTATTTTTCTTTCGGTAATTTTGTCGTTATAAGAAACAATTACTTCTTCAAGAGTTTTTTTTAGAACATGCCCCATTATGCATGCAGACTCGTTAAAGGGGTTAAGAATGCTTTCATTCTTAAGACGGGCTTCGCCCCGTTTAATCAATTCGTAAACGGACATATCTTTTTTATAATTATCAATGCAACAATTGCTTTTGAGATTCAAAATAAGCGCCTAAAGGCAGTAAAAGTTCGTCTAAATCTCCGTCCATAAAAGAAGCCAGCTTATGTATGGTTATTCCTGCCCGGTGGTCTGTAATTCTGCCTTGCGGAAAATTATACGTCCTTATTTTTTCGCTTCTGTCGCCGCTGCCGACCATGCTTTTCCTGTTTTGCGCCTCTATGCTTTTTTTATCCGCATCTATCTTGTTTAAAAGACGCGACCTTAATATTCTTAACGCTTTAGCTTTGTTTTTGTGCTGTGATTTCTCATCCTGACAGGTAACCACAAGTCCGGTAGGAATATGAGTAACCCTTACCGCGGAATCCGTCGTGTTTACGCTCTGTCCGCCGTGCCCTGACGACCTGTAAACGTCTATCCTTAAATCCTCGCTGTTAATTTTAAGTTCTATTTCCTCCGGTTCAGGCATCACCGCCACCGTCGCCGCCGAAGTATGTACTCTGCCCTGCGTTTCGGTAGCCGGAATCCTCTGCACTCTGTGCACTCCGCTCTCATATTGCAGAAGACGGTATGCATCTTTGCCCTTTACCGAAACTACGGCTTCTTTCAAACCTCCTGACGACGAAGGGCTTAACGATATAGCTTCGAACTGAAAATTTTTCGCCAAAGCATATTTGTTATACATTTTAAAAAGGTCTAAAGCAAAAAGAGCCGCTTCTTCCCCTCCGGTCGCGGCTCTTATTTCCAGTAAAATATCTTTGTCCTGCAGATTTTCTTTCGGAAAGAAAAAATCTTTAATTTCTTCAGCCAATTTAGAAGCTTTATCTTTTAAAGAGTTTATTTCCTCATTCTCTAAATCTATTAAAGCCTGGTCGGTTTCGGATTTGACCAATTTTTCCAAGTCCGTTATTTCCGCTTCGGTTTTTTTATATTCCGAAAATTGTTCGACAGTCTTCTTTATCAAATTGTACTGCTTGGATAATTCTTTTATCTTAGTGCTGAAACCTTTTGAACTTTCTTCCTGTATCCTCGAATATAATTCTTTTGATTTATCGGATAATTCAAGAGCCTTTTTTATAAGATTTTCATCCAGCATTTAACGACGCACCTTTTAAAAGTATAAAAAATTTGCTTTGAATTCAAAAATCGAAAGATCCTTTCAACCATGACTTCCTGACTTCGGAAGGTTTTCCGCAGGAAAATTCGCCTTCGGAACAGTTTCCTCTGACGCATGCCGGACCGCCGCCGTAAAATACGGAAGGGGCAATAGGGTAAACAAGTTTAAACATATCTTGTGCTGCGGCTCTAATCTCCCACTGCGCCCGATTGCATCCTCTCAGCCTAAAAAAGTGCAGGAGCTCTCTCGCGTTCATGGTAAAAATAATCTGTGTTTCCGTTGCGTTGGGAAGCAGGTATCTTGCATCTTCGGCGGGAATGCCTTTCTCGAGGAAATAGCCGTACAGCGAAAAAATATCGTCAACCATTTTATTGTATTTCGCCAAAAGTTCTCCGTTTCCGGCTATGGAGTCGGGAACGACATACATGGGGCGCTCTTCTTTGACGTAACGCTGGCTTCTCTGTGAATATGACGCAATGCGGTGTCTTACTAATTGATGCGAAGCGCTTCTTGACAGCTTCTCTATGCCGAACGTAAAGTTGGCGTGTTCTAGGACGGATTCGTGTCCGGAAGTCCTTATTCTTTTAATTAATTTCCTTGCTTTTTCTAAACCTTTTTCGCCGTCGTTAAAATCGGCTTCTATCTTTGCAATGCCGTAAGAACTGTAGCAGAGTCTCGCCGCGACGGCAATTGTAATTTCTGGTTTAGAAGTGTAATTAATAAGTTTAACCATTCAAACATATAAGGAAATATTAAAAAAATTCTTATTTTTTACTGCTGACTGTTTTGGCGTATTTTTTGTTAAATTTGTCTATTCTTCCGGCGCTATCGACAAATTTTTGTTTGCCGGTATAAAAAGGGTGGCATTTCGAGCATATATCTACATGAATTTCTTCGACAGTGCTGCCGGTAACAAATTCTTCGCCGCAGGCGCATTTTACCTTTGCCTGATAAATTTTCGGATGTATTCCTTCTTTCATCTTTCTGTAACTCCTTTTACTTTCGATTTAAAATTTTTTAAATATTACAAGTTAATAATTATAAGATTTTAAAATAAAATTTTCAACCTTTTTTATATCGCCGGGAACATCGACGGGAATAGTCGAAATATTAACGGTTTCTACCTTTATCCTGTATCCGTTTTCTATTGCCCTTAACTGTTCCAGCATCTCTTTTTTTTCTAAATAAGACATCTCCGTTTTGCCGAATTCTAAAAGAAATTCTTTGGTATATCCGTAAAAACCGAGATGTTTGTAACCGAAAATACCTTTAAAATCCTTCAGCTCATCAGCCCTTTCCCTGTCATACGGAATAGGGCTTCTCGAAAAATATATACCGAAATTATTTTTATCGGTTATAACCTTGACGTTATTGGGGTCGATAAATTCTTCGTAAGAATAAATCGGCGTTTTAACGCTGGTATATGAAATATCGCCGCTTTCGTTAAAAGGCTTTATCAGAGATTCTATTATTTCGGAATTAACCAAAGGCTCGTCTCCCTGAATGTTTAATACAATATCCGCTTCGATGCCGCTTACTGCTTCAATTATCCTGTCCGTGCCGGTTTGGTGGGTATCTTTGGTCATAACGGCATTAGCTCCGAAATCCCTGCAGGCATCGTATATTCTTCTGTCTTCCGTAGCTATTATAACGTCGGACAGCAATTCCGACTTTATAACGCCTTCATAAACATGCCTTATCATAGGTTTGCCCATAATTAACGCAAGCGGTTTGCCCTCGAATCTCGTAGATTTATATCGTGCCGGTATAACGGCTATTATTTTTTTCATAGAAACATTTTATTATAAATAAATTTAAATTAAAAGCAATCTGATGCGGGATTAGGGAAACCTTTTTATTCTATTTCGGTTATGTATATATCATATCCGTATTTTGCTATAACCTTGGCAAAATTATAAGCATCTTTCAAATTTTTAAACTTACCGAATACGACTTTGTAATAAAATATATCGTTAACTTTCTTTGTCGTCAAATGAACCCCGGGGACAAATTTCTTTATTTCTTTTATTTTATTCAGCGCTTTAGACTTTCTTGTATATGCCGCAAACTGAAGGGTATAGCCGGATGCCGGAGGAATATATTTTACCGTGCGATAAGCATTCAGGCGGCTTTTACTGCTGTATGTTCTGCTGTATCTTCTGCATTCGGACAGGGGCACCGGTTTCGGTCCCAGATACTGCACCCTCACTAATGCAGTGCCGGGACCGACCATATTAAGCGCTTGTGCGGCGGCATAAGAAAGGTCCATAATTCTGCCGTCTGCATAAGGTCCTCTGTCGTTAACGCATACTTCGACGCTTCTGTGATTTTGAAGATCGGTAACATAAGCATAGCTGTCTAAAGGAAGCGTCAACGAAGCGGCTGTCAAATCATACATATTGTAAATCTGACCGCTTGCCGTCTTCCTCCCCTGAAAACCCGGTCCGTACCATGAAGCGACTCCCACCTCTACATTGCGTGAAATCTGCTTCGGAGGATAATATCCCGGAGGGCGTTCGTATGACCCTTGTCTGGAACCGCCGCCGATTATATAAGGAACGCAACCCGAAAGCGCAGAGGCTGTTATAAAAGCGAAAAATAATAAAAATGTAAGTTTTAATTTTGGTTTCATTGCAAAATTCAAAATAAATCTAAATCTATATGTAATTTAATTATAATTCAATTTTAACCGTTTATAAATACAAAATTTCCTAAAACTGTACAACTTTATTTTTTTATTTGACATTATTTAAATTTATACTATATAATAATAATCGGTATTATTTATTGTTTTTTAAAAATCAGCAAGTTCATCAAGTTCATAAATGTTCTTATCAAGAGCGGTAGAGGGACGGGCCCTATGAAACCGCAGCAACCGATAAAAAGTCAAGAAATCGGTGCTAATTCCCGCAGGCTTGTTCCTGGAAGATAAGAAGAAAAGAGTTTTTAAAACCTCTTCTTCCGTATTCGCAGGAAGAAGAGGTTTTTTTTATTATAGGCTTAAATTATAGACTTAAATTATAGACTTAAATCAAAACAAATTAAGTTCAAATTAAGATTAAGATAAGGAGAGAAAATGTTCGTTAAAGGTTTAAAATGCCGCGAATGCGGCAAGGAATATCCGGACAGTCCGCTTTATGTATGCGATTACTGTTTCGGACCGCTGGAAGTCGATTACGATTACGATAAAATTAAAAAGGAACTCACGAGGGAAAAAATAAAATCGCGTGACGCAAATATGTGGCGCTATCAGGAACTCCTTCCTATAAAAGGAGAAATAAAAATTGGCAAAAACGTGGGTTTTACCCCGCTCGTAAAAGCCGATAATCTTGCAAAAGCCCTCGGCGTTAAAGAAATATACGTTAAAAACGACGCCGTAAACTTTCCTACTTTATCTTTTAAAGACAGGGTCGTTTCGGTAGCCATCGCAAAAGCAAGGGAATTCGGCTTTAAAACCGTGGCTTGCGCCTCTACCGGAAATCTTGCAAATTCAGTTGCGGCGCTCGCTGCTTCTTCCGGCTACGAAAGTTTCGTGTTTATACCGTCAAATCTTGAAACCGGCAAAGTATTAGGCACTCTTATATACGACACCAATCTTGTAAAAATTAACGGCAGTTACGATAAAGTCAACAGGCTTTGCACAGAAATCGCCGGAAAGCACAGCTGGGCATTCGTAAATATTAATTTAAGGCCTTATTATGCAGAAGGGTCAAAATCTCTTACTTTTGAAATGCTGGAACAGCTTGGATTTAAAGCCCCCGATAACGTTGTCGTTCCTATGGCGGGCGGTTCGCTAATCACCAAAGTCGGAAAAGCCATAGACGAATTCGAATACTGCGGACTGCTCAACGAAGAACCGCATACAAAAATTTTCGGAGCTCAGGCTACGGGATGCAACCCTATTACCGCCACGGTCAAAGAAAAAAGGGAATTTATAAAACCTGTCAGGACGCCTGATACAATCGCAAAATCTCTTGCAATAGGAAACCCTGCGGACGGTTACTATGCATCCGACCTTATGAGTAAAACCGGAGGATACGGCGAAGATGCGACCGACGAAGAAATAGTAGAAGGGATGAAACTGCTTGCCGCAACCGAAGGCATATTTACCGAAACCGCGGGAGGCGTTACCGTCGCCGTAGCAAAAAAACTTATCGAAAAAGGCTATATAAACAAAAATGAGACGACCGTTCTTGCTATTACCGGAAACGGGCTCAAAACTCTCGAGGCTTTAAACGGAAAATTAAAAGAAGCGCCGGTTATCGAGGCAAACTTGGAAGAATTCGAAGGAGTTCTTGCTAAAATCAAAAGAAAAAAATAAAAACGTAAAATATAAAAGGAGGATTTTAAAATGTCTATAAAAGTAAGAATACCCACGCCGTTGAGAACACTGACCGGAGGCAAAGCAGAGGTTGAATCAAGCGGTTCCAACATAATAGAAGTAATTAACGATTTGGAAAAAAATTTTTCCGGAATTAAAGAAAGAATATGCGAACAGAACGACCAGGTCAGAAGATTCGTAAACGTATATCTTAACGACGAGGACATAAGGTTTATCGACAACATAAATTCGAAAGTCAAAGACGGCGATACGATTTCCATTATTCCGGCAATAGCGGGCGGCGCGCGAGAAAAAAAAAAATTTTATCTCAACTATCCGCAGGAAGTAATTAAAGAACCTTTGATATACCTTGTCGGAAAAAACTGCAATGTTATTACCAATATCAGAAGCGCCAGCATATCCAACGACATCGGTATAATTGCAATTGAACTTGAAGGAGAAACTGCAGATATTGAAAAAGCGGTAAAATTTTTTGAATCTAAAGGCGTAACCGTTGAACCCATAGTTTTAGACGTTGTGGAATGAATAATCCAGAATAAATAAACAGGCGGAGACATAGAATATATAAAAGCGATATAAAAGCGGAGGAAAAATTTTGGATTTCAGCGAAGAACAGATTAAAAGATATGCAAGACATATAATACTGCCGGAAGTCGGCGGTGAAGGACAGATAAAATTATTATCGTCTAAGGTTCTGCTGATAGGGGCGGGAGGGCTTGGCGCTCCATGCGGATATTATCTCGGAGCGGCCGGCATAGGAACTCTCGGGATAGTCGATTACGACACGGTAGATTTATCAAACCTTCAAAGACAGATATGGCATGGAACGGCGGATGTAGGAAGATACAAAGTCGATTCGGCAAAAGATTCCATAGAACGAATCAATCCCGACGTAAATGTCGTAACATACAAAGAAGGCATTAATGCCGCAAATATCAAAGATATAATTAAGGACTACGACGTGGTAATAGACGCCACCGACAATTTTCCAACCAGATATTTAATTAACGACGCATGCCGGTTTATGAAAAAACCTCTTGTTTACGGCTCTATATTCAGGTTTGACGGACAGGCGACGGTATTTTTACCGGAAGAAGGACCCTGCTATAGATGTCTTTTCCCGACCCCTCCGCCGGCAGGACTTGTTCCAAGCTGTCAGGAGGCTGGAGTTTTAGGGGTTCTTCCGGGCGTAATAGGCGCAATTCAGGCAAACGAGGCAATAAAAATTATCTTGGGCATAGGAACTACTTTAAGCGGAAGACTTTTAATCTACGATGCCCTCGATATGAAATTTACCGAAATGAAACTCAGGCAGGATAAAACCTGTCCGTTATGCGGCGAAAATCCGACTATTTTTGAATTAATAGAATACGGCGACCTTTGCGAATTTAAAAACTAATTGTCATTGCGAGGAGCGTTAGCGACGAAGCAATCTCAAGTCATTGCGAGCGAAGCGAAGCAATCTAAGCAATCTAAAAGGGGGACAGTCTAAATGTCCGAATATAAAGAAAACAGCGAATTAAACATTAAAGGCGAAATATGCCCTTTCACGTTCGTAAAATCCAAACTTGCTTTAGAAAAGATGAAAAAAGGAGAAATTTTAAGGGTAATAGTGGACTACGAACCCGCCATAAGAAATGTTCCGCGGTCTATGGAAGAACAGGGGCATAAAGTATTATCCATCAATAAAATTAACAATACGGATTATGAAATTATCGTCGAAAAAGATGGAAAAAAATAATATTTATCCGATTAATCCGTTCAGCACGTTATCTAATATCGGCAAAACAGGCGCTGTTCTGTTAAATAAAATTATCGGGTCCGCCGGCGGTTCTAAATTATACGCAAAATTGGAAGGACTTAACCCCGGCGGTTCGGTTAAAGACAGACCGGCATTTTATATGTTCAAAAATGCCTTAGAAACCGGAGTTTTAAAAACCGGCATGACCGTAATCGATTCTTCTTCAGGCAATACCGGCATATCGTATGCTATGCTCGGCGCATTTCTTGGAATTAAAGTTAAAATTTACGCCCCTTCAAATATGAGCGAAGAAAGAAAAAAAATAATGAAAATTTTCGGAACGGAATTAATCCTTACGCCGGCGGAAGAAAGCCATGACGGAGCGATTAAACGGGCGGCGGAAGAATATGAAAGGGGCGGCAAAGATATGTATTATATGCCCGACCAGTATAATAATCCTTATAATCCGACAGCCCACTACGAAACAACGGCGGCGGAACTTATTGAGCAGACCGGCGGCAACATCGATTATTTCGCTACCGGCATAGGCACCGGCGGCACAATACTCGGCGTTGGAAAAAGGCTAAAGGAATATAACGATAAAATAAAAATTATCGCCGTTGTGCCTGACAGCGAAATGCACGGAATTGAAGGCTGGAAGTACAACTATTCGTTAAATTTCAAAGGCTTTGACGCAAATAAGATTATAGACGATTTTGTAAAAGTCGATACGGAAGGCAGTTATGCAATGCTTAAAAGGCTCATCAGGGAAGAAGGAATTCTGTGCGGTTTTTCCTCGGGAGCAAACGTTTACGGCATCATAAAACTAACGAAAAAATATAAAGGAAATTTTGCTACCGTGCTTCCGGACACAGGCTCAAGATATCTTTCGACGCGTGTATTTAGTGAGATTTAAATTATTTATTATATTATGGCGATTATAATTCCAAAAAACGAACTGGAAATAATGAAAAAACATGCCGCCGATATTTTCCCGTATGAGGCGTGCGGCGGACTCCTCGGAAAAATCGAAGGAGAAAACAAGCTCATCGTAAAAGCGTATCCTGCGGAAAACCGCTATGGCAAGATTACATGGGACAGTTTTGAAATAGAGCCTAAAGATATTT